>Ga0315284_10013482_pt1 | contig 11642 bp, 9 predicted proteins | sample YL17G09_16_MG_FD_203696 | JGI IMG/M metagenome (GOLD analysis project Ga0315284, IMG submission 203696) | Sediment microbial communities from Yellowstone Lake, YNP, Wyoming, USA - YL17G09_16 | ecosystem: Environmental > Aquatic > Freshwater > Lake > Sediment | place: USA: Wyoming | collected... | reverse complement strand
GACCCGCGCGCCGGTGAACGGGGAGATCCTGCAGGTCAAGGTGCGGGTGGGCGAGTACGCGCCCACCGGCGTGCTGGCCACGCCGTTGATCCTCATGGGCAACCTGGATCGCCTGCACATCCGGGCCGACATCGACGAGAACGACGCCTGGCGAATCAATCCGGGGGCCAAGGCCATCGCGTTCGTCCGCGGTAATCGGGACCTCAAGACGCCGCTGGACTTCGTCCGCATCGAGCCTTACATCGTACCCAAGCGTTCGCTGACCGGTGACAGCATCGAGCGCGTGGACACGCGCGTGCTCCAGCTCATCTACGCGTTCGATCGCAAGGAGCTGCCGGTCTATGTCGGCCAGCAGATGGACGTATACATCGAGGCCCCGCCGATCGACGCCCAGATGGTCACGGCCAGCAGGGACGGCAACCGGCCAGCGGAGGAAAGACATCAGTGACTCGCCGAGCCGGTGCCACCCTGGCCCTGTTGTTGACGATCTTCGCGGGTTGCACCGTGGGGCCGAACTACAAGCCGCCGGCAACCCAGGTGCCCGAGCAGTACGGCCCCCCGGCCACCCAGCCCGCGACCCAACCCGCAGGCGAACCGCCGGACCTCGCTGATTGGTGGACAACGCTGAAGGACCCGTTGCTCGACTCGCTGATCGAGCGGGCGATCGCGTCCAACCTGGACCTGAGGGTGGCCGAGGCCCGGGTCCGCGAGGCCCGGTCCCAGCGAGCAGTGACCGCCTCCGGGCTGTGGCCCCAGGTCAACGTGAACGATGCCTACCGCTACAAGGGCACCAGCGAAAACGCCAATCCGAAACAGAAAACAACCGGGACCACAGGAGGCCTGCAGGGTTTCGGCAAACTACCCGGGATCACCATCCTGCCCGGCACGGGCGCCACCACGCCGACCATCATGATCAACACCCAGGGCGAACAGACTGACAACAGCTCCACTTCCGGCTTGTTCAATTTATTCCGCCAGCCGAGCGGCGTCGAGCGGACCCAGAACCTGTTCCAGGCGGGCTTTGACGCGACGTGGGAGATCGACGTCTTCGGCGGCGTGCGGCGGGCGATCGAGGCCGCCGAGGCCGACATCCAGGTCGCCGAGGAGAACCGCCGATACGTGCTCGTTACCCTCCTGTCGGAGGTGGCAAGGAATTATATAGAAGCAAGGGCTAACCAGCGGCGGCTGGACATCGTCCACGGCAACATCCGGTCCCAGGCCGACACCCTGGAACTGACCCGCACGCGATTCAACGCCGGCCTGACCAGCGAGCTCGATGTCGCCCAGGCGGAGTCCCAACTGGCCAGCACCCAGTCTCAGGTCCCGCTGCTGGACATCCTGCTCAGACAAGCCATCCATCGGCTGGGCGTGCTCCTCGGCCAGCCGCCCGAAAGCCTGCTGGAGGAGTTGAACCAGGACACGCCGCTCCCGACCATCCCGCCGGAGATTCCCCTCGGTCTGCCCTCGGAACTGCTGCTGCGCCGCCCGGACATCCGCCGTTCGGAACGCGAGCTGGCCGCCGCCACCGCTCGCATCGGCGTGGCCACCGCCGAACTGTTCCCGCGGTTCTCACTGACCGGATCGTTCGGAACGCAGACGGACGACATGCAGCACTTCCTGGACCGCAAGAGCCTCTTCTGGTCAGTAGGCCCGAACATGAGTTGGCCGATCTTCGACGCCGGCCGCATCCGGGCCAACATCGATGTCCAGGACGCCCGCCAACAGCAGGCTCTGGCCTTGTTCCAGCAAACCATCCTGACCGCCCTGGAGGACGTCGAGAACACAGTGGTGGCCTATCGGCAGGAGCAGGTCAGGCACCGATACCTGGCTTCCGCCGTGCAGGCGAATCGGCGGGCGTTCCAACTGGCCAACGAGCGCTACACCAAAGGACTGGCCGACTTCCTGAGCGTCCTGGAGTCGCAGCGCTCGCTGTACATCACCGAAGACGCCCTGGTGCAGAGCGAAGGCCAGGCGGTCACGAACCTGATCGCCCTGTACAAGGCCCTGGGCGGCGGCTGGGAAGTCCAGTCAAGCCCGCGATAACCGCCACATCCCCCGCGGCCCAGCGAGGCCCCATCGCCACTCAACCGGAAGTCCCAACCTGTTTCTTCTGGTGCTCGGCGGCTTGCGTATAGTAGCCGGTGACGGTGCCGGCCAGGATCAGGAAGGCAAGCAACGCAGGCGTTTGGGTCAGCAGGGCACGGATGTGAAACCACATGTCCGAATACTGGCTCAGGCAGATCGCCAGGCCGGCCAGTATCAGCAGCGAGCCCTCGAAGCTCATGACCGCGGCAATGACCTCGAAGTACAGCACGAAGGTCAGGGCGGCGATCGCCAGGAAAGCCAAACTACCGGTGATGATCACGACGTCGCCGCGTGCCTTGAGATAGTCGGCCAGCAGCATGGCCGCGGCGGCGAACCACCCTCCGGCCAACACCGCCACACCCAGCCGAACGAGAAACACACTCGCAACCGCCAGACCGACGCCCCCCGCCACGCCGGCCAGCATCTTCCAGAACGGATCGAGCGGCAGCGAAGCTCCCAGCACCAGTCCGACGCAGCCAAAGCTGATCACCAGCAGGACCCTGAAAATCCGAGCCCCGAGAATCGCAAATACCAGACCCGCGCCGATCAGCAGAAGCCCGAGGAGCGGATCCTGCCTCTCCAGATCCCCAACCACTATTTGCAGGATCTGCGACATGGTTGCTGTCCGTCATCGAGCAGAACGCTTGGGGACGGAACGATTACCTCGCACACAATGGGCTCAGGACGTCCGCGGTGCCGTCGGTGCGGCCGGGGCGAGCTGGCGGAGCTTGCCGCGCCGGGCCTGGAACGCCAGCGACACGATCAGCAGCAACCCGAGCGCCCCATAAAACCAGACGGCATCAGCCTGGATCGAGCGCCACGCGCTGGGCCAGTGGCCCGAGATCAGATGCACCGCTCCGGCCGCAATCGCCGCTACGCCGACCACCGACGTGCCGACGATCGCGGTGAACCGCGGCAGAACGACGCCCAGGGCCAGCCCGAGCAGGCCGGCCATCGCCATAAGAATACCTAAGTTCCTTAAGCCACTTGGCACCGCCGCCCAGATGCGGCCGGCCCAGGCCTTCAGGCAGGTCAGCGGCGCGGGCCGCACCTGATCCCCGGCCGGATGCAAACCCGCCACGACGACAGGCCAGTCGAAGTCCGGCCCGACCGGACCACGGGGCGCAGTGGTGGGCGGCGGTAACCGCCCGGCGGCCGCGTCGGCGAACAGGCGCTCGCCGGTCGCCTGTTGCAGGAGAGCGTCGGCAAAAGCCTCAGCCTGACCCATCACCCACGGTGCCCCCGCGAGGGCGACGATCGCCGACATGCACAACCCGGCGGTCAGCCCGATCCACCAGCGGTACAGCAGGTGCCCGATCAGGCCGGCCAGCCCGGCCCCGATCACCAGGCCGATAAGCGGGTCCACCTGGAACTGTCCGGCAAGGCGGATGCCAACCGCCGCCCCGGCGGCCATAAAGCCCAGCACGTAGACCGCCCGCATGAGCCGGGCGCCCCACAAGGCCAGCAGGAGCCCGCCCGCAACCGCGATGACAGCCAATACGGTAGGGTCCGGCAACGCCTGCCAGGACCAGTAGCGGCGAGCGAATTCAGCCCACTGCGAGAGGCGATCGAACATGACGGGCATGTCGATCATCAGGCACCTCTTGGCTCCGCGACAAGAACGACCGACGCTTCTGGCACATTCGCGCGCGAACCGCCACGAGCCATCCGGACTCACTGCACGCGGTGGCTGGACATGTCGGCCGTCTCGATGGCCGGCGGGACGGTAATGATGGCCCGGTTCGGCAACGTGCTGATGTCCACCTGGGCCTGCGGGCCGCCGCGCTTGAGCATGACCGCGATCTGGGCGAGCTTTTCGGCCGGGCTGTTCTCCTCCATCTCCTCGCCGATCGCCGAGCCCCACTTGATCAGCGTGCCGTCGGGCGTCCACAGCGCGATGTGGCAGTCACGCCGGTCCTGCCGGCCGCGGAAGTTGGTCACGTCAATCGCGCTGATCCGTGAGGCGATCTCCCAGCTCTGGTCGAAGATCAGCGACGCCAGCCGCAGGGCCGCCATCGCGTCCGGCGCGGTCTTCTCGTCAAACGCCGCGTTGACCTTCGGCGGCGGGGAGGTCACGCCTCGAACCCGAATCCAGCCTGAATTCGCTTCGACCCGCTCGTAGACCTCCGGCAGACGGAAGCCGTCGCGATCCACCGGCACGTAACCGTGGTCGGTCATGAGCATCACGATCGGCCGGCGGTACTCAGCCGCGATCTCGATCGTCCCGTCCATGCGCTTGCTCACCCGCTGCACGGACTTGACCCATCCGCTGGAGGCGACCTGATCGGCCAGCCGGCGGACGAGCCCATCGTCCATCCACGCCTCCGCCGGCGGCACGGTGATCACCGACAGGATCCGTTCCTGCCACTTCTCCCGGACGACCCAATCGGGCGGGTTCGCCAGGACCACCTTGATGGCCGCCGGCCGGTACGCCGGCGAGGCGTACACGTGGGCCTTGACCTTCTCCAGCCCCCAGACCGCGCCGGCGACCAGCGCCGCCGTACACAGGACCGGCACCAGCGGGCCCAGGGTGCTCGCATCGGCCCGGGTACGCTCCTGCGGCCTGTCCGATCGCTCCTTGTGTTTTTTTCTGATCACGCCCATCTGGTTCAAATCATCGCTCGCTCACCAGTTCCACTATGCGCTGACACAGTTCGGCGAAACTCAAACCCACACGCCGGGCCGCCTTCGGCAGCAGCGAGTGGTCCGTAAATCCCGGAATCGTGTTGACCTCCAGGGCGTAAGGCTGAAGCGTCTGCCCGTCGACCATCCAGTCGACGCGCGAAAAGTCCCGGCAGCCCAGGGCCCGATGGGCCCGCAGGCTCAGGGCCTTCACCCGCTCCAACACCGCGGCCGGCAAGTCGATGTCGAAAAGGTACTCGGTGTCATCATCGAGGTATTTGGCCTGGTAATCGTAGAACGCCCGCCGGGTGCGGATCTGAATTGGCGGCAAAACCTGGTCGCCCAGGACGCCGACGGTCAGTTCCGGCCCGCTGACGTACTGCTCGATCAGGCACCGGCCATAGCGCCCGCTCAGCTCGCCCAGGGCCGCGGCCAGGGCCGCATCATCGAAGGCCATGACGCAATCGACGCTGCTGCCCTCGGCCACGGGCTTGACTACGGCCGGCGAAGACCAGAACCTCAACACCTGCTCGATGCGCTCGGGCGTGACCACGTCGAACCGCGGCGTCGGCACGCCGGCCTCGACGAACCGCTTTTTTGCCGCCACCTTGTCCATCGCCAGGGCGGAAGCCTCGGGCGGCGAGCCGCAATAGAGAATTCCTTTACCCTCCAATAGCTTCTGCAAGCACCCGTCCTCGCCGAAGCTGCCGTGCAGGGCGATGAAGACCATATCGACCGGCAGATCGAGGGGCTCCAGATTCTCCGGCCCGATGTCGGCCAGCCAGACCGTGTGACCCAGCGATCGCAAAGCGTCGGCCACCGCCCGCCCGCTCTTGAGGCTCACCTCCCGCTCGGCGCTCGTGCCCCCCGACAGCACGGTGATCTTCAGCTTGCGCTCGACGGCCGGGACGGCCGGGTACCGCGGCGGAGCGGCCAGCTCCTTCAGCGGCACCGTGGCTGCGTCCTGCCTGGCGGCCGTATTGATCGCGGCCATTCGCGTCTGCTCTGCCATCCGTGTCATGGCGGCCCTCCCGTGAGCCGTCGAATGTCGCCCGCGGCCTCCCATGCCGCGAACGTTCGCTGCCCCGCAGTCACCCCGTCGGCTCCGGCACGCGGACGTGCCGCCGACCCCAGACCTCAATTTCCAGCTCCAGCTCCACGCCGAACTGCCGGGCCACCTCGCGCCGGACCTGCCCGATCAGCGTGAAGATGTCCTCCGCCGTCACTCCCGGCCGAACCACGATGAAATTCGCGTGCACCTGCGACACCCGGCCCCCCCCGACCGAGCGGCCCTTCAGGCCCGCGCGGTCGATCAGCGCCCCGGCACTTCCTCCGGGTGGGTTCTTGAAGACGCACCCGGCGCTCAACTCGTGCATCGGCTGAGTCGCGCTCTTACTCCGCCACGCGCCCTTGAGCCGCTCGCGGACCTCGATCGGATCCTCCGGCTGCAGCTCAAGCTGCACGTCACAGATCACCATGCCCGCCAGGCTCGAGCGCCGATAGCCGAAGCCCGCCTCGGCGGGCGTGAGTCGGCGGACGTCGCCCCGTCCATCCACCACGGTCAGCCCGCGCACAACATCGGCGATCTGCCCCCACTTGCCGCCGGCGTTCATGCGAACGATGCCACCCAGGCAACCGGGGATACCCGCCAGACCCTCCAGGCCGGCCAGCCCGCGGCGTACCGACTCCCGCACCAGCCAGTACATGTCCGCACCGGCCCCGGCCAGAACGGCCTGCGCCTGCCCGGTCGGCTGGTGACCGCTACCCCTGGAGGCGGCCGGCCAGTCGATCCTGCAGAACGCCGGCGCATCCAGCCGGATCACCATCCCGTCCACACCCTCGTCGCCGACCAGCAGGTTCGCGCCCCGGCCGATCGTAAAAACCGCAATGTCCTCGTCCACGCACCGGCCCACCAGCCGGGCCAGCTCCTCGACGTTCCGCGGCCGGGCCAACCAGCGCGCCGGCCCGCCCACGCGATACGACGTGTAACCGGCGAGCGGCTCATGTTCGACCACGAACTCCGACATGTCGGCAAAGCAGTTGGTCATCGCACAATCCGTTGATCGCTCGCCCGGCATCGTGCCGGGCATTGCCCTGTCCGCTCGCGGCACGCCCGGCCGCCGGCCGCTCAACACCCGGTCGTGGCCCGGCCGCCGGCCAGACGGCCCAGAAGGTCGTCAGCCACCTGCCAGACGTTGCCCGCCCCCATGGTCAGCACCAGGTCGCCCGGCTCAACCACCTTAAAGAGGTAATCCACGATGCCGGCGAAACTCGGCTCGTACCGGGCGTCGCCGCCGCTGGAGCGAATCCGCTCCACCAGGGTCCCCGAATCGATCCGGTCCTTCTCGGCCTGGGTGTCGCGGACGAAGTAGATGTCCGGCACGACGACCACGTCGGCCGCACCGAAGCTGCGGGCAAAATCGTCGAGCAGGAAACGGGTCCGCGAATGCTGGTGCGGCTGGAAGACGACGTACAGCTTGCCCGGGCTGTAGTACTCGCGGGCGGCCTTGATCGTCACCTGCAGCTCGGTCGGATGGTGTGCGTAGTCATCGACGACGTCGACGCCGCGAACGCACCCCCGCCAGGTCAGCCGCCGGCCCGCGCCGCGGAAATCGCCGAGGGCCTTGGCGATCGTCTCCGGCTCCACGCCGCCGTGGAAGCACAGGGCCATGGCCGCCAGGGCATTGGCCACGTGGTGAAGCCCCGGAATCGCCAGCACCACCTCAGTCAGCGCTCGGCCATCACGCAGCACGCGGAAGCGGTAGCAGCCCCGCCGCTCGCCGAGCACCTCCGCCTTCCACTGCTGGCCGCGCTGCAGGCCGAAGGTCTCGACCCGGGCCTTGGCCGCCGCCGCCGCCGCCAGCGCGTTGCGGTCCTCGCCGTTGACCACCACGACACCCTCGGGCGAAACCCGCGCGGCGAAGTCCGCAAAGGCCGAAACGATCTCGTTTAAGTCCTGATAGTAGTCGAGGTGGTCCTCCTCGACGTTGAGGATCGCCGCTAAGCGGGCGTGCAGGTTGAGGAATGACCGGTCGTACTCGCAGGCCTCCACGACGAAATGCCGGCCGTCGCCCACGCCCGAGCCGCCGCCCAACTGCTCCACCTCGGCGCCGATCACGAACGACGGGTCCGCGCCCGCCTCGCGGAGCACAAAGGCGGTCATGGCCGTGGTCGTGCTCTTGCCGTGGGTGCCGGCGATCGAGATGCCCGCCCGGTCGGCCATCAGCAGACCCAACATCTCGGCGTACTTGAGCACCGGCAGGCCCCGCATCCGGGCGGTGATGATCTCGGGGTTGTCGTCTTTGATGGCCGCCGACCGCACCACAAGGTCGCACTGCTGCGGGATGTGGCTGATCTGCTGATCGAAGAAAACGCGGGCCCCCTGCCGGACCAGCGGCCGGAGGTCCGGGCATTCGCTGCGTTCCGAGCCGGTGACGACCGCGCCGCGCCGCAGGAGCACCGCGGCCGCCCCGCGCATACCGCAGCCCCCGATCCCCACCAGATGCACTCTCGTACCCGCACCCAGGATCGGGCCTTTTCGGGCCGGCGCCGCCCTTTCGGTCGCGGGCGATCTGCTGTCCACCAACACCGGCGGATAATCCGGACTTAAAACCCCCTTGCCGTCGGACCGTCGGCGCGTCCTTGCACCCTCAGCCATCGGGCGTCCCTTCTTGAAAGCAAAAGGCCTCGACGAACACAGGCACGTCGCGAGTTTGAACCTTTAACTTCTAAATAAATCGAAACAGAACAAACTAGAACCAGCCGCGGCTGGTCCCCGCCAGCTCTGCCCGGTCAACGGTCTTACCCCCGACGAGCCAACCCACAATACGGTGAGTGACCGCCGGCTTCGCGCCACGCCGGCTGCCTGACATTGTACTTGGCCGACAAACGGGTTCCAAGCAATGTTCCAGGTAAAAAAGATGACCGGCAGCGCGCACAACTACCTCACCGGTCAAGAGCCCGGAACGCTACCCTCGCTCAACAGCCAATCTCTGTTAATATCGGGACTTGTTTGCGAAATCCTTGAGGCCCGTTGCCGCGGATCATGCAATGCGGCGGGACAGAGATTTCACAGCCGGCCCGGCGCACAATTCACAGGCCGCCGGGCCCTTGCCCGCCGCCGCGCCAAGCACAATCGAGGCGATGCTCTGGGCCGCATCGGGGTGGTCCAGCTCCCGGGCCGCCTGCCCCATCACCTGGCGGCGCCGATCGTCCTTCATCAGCTCGGCCAGCACCGGCCGCAGCCGGCGGGCGTTGTCAGCCGCGTCTCGTGCGTCATCCAGCAGGACCGCCGCACCGGCTTCCACCAGCACCATTGCGTTATATCGCTGATGCTGGTCCCGGTGATAGGGGTACGGCAACAGGATCGAAGGCTTGCCCACCGCCTGAATCTCCGCCAGCGTCGAGGCGCCAGCCCGCGAGACAACCAGGTCGCAGGCCGCCATCGCCTCGGCCATGCGATTTGTAAAGGGCAGCACCCGGGCTCTCAGTACCGATTTGGCCGATGCCCCCGTCATACCGGCGTATGCCTCGGCCACGCCGCCGGCGTCCGCCTGGCCGGCCAGGTGCAGCACCTGCCAGCCTGTCCAGTCCAGCTCCACTGCCAGGCGGGTCATGGCCTCATTGATCGTGCGGGCACCCTGAGACGCCCCGGTCACCAGCAGAGTTCGCTTTCCGGGCTCCAGCTCGAAAGACCGAAGGATCGCAGCGGCGTCAGCCTGACCGGCGGCCCGAAACGCCGGCCTTACCGGGCAGCCGGTCACCTCCACCGGCGCCGCGGGTGGGAAATGCTCGCGGGTGACCTCCCATTGGGCAAAAATGCCAGTCAGGCCCGCCCGACGGGCCAGGAAGCGATTGGCCCGACCGGGAACCGCGTCGGGATTCAGCAGGAAGGTCGGAATACCCAGAGTTAGGGCGGCATGGACCGGCGGGCCGGAAGCGTAGCCGCCCGCCCCCACCACGGCGGCGGGCCGATGCCGGCTAAAAATCCGCCGGCATAAGGCCACCGACTCTCGCCATCGCCACCAGAAGCGCGGCCATTCCCACGGCCGGCTGGTCACAGGCAGCACGCTCAGCGGGATGGCTTCCACTCCGGCGGCCTGAAGCAGCTCGCGGTCGATCGGACGCTGCGTGCAGAAGCATGAAACGTCCACCGGCCTGCCGCGGCGGCGCAGGGCTTCGACAACCGCCAGCACAGGAAACAAATGCCCGCCCGTGCCGCCCCCGGCAAACACAAACCACGGAACCTGGTCGCTCGACTCACCAAGCATCTATATATCCTTCCCACCGCCAGCGGCCAGCGCCGGATCGCCGCTACTAGCGGCCGACAGACGCGGGATGTTGGCCAGGATGCCGACCAGACCACCCATCACGATCGCGCCCGAACCGCCGGCCGACACCAGCGGCAGGGCGATGCCTTTCGTCGGCACGGATACGGTCACCACGGCGACGTTCATCACCGCCTGCATGCCGATGGTCATGGTGATGCCGAAAGCCAGCAGGCGGCCCATCGGATCAGCACATCGCAGAAAGGCCTCCCGGCCGTTCCATACCAGCGCGATCAGCAGGCCGATCACCGCCACCGCCCCGACCATGCCAAGCTCCTCGCAGATCACCGAGAAAATGAAATCCGTGCGGGCGGCCGGTAGATACCCCTTGACGTAGCCATTGCCCAGCCCGCGGCCCCACCACCCGCCGCTGGCGATCGTGCACAGCGACTGGATGGCCTGGTAGCCCTTGCCCTCCGGATCACGCCAGATGTCCAGGAAGGTGATAAGCCGCTCCAGACGATGGGCCCGACTGGTAAGCAAATAACCGAAGGCGGGAACGGCCGGCAGAACCAGCAGGAAAATATGCCGCCACTTGGCCCCGCCGGCCATCAACATCGCACCACCAACGGCCGCCAGCAGGGCCGCGGTACCGAAATCCTCGATCCCCACCATGCCGACGCTGACTCCGATCGCGCAGACTGCAGGCAGAAATCCCCGCCAGAACCTGCGGATGTCGGCCCGATTGGCCATCCACACGGAAAGAAAAATCGGCAGCGCGACTTTGACCACTTCCGAAGGCTGAATCCGCAGGCCCCAACTCGCCGGCCCGAAGCCCAGCCACCGCCGCGCGTTGTTCACCTCCAGCCCGATACCCGGCACCAGTACCGCCACCGAGGCCGCCAGGGCCACCAGCAGTAGAAACACCGCCGGCAGGCCACGGGCCCCGCGCCAGATGCGATACGGCACCTGGGTCATGATCAGCATGGCCACCAGGGCCCCGACGAGAAACACCAGTTGCCGCAGGGCCGGATAGTGCCAGAAAGGCCAGCCGATCATCGGCTCGTTGAACGTCGCCGCCGCCGAAAAGGTCATCACCGCACCCAGGCCCATCAGCCCGGTAGCCAGCGCCACGATGGCGGCCGACACCGTGCGGCCCCTCGTCCAGCCGGTGGACACCGCATCACCTCCGGACGCCAGCAGCACGTCCCGATGATCCAATCCGGTCAACACTGCGTCGCTCATGGTGCGATCTCCGTCATCTTCGCCGCGCCGCCTACCGCAGCTTCACCGTGGCCAGGGCGATCGCGGCAAACAGGGCCGACACCAGCCAGAACCGCATCACCGTCTGCGTCTCGGTCCAGCCGCCCAGGTGGAAATGGTGGTGGACCGGGGCGACGCGGAAAATGCGCTTACCGCCGCTCAGCTTGAAGTACCCGACCTGCAAGAGCACGGACAACGCCTCGATCACGAATACACCGCCCACGATGAACAGCATCAGCTCCTGCCGGATCGCGATGGCCACATATCCGATCAGCCCGCCCAACGGAAGCGAGCCCGTGTCGCCCATGAACACCTGGGCCGGAAAGCCGTTGTACCACAGAAAGCCGAGACACGCCCCCAGCATCGCCCCGCACAAGACGGCCAGCTCGCCCGTGTACGGGATGT
>Ga0315284_10013481_pt1 | contig 11643 bp, 7 predicted proteins | sample YL17G09_16_MG_FD_203696 | JGI IMG/M metagenome (GOLD analysis project Ga0315284, IMG submission 203696) | Sediment microbial communities from Yellowstone Lake, YNP, Wyoming, USA - YL17G09_16 | ecosystem: Environmental > Aquatic > Freshwater > Lake > Sediment | place: USA: Wyoming | collected... | reverse complement strand
CTTCCTTGTCGGACTCTTTGACCGTCCAGACGATCTTGGGCTCGACTTCCGTCGCCTTCTTGACGATGACCTTGACCGCGCCTTCGCCCTCCGTGACGGCCGCGCCTTCCTTGATGACCTGGATCTTCTGGGCGCCGGCGGTCTTGCCCTCGGGGGTCCAGTAGTACACGATCTTGGAACCTTCCTTGCCGCCTTCTTTGGCGATCGAGTAGACGCCGCCTTCGCCGACTTTCAGCGCCTTGCCCTCTTTCATGAGCTCGATATTCCCCCCCTTGATCTCCAAACGCAAAGGCTCGCCTTCCAAGACCTGGATTTCCTTGCCTTCCGAGGTCAGGATGAGGACGTGACCGTCCTTGCCGCTGGTGATGGTCAGCGGCTTGTCGAGGACGAGTGTCTTGACCGTGTCGCCCTCGGTGATGGTGATCTCGATCGGCGTCTTCGTGCCGTCTTTGGTCGTGATGACGATCTTTTTCTCGATGGCTTTCTCTTTTTCCGCCTTCTCCGCTTCTTTGGCCTTCTCGGCCGCCTTGGCTTTTTCCTTTTCCTTCTCTTGGACGACCGCCTTCTCCGCCTGTTTCTCCTGCGCCGCGGAAGCGGGCGGGGCGACGGCGAGAGAAGCCGGGGCGGGCGCCGCCGTCTCGACGACGGTCATCGTCGCGGCGGTCTTCTCGATGCCAACGGCCGGACGGGCCGCCCCGACGATGGCGACGGCCAGGACGACGGCCGATGCCAGCATGATCTTGGTTTTCATCTTGACCTCCTTGAATGTCAGCTTTTGTTTGAGGATGGCCGCCAGGCGTTCATGGAACGACGACCTCCCCAGCATTCCGAGCAGCGCCGCCGAGGGGTTCCAGCGGAACCCGGCGGAGCGCTGGAAGGCGAGGAGGCTGGCGGCGTATGTCGACGGCCTGATCCCCGCGCGAAGGACCAGTTCGTCGCAGGCGATTTCCTGCTCCTTGCGGAGCTCGCGGTAGACGACCCAGCAGAGCGGATTGAACCAGAAGGCGGCCAGGCTCGTCCGGACGAGGAGCATGACCAGAAAGTCCGCCCGCTTGACGTGGGAGAGCTCGTGAAAGAGGGCCGAGGAGCGTTGCTCCTCAGTCCAGCCGTCCGCTCCCGCCGGCATGAGGACGACGGGCTTCCTCCAACCCCAGGTCAGGGGCACGAGGATTTCGGGGTGGCTCTTGAGACGGATATTGCGCCGGAGCGAGACGAGGGCCTTGAAGCGTTCGAGGAGGACCCGCCAGGCGGGGTCGCCGAGTGCCGTTCCCTGCGCGGTCAGCTTGACCGCCCCGGCCAGACCTATGGCCAATCTCAGGAAGAGAACGATAAGTCCAGCCGCCCAAAGGACGGCGAGAACTGAATTAACAGTGTTCGGGCTCAGGATTCGTTCCTGATCCCGCGGGTCCGCGACGGCGTAGGGATGACGGGAGGTCGAGGCCCCGGCCGTTCCGTCCGCGGTCGATGCGTCGGAAAGTTCGGGACGCCGGACCGCCCCGGGCGGCGGACTCTGGATGTCCAGGCCCAGGGCCTGCGCTCCGGTCATACCGGGTCGGGCCGGGATAAGCGTCCCCCTTCCCGCGCCGTCCGGCCGCGCCGGAAGGAGAGATGTCTGCCACCCGACTGGGGCGAGCGAGAGGAGGGGAAGGAGAAGCAAGCCGATAAGGGCGAAAGACAGCACGAAATGCCGGAAAGCGGCCGGCCGGTGCCTTGAAGCCCTGGCGGCCAAGAGAGCCAGCGTCAGGACGGCCGTCGTTTTGAGGAAATACTCGGCGATGAGGCCGAGCGTTCCGGCGGCGGAGAATCCGCCCATGTCAGCGACCCTCCTTGCGGGCTTTTTCGATGAGCCCCGTCAACCGGCCATAATCGGCCTCCGAAAGGCTGTCCTCGGAGATGTCGAGCAGGGCGGCCACGACGTCCTCGGTCGAGCCGTCGAAAAAAGTCCGCATGAGATGGCTGAGGGCGCTCCGCCGGGCCTTCTCGCGGGGGAGGAGGGGCGAGTAGATATAGCGGGGGCCGTCCTGCCGGTGGGCCAGATGGCCCTTCTGCTCGAGGACACGGAGAAGGGCCCGGACGGCCGAATAGCCGGGAGGGGAGGGCAGGCGCTCGAGCACTTGGAGGGCCGAGGCCTCCTTCATCTCGTAGACGATGTCCATGATCTGGCGTTCCCGCCGGCTCAGGTTCCTTTCCGTCTTCATGCCGCGCCTCCGTTTATCGCTACCGTTGACCTGCTAAATATTTAGCATGCTAAAATATTAGCACCTGTTTTCAGGCTTGTCAAGGGGATCTGCTATTTTTTTAACATCCACAAATTTAATAACGCCGCCCCATCAGGAAGGTTGCGCGCGGCGATATTTTTTTCCCCGAAGCTCCCGCCAGGACAGGGGGACTAGGTCTGGAGGGACTGTCCCCATGGGGGTTCGATCATTGTCCCCCACGGGGACTGTCCCTCTTCGGTTTCTTAACGGCCGGCCTCCGCGCGACTAAAACAACGAAGGGCTAAATGAAATTCCGCACTCTCGGGCGAACGGGCTTACGCGTTTCCGTCGTCGGCCTCGGCACCTGGCAGCTCGGCGGCGAATGGGGCAGGGACTTCGGCCAGGCCGAAGTCGACGCCATCCTCGACCGCGCCGCCGAAGCCGGCATCAACCTCATCGACACGGCCGAGTGCTACGGCGACCACCTGGCCGAGCGCCTCGTCGGCGACTACCTCTCGCGGCACGAGCGCGACCGCTGGATCGTCGCGACCAAGTTCGGCCACGGCTTCAACGGCTTCATGGACAGGACCGACCGCTTTCGGCCGGAGGATGTCAGGGATCAGCTCATCGCCTCCCTCCAGGCCCTGCGGACCGACAGGATCGACCTCTACCAATTCCATTCCGGGAGCGACGAGGCCTTCCTCGACGACGGCCTCCAAGCGGTCCTCGACGAGGCCCGGCGGTCGGGCATGGTCCGCAACCTCGGCGTCTCCATCCGCGGTACGGGCAGCGAAGTCCAGGCCCGGGAGGCGTTCGGGCGTGGCTACGGCGTCCTCCAAGTCGTCTACAACCGGCTCGACGTCCGGGCGGAATCCGACGTTTTCCCCTTCGCCCGCCGCTACGGGCTGGGCATCCTGGCCCGCGTCCCGCTCGCGAGCGGCTTCCTCAGCGAGAAATACGAGGCGTGGGAAAAGTTCGGCGCCGGAGATTACCGTTCGACGCTGGGCAAGGACGAAATCGCGCGCCGTGTCCACGAAGCGGAACGGATCGCCGACGAGGAACTCCCGCTCGGTGTCTCGCGGGTCCGCTGGGCCCTGGCCTGGTGCCTGCGCGACCCGGTCGTGGCGGCGGTCATCCCCGGGGCGAAGTCCCCGGAACAGGTGGCCGAGAACGCCTCGGCCGCGGACTTGCTCTCCGACAGGACGCCTTAGCCCGGACTATTCCTAAGAACGTCGATTTGCCATCGCCGGCTACTTGCCGGCCGGCGCCGGCTGGCCGGGCATGACGCATTCGTCACGGAACCGCCGGGCGAACTCGTCGACCTCCTTGGGCGTGAGCGCCCTCTTCCCTTCGGCCAGGTAGGCGTTGAATATCCGGTTGAAACACGATTGGTAGCGGAGCCTGTCAGTCAACCCTTTTTCATTCGTCTTGGGCTCGTCGTAGAGCCGGACCGAGACGAGGTTCTCGCGGTCCTGGGTGAGGCTGTAGACGTAGTTGGCGGCGGCGTAACAGCTCTCGCTCGTGGCCTCGAGGTCCTCGTGGGCGTTGAGGTCGAGCTTGACGTCGAGCGCCAGGTCGAGGAGGCCGCCGGGCGTGAGCTCGCGGGAGTAGAGGAAGTTTTCGCCGTCCATGCGCTGATTCAGTATGCCTCCGTCGCAGGCGCTGCCCTCGTTCCAGGCCCCGATCAGGCCGAGCCAGCTTCCGTTCTTCTGGAGAAGGAGGAGGTTGTCGACGTCGTCCGTCTCGCCGGCGTTGAACGTTATGGAAAGGATGTAGATCTCCGCCCCTCCGCTTACGGGCCCGGCGAAGGCGGCGTAGGCGAAGAAGGGCGATCTCTGGTTGACCGGGTCTTCCTCGAAATCCGTGATCCACCAGCCGGGCTGGTCCTCCCATTGGCCGGCCTCCAGATTCGTCTTGAAATCGGCCAGGTTGATCTGGCCGTTCGCGGACCGGTACAGGGCGCTGACCGCGGCGGGATGGATGGCCTGGCCGCGGAAGGTGAAGTCGCCCGGGACGTCCTCCGCGACTTCGGTTTTGCAGGCGGAAACGGCGCCGAGCAGGGCCAGCGCGATGAGGCTCGCTGTCGTCTTCGTTATTGTCATCGTCTCGCTCCTTCTGCCTATTAGACTATATAACGGCCGGTCTCTTCCCACAGATCCGGGACATGTACCGCTTCGGTACGTGTCCCGCTTCAGTAAGAACGGGGACGAAATACAGAACCGCCGCCATTTTCTGAGGGACAGCCCCATTCTTGGGGAAAGTCGCCAGTCCCCCAAGAATGGGACAGTCCCTCTTAAGCATCCGTGTCCGTCCGGAGCGAACCTTTTCCAGAGGGATTTCGTACTTACCTAAGAAAGCTCGATTCGAGACGTAAATGGAGACCGAATTGAAGAGAAACCTTCACTCGAGGTCGCTGACGACGGCCTCAGCCGCCCTGTCCATTGCCCTTCTGGTCCTCGCCATTTCGGCGGCCGTCCCAGCGGTTCTCCGGGCTGGAACTAACGCTGCCGCGCGGGCCGACGAGAACGTTCCCGCCCTGACGAAAACCACCGTTCCGCCGGTCATCGACGGCGTTCTCGATGACGCCGCCTGGTCGACGGCCCTCAAGTTCGACGGCTTCAAGACCTTCAAGCCCGATTACGGCAAGGACGCTAGCCAGAAAACCGAGGCCTACGTCGCCTACGACGCGGAAAACTTCTACTTCGCCTTCCGCTGCTACGACAGCGAGCCGTCCAAGGTCAAGGCCGCCGTCAGCAAGCGCGACAACATCTTCCAGGACGACATGGTCTTCATCAACCTCGATACGTTCAACGACAACCAGAGCGCCTTCGTTTTCATGCTCAACCCGCTCGGCATCCAGGGCGACGGCATGCTGACGGTCAACGGGAACGTCGAGGCGAGCTTCGATACGGTCTGGTACAGCAAGGGCCGGATCGACGACCAGGGCTGGACGGTCGAGGCCCGCATTCCACTTCAGAGCATCCGCTTCCCGAACCGGGACGTCCTGACCATGCGCATCCTCTTCATCCGCTTCTTCACCCGGACCTCCGAGCAGGTGGCCTTCCCGCCCATCGACCCGAACAAGGGTTCCATCCTCAGCCAGGCCCAGCCCTTCCAGGTCTCGGGCCTCAAGTACAAACGCGTCGTCGAGCTCTTACCCGCCTTCACCTTCGGCCGGACCCAGGAGGCGAGCGAAGCCACCCAGGGCGCACTCGTCAGGAACAAGGAGCTGGACATCGATGACGTCAGTCTGACCGGGAAGCTGGGCATCACCTCCGACCTGACCCTCGACGCGACCTACAATCCCGACTTCAGCCAGGTCGAGGCCGACGCCGGTCAGGTCGACTTCAACCTTCGCTACTCCCTGTATTACGAGGAAAAGCGGCCCTTTTTCCTCGAAGGGAACGACCTCTGGCAATTCGGCGGGGCCATGGAGGAAGCCCCGTTGATGGCCCTCGTCTACACGCGGAACATCGTCGACCCGACCTTCGGCTTCAAGCTGACCGGCAAGATCGCGCCGCGCGACACCGTGGCCGCGATCTACGCCCAAGACAACATTCCCCGCGACCCGGACGACCCGGAAATCGTCCACCGCACCCCGGATTTCATGATCGCCCGCTACAAGCACTCGCTCAAGGACGACGCATTCCTGGGCGCTTTCTATACCGGCCGCGAGAACGGCTCGGGCTTCAACCGCGTCGGGGGCGTCGACGGCCGATTTCGACTGAGCCCGGTCGCTACGGCCTCGTTCCATCTCTTCGGTTCGCTGACCCGGGACCCCGGCGCCGAGACGACGAACGCCGACCACGCGCTTTCTCTCAACTACAGCTTCGGCAACCGCAAGGTCTCTATCGACCTCGGCTACCAGGACATCTCGGAGGGCTTCCGGGCCGACGCGGGCTTTGTCTTCCGGACGGGGCTACGCCGGCTGGCGGCCTTCGTCATGTACAACATCTATCCGAAGTCGAAGTTCTTCCAGAAGATCGAACCCTTCTACTGGAGCTATCATCTCTACGACACGATCTACGACATGTGGGAGACCGTCAACGTCTTCGTCTTGCGCTTCAAACTGCCGCGGAACACGATGGTCCGCTTCGACGGGCTCCTGGCCAACGAAGTCTACGCCGGGGAGAGGTTCGACCAGAGCGGCTACGGGTTCACGATGGAGTCCCAGCTGGCCAAACAGGTCTATGCTCAAGCCCGCGTCCAGCGGACGGGCAACACCTTTTACGACCTGACCGACCCCTACCAGGGCTTCGGGACCCGGGCCACGGCGGCCGTCCGCTACCAGCCCATGGACCAGCTCGATTTCAGCCTGAGCCTGAACTATGTCGATTTCTACAGGAAGTCGGACCGGACGAAGATCTACGATTACCTCATCCTGCGCAGCCGCAACACCTACCAGATCAACAAGTACCTCTTCGTGAGAGGCATCGTCGAGTACAACGACTTCTACAAGCGGATGACGCTCGACGGGCTCCTCTCATTCACCTACATCCCGGGCACGGTCGTCCACCTGGGCTACGGCTCGGCTTTGGAGAAGCAGGAGTGGGACGAAGGGCTGGCCGGGTTCGCTCCGAGCAGCCGTTTCCACGAGATGGCGCGCGGCTTCTTCTTCAAGGTCAGCTACCTCTACCGGTTCTAGACATGAAAAAGTACCAAATTGAAACCTTTTGACGGGGGCGTTCGTCTATATGTATGGAGACGGTAAGAAAGAGAGAAACGAAGAGAACGACCATGAGATGCCAACAGCACGACGCTTCGAGGATAAAGACGCTCCGGCTCGCCGTAAGGCCCGGAGCGTCGGCGATCAATCAGCTGGGCGCGGCGTTGACGAAACGGAGCCGGTCCTCCGCCGGCCGCATCTCCGTGGCCGGTTTCTTTTTCCCATACTTCCCCGGCTTCCCGGTCTTCGCTTATCCGGGGAGAAAGCCCCTGGCGCCGGTGTTCGTCCGTCCCCGCCGTTAAATGGGATCGGACCACAGCAACTCGAATAAAAACAACACGTTAATCATTTTCTCATCCCTGGCTACAGCTTGATTATACTGAAAAAAATGCGTTTTCATGGGCAAAAACGCACATATAATCAATTGACTATAGCCACGAGAGGCGGAATAATCTCCCCTTAGGCATCGAAAAGACACAAAAGGGAGATCCATGAAGAGAAAAGAGTTCCTGAAAATGGCGGCGGGGCTGGCCGGCGGTGTCGCTGGACTGCCTTTGATGCGCAAGTTGGCGGGGGCGGCCACGTCGGAGCCTGGACTGCCGGTAGCGGCCGGCGCGGCTAAGGCCGCGGCCGTGGCGTCCCGCGTTGGCTCCGCGCCCTTCGAGAGCCTCCTCGCCCAAGCTTCGGCCGCGGGCGACGAGGAAGATTATTGGAAACTCATCCGCGGCCAGTTCCTCCTCGACCCCGGCTGGACCTATCTCAACTTCGGCGGACTGGGCGCGTGCCCGCTGCCCGTCCTCAACAGCCTGGTCGAATGGAACCAGGCCGAGGAGCGGGCCCCCAGCGCCGGCTATGACGACAAGCGGTGGTGGGAGGTCAAGGAGAAGCTCGCCCGGGCCCTCGGGAAGACCTGCCGCAAGGAGGACCTCGGCCTCATCGGCGGCGCGACCGAAGGCGTTAACGTCATCGTCAACGGCCTGCCCCTCAAGAAGGGCGACGAGGTCATCACGACGACCCACGAGCACGTCGCCGTCCACTCGGCCCTCCTCAACCGCATGCAGCGCGACGGCATCGTCATCCGGCTCTTCGAGCCCGACATCGCGAGCGGCCTGGGCAACGTCGACCGCATCGCCAGGCTCATCACCCCGAAGACGCGGCTCGTCTTCATCAGCCACGTCACGTGCACGACGGGCGAGCTTTTCCCGGTCAAGGAGATCGCGGCGCTGGCCCGCTCTAAGAACATCTGGTTCGCCCTCGACGGCGCCCAGGCCCCCGTCTGCGTCCCCTTCGACATCGTCGAGTCCGGCGCCGATTTTTACACCTGCAGCACCCACAAGTGGATGATGGGCCCGAAGCGCACCGGTTTCATCTACGTCCGCCAGGGGATGCTCGACACTCTGCGGCCGCAGACCGTCGGCGGCGGCTCCTCGGAGCGCTACAACGCCGCGAAGGGCGAGTTCGTGTTCCAGCCGACGGCCAAGCGCTACGAATCGGGCACCCAGAACGACGCCCTGTTCTACGCCCTCGGCGCGGCCTGCGATTTCGTCGAGATGATCGGCGTCGACAGAATCTCGCGTCACAACCGCCCCCTGGCCGAACGCTTCTACCGCGGACTCGGCGAGATCCCCGGCGTCGAGCGCCTCTCGCCCGAGGAGGAGGCCTACCGGACGGCCATGATCGGCTTCCGCATGAAGGCCCACACCTACACGGAGATCAACGAGTACCTGGCCAAGGACAAGATCCGCGTCCGGCCGGTTGCGGAGGGCGGCCTCAACTCCATCCGCGTCTCGTTCCACATCAATAACCATGAAGGGGACGTTACGGCCATCTTGGATTCGCTGAAGAAGCTGGCCGCTTAGGACTCGTTTTTTAAGCGAAAAATCGTGGCTCTAAGCATAGTGACAAACAGGAAGATTCGCGCAAGATGTTAAGAATCAGTAACTTGGTGTAGCCAAGCAACTTCCAGTACTAGTAGCGCCCGTATTCTTCGACGAGCTCGGCCACCCGCCGGACACGGCTCTCAAGTCCGTCGGGGGGCACCTGGTCGGCGACGCCGAGCACGTAGCGGGGGCTCGACGTCATCACGCGCAGGACCGCTCGCACGTGCCGCTCGAATTCGGCCTCGCTGACCTTGTCCGTGAAGTAGACGCCGGGGAGGCCGCCCCAGAAAACCGTCGGCGTTTCGCCGCACCACTCCGCCCAGCGCTCGACTTCGAGGTCGCCGACGGGCGCGGGCGTCATGGCATCGACGAAGGTGAAACCGGCCGCGCATACTTCTCTGAGAAGCCCCTTGAGCGTGCCGTCCAAATGGATGCAGGAGTACTTGCCCGCTGCCCCGATCCGCCGGCTCCACGTTTCGTGGTAGTCGCGCATGTAAAGTTCGTAAAGCCGCGGCCCGACGACCTCGGAGGAGAGGTTCTCCGGGATCATCAGGACCTCGGCCGGGCTCTCGAGGGCGATTTGGGCGGCCCGGTCGTGGGCCCGACGGACCGCGGCCAGAGCCGCCTCGAGCTCGCCCGGGGCATCGGCGTGGATCTCCGCGACCGCCGCGATGCCCGCGTCGAGGGTGACCATCTGCATGAACGGGCTCTTGGGCAGGTAGCAGAGGACGACGCCCATCTCGCCGACCTGGCGCGCGCGCCTCTCGGTCGGGGCGTGATCCGCGTCGAAGCGCATGTTCTCGAACATGTGGCCGTAGGCCTCGAGGTCGGCGGCCGACTTGACCAGATGCTCCGTCGGGGCTTCCGAAAAAGACTCCGGCAGCCACGTCCAGGTCTCCGTCAAAGTGCCGTGCGGCGTCTCGACCCGGCGGCGGCGCGCCGCTCCCTCCCGCCACTCTGTGATCCGGCAATTCTCGATGATGGTCTTGAACGGGAAGTAGCCCTGGAGGTAGAAGCCGACCCGGAGGTCCCGGTGCCATTCGATGTAGGCGTCGCTTTCCTTGAAGCCCGCCGGTTTCAGGCCGCGCCCGATGAGCGACGTCGCCCAGTAGTCGAGGTCCCCGAACCAGGGGACGCGGTCGGGCCGGCCGCCGGCGAGGAGGGTCAGGACGCGCTCTCTCTCGGTCATCATGCGTCTGAAATATAGTATCGGCCCGCGGCGCGTGTCAATCGCGCAAAAGTAATTTCTCATTACTTGACGGATGCATTACTTAATCCTACTTCTTCACCTAGAAGTACAGCTTTGGGCCGCTCCACGTTTACGTCCTGTTCTTTTGCCAACAAAAGCTGGGTTTAGGGCCGGGTGGGAAACTCAACCTCTTATGTAAGATTCGATAAATCAATAGGATACGCCAGCCGAGCCACTTTGATGTAGAATAAGGGCCGATGGACAAGAAAGAGCCGGCGCAGACAGGCCGTAGGGCTACCCGGGCCCGGGCCGAAGCCTGGCTCGCCGCCCGCGCCAGCAACGTGCCGCGCGTTTCCTACCCGGCGGAGCTCCCCATCGCCGCCCGGGCCGACGAGATCATCGCCGCCCTCCGCTCGCCACGCCAGCGCGTCGTCATCATCTCCGGTGAGACGGGCTGCGGCAAGAGCACCCAGATCCCGAAGATGTGCCTCGAGGCGGGGCGCGGCATCAACGGCCGCATCGGCGTCACCCAGCCTCGCCGCCTCGCCGCCATGACCATCGCCTACCGCATCGCCGAGGAGCTCGGGGAGACGCTCGGACGCTCCGTCGGCTACAAGATCCGCTTCCAGGATCGGACGTCCCGCGACGGCTACATCAAGATCATGACCGACGGCATCCTCCTCGCCGAGACCCAGGGCGACCGCCTCCTCCACGAGTACGACACGATCATCATCGACGAGGCCCACGAGCGCTCGCTCAACATCGACTTCTTGCTCGGCATCATGCGCAAGCTCCTCGACGAGAGGCCGGAGCTCAAGCTGGTCATCACCTCGGCCACGCTCGACACGGAGAAATTCTCCAAGGCCTTCCGCAACGCTCCCATCATCGAAGTCAGCGGGCGACTCTACCCGGTCGAGCTCGAGTACCGGCCGCCGGACAAGGAAGAAGCCGAGGACAAGGACTACGTCGACCAGGCCGTCGAGGCCGTCGAGTACCTGCGTCGGGAGAAGCCGCCGGGCGACATCCTCGTCTTCATGCCCACGGAGCAGGACATCCTCGAGACCTGCCGCATGTTCGAGGGGAGGAAATGGCCGCTGGTCAAGGTCCTGCCGCTTTTCTCGAGGCTCCCGGCGGGGGAGCAGAGGATGGTCTACACCGTGACCGCGCCGAAGATCGTCGTGGCCACGAACGTCGCCGAGACGTCGCTGACGATCCCCGGCATCCGCTACGTCGTCGACACGGGCGTGGCCCGGATCGCCCAGTACCAACCTGGGACGCGCATCAACAGCCTGCCGATATCGCCGATCTCGCGGGCCTCGGCCGACCAGCGCAAGGGGAGGTGCGGCCGCGTCCGGGAGGGGCTCTGCGTGCGCCTCTATTCCGAGGTCGACTACGAGTCGCGCGAGGAGTTCACCTCGCCCGAGATCTTGCGCAGCGACCTGGCCGAGGTCATCCTGCGCATGACCGACCTCGGTCTGGGCGACCCGCTCCAGTTCCCGTTCATCGATCGGCCGGCCTCGAAGGCCGTCCACGATGGTTACGACACGCTCGTCGAGCTCGGCGCCATGAGAAAATCGGGGACGCGTGCCGGAGGCACGAGTCCTCGGTTTCTACCTGAACCGAGGGCACAATCCCTTGTCCCCCATTACGGTTGGGAGCTGACCGAGACCGGCCGCCTCATGGCCCGGATGCAGCTCGACCCGCGCCTGT
>Ga0315284_10013480_pt1 | contig 11644 bp, 8 predicted proteins | sample YL17G09_16_MG_FD_203696 | JGI IMG/M metagenome (GOLD analysis project Ga0315284, IMG submission 203696) | Sediment microbial communities from Yellowstone Lake, YNP, Wyoming, USA - YL17G09_16 | ecosystem: Environmental > Aquatic > Freshwater > Lake > Sediment | place: USA: Wyoming | collected... | reverse complement strand
TCACTTTCTATACTTTCAGCACAAAGGCTTTTAATAAAATGCCTGTGAATGAAGAACAATATGGTGGGCCATTCCCTTCTTATGTTGTATATAACAACATGAATCAACCTCTTGGGTTGTTTAATTTTGATGGTGTGAATTTGGTTGGTATGAACACCAATCATAATTATGTTCCGCTTTCACAATTATCAGGAAATTTTGTAACAGGATATAGCATTGTAAATATAATTGATTCAAATTTAGATCAAGACGAAATAGAAGAAAAAATAGATTTAGGTTTAGAGAGATTGGCCGATCCTATCAAGAATCCACAAGGAATAGGAGCAACAAATTATATGTTCTATAAAAAACATACATTGAATGATATGTTTATTAATGTTAAAATGGAAAGAAGTTATAATTCTTTAGACACATTAAGAGTTTTTAATAATTTAGTAAATTCAATTCCAATACAAGAAGCCAAGACAGGTGTTGTGTTTGGTAGTTTAGTTGCTTCTCAACAAATACAAGATGAAAATGGATTAACAGTTAAAATTCCACTTGCTAATGTTCCTATAGGCATTTTTAATAAGTCAGAAACCTTCCCGTCTACAACATCTGTAGACGAAGATGGCAATAGGATATCTTTAAATTTAACACAATCTTCTCAGTTCGCCGCTTATTTTAATCCAGAGAGTCTTGCACATGATTTATCTTATGTGCAAAACGGAAGTGCATTTACTGTTGTGCCAGACCAATATAAATATATTACAAGAACAAATGAAAATGGTGAATTTATAATTTATGATGTTCCTATCGGAGAACAGGTGTTAATATTTGAAGTTGACTTGTTTAAACAAGGAATGACCAAAGATGAGATACAACATAATTTTTTCCCCTTTCCTGTAAACGAAAATCCAAATATAGACAACATACCAAGTTTCTTTTTTAGACAAGTACCTATAGATGTTTTTCCTGCATGGGGTACATCACAAACAGGATATACAGAAGTTGATATAAATGTAAATTTAGATTTAAGAAAATGGACAACATATATATTTGCTCCTGCCGCCTATGGTAATGAAAAACTAGAAACATCAACAGCAAGAAATGCGGCAAACACTTTTAAAATTGAAATATTAGATATGACTTCTGAAGGGTTTGTTCAGAAACCAGTCGAAGTTGTTCAAATTGTTAATGATTTAGATAGACAAGATGATGATCAATATCTTTGGTATGACGAATTTAAGAGTAAAAGAAAAAGGCTTGAATATTCTCAGTTTGGATGTCACGTTTTAAAACTTCCAGGGAATTTATATGACCCAAAAGGCTTCAAGACAAATAAAGATGGAGTACCAACAGGCGCTAAAGGTGTTTGGTTAGCAGCATACCAATTTTCTTGTTATGTAAACCCATTAAGGTGTATTAGAAATACAGGAAACTACAGGTGGACACCCAATAGAGCATTAAGCCATTTTAAATTAAATTATACTGCAGCGAATGCTGGTCCTGGTAATATTACAGGTCCGCAAGTTGGTACAGACCCATATAGAAAACGTTGGAGCCTAACATACCCAGATCAATATCACATACCGCCTAAACCAGTTGGGTTGAGATATCTTTATGATGCTGGAAGAACATATTCTAGTCCTGTAATATTAGAAGAGCCAGCATATTCTGATGGAGATCTTGTTGGATGGGTATATCAAGGCACTGCTGGAGGAAAAGACGTTGGTGGTTTCGGATTACAAGTTGCAGAAAATGTTTGGTTTCCAAACAGAATAGCTGCTGTTGCCACTGTTGATTTTATGTATAAATACGAAAGAGGTGTTGCATGGAATGAAGAATATGCAAACGGATATCAACCTTATTGGGATGGTGGAGCAACAGGGTATGGTCCTTGGACTTCTGGATATTGGCAACGTCCTGCTCTTGCAGGAATGTCATCAGTTCCTAAGGGAGAAACATATCAAAGATTAGAATGTGGATATGGATATTTTATGAAATATCAAGATTGGGGAATTGTATATAAATGGCCTTGGGTTACAGATAAATATTGGAGTCCTGGCGAATTTGGGTCTGTAAATATATTGCCACACCCAGTTAATATGTGGAATATAGATGATAATAATTACGCATTCGCATTTGACCAACTATCAAGTAATCAACCTTATTTAGGGGGTATAGATATTTATAGAATTGTAAAATCTGGCACTGAAAATATCACAATACCTACACAATTTATTATACCTACATATGCTATGATGAGTTTTGGCGGAAGTGCTAATAGATTACAAAATATGAATATTAGAAACGATGGAATTAGACAAGTTAAAATCAAAAATCAATTCCGATCTGAAGTTTGGGTTGAAGGTAATTCTTCAGCACTTACTAATTTATGGGTTGAAAAAGACGATATTATAGTGTTAGACCCAGGTGGATATATTGTAATTGATGCAACCCCTAGAAAAGACTTACACCCTACTCATGCACGTTATAATGTATGGAATCAGCTTAATCCACAAGGCACAGTAGAACATACAGAGCTTACATTTGAAGGGAATTTTAATTTTAACACAACCTCAAATAAATTTGACGAAGTTAGGTACGACATTCAAATACAAGTCACTGGTGGCGTTAACAACCCAGAGAGTCCACCATATTGGAATGGAGCTTATTCAAACCTTACTTTTTGGAGTAAAAACGCTACTACTAATCCAAGTAATAGCAAATCTAAAATAGTTTCTGTAGCAACAGCTAGTAAAGAAACTAGTGGTGAAACAGACGGTGTTAATGAAGATAGTGTTGGAGGAAATAAAACAAAATATATGTATAGAGTTTCTATAACAAATACAGTTTAATAAAATGGACGATAAGAAAAAAATATTATTAGGCGATACAGACATTATCTCTAGAGATAATGAAGACTTGTTTATTGATATCAATCTTAATAGAACTTTTTCTGAATATAAAAAAGAGAGGTTTGATAACGATTTTGATCTTCAGAAACAATTTGACGAAGAGAGAAACGCCTCAAGATATTTCAATGTATATGGATTTGTGCAGGCTACATATACAAATTGCAATAACTTACTATATGAAGTATGGGCCAACTCTGGGTTGACAATACCTGTTTTAAATGCAATCTCTACGCAGGCACTACAATATGCTCCACAGTTTAATGTTTTTAATAAACTACAAGGTAGATATAATTTTTCATTAACCAATTATACAGGAAAATCAATATTTATAAAATTCTTAACAAACAACATAAATATGCCTGACCAAGTATTTGAACAACAATTGGTGTTTTATGATACAAGCGGTGAGTTTGTCCCTTATGGCACACAGACAATAGAGATAGACAACGATCTAAATACAATAGACATAAACAATGATTTCCCATTTTTTTATAACAAACATTGGGTAAAGAAAAATATTTATCTTGAAAATAAAACTTTATAATGGAATTTAGTTCGGACATAAAAAAATTTAAAATATATGTGCATACTGCACCTATTAAAATCATTTCAGTTCCAGCAGCGACAGATACATCTACAGATACAGCTCCTTTGTTTATGTTAACTTATGCACAGGCAGCTCCAAACGCCTTTTCTTTTGCAACAGATTCAACAGACGCTTCTGCCACAGTACAAGCAAAATATTCCACAATACAAACAAATTACCCTCCTGATGCAGCAGACACAATAGATATAAATACGCCTACGCCAGAAGATACGACATATAATTTTAGTACATTTCCTTCTGGGTATGGTTTTGTTCAAAAAGATAAAACAATAGGACCTAATCCTCCAAATGATTTCTACCTCCCTATATTCTTAACAAAAATATATGATTATTATACTTATGTAGATATAAAAGCAGATGATACCCCGTTTGTTATTGAGAGACAGAACATAAATCCTTTTTACATAGAGGTTGATTTTTTTACAACCGTAAATAGAAATGGCTTAAGAACTGGAGCACAACTAACAACTAATATGATAGCTTATATAAAAAGCAGAAATATGTCAGGAGAAACAGGAGCGCCACTTTCTAGTTACCCAAATACAATTTCAGGAAATCAAGCCATAAGAGATTGGTTTGAGAATATTGGATATTGGGAGTTGCCTTGGGATAAGGGCGGGTCTTTTGAGACAACATTGGATGATATTGAAAAAGTTAGTTATTTACTAGATACAATAAGAGGGAAGGCTAGAATTTTAAATATTGATATACAAAAATAATGCATAGATACACAATACTTTTAAATCCATATTTTAGTGATAACACACAAACATCTGTTTCTGCAATTACAGGAGGTGGACAATCCTATCTTACAGTTACAGGAGATGATTATTATGTAAACAATGTTAATGGTTTAAATCTTGGAATTACAATACCATCAAATGTTAGAGAATATTTAAATGACCCAGCTAATGAAAAAATAATAAGAGATTTTTTTGGATACTTAACAGGAAACACAAATCAAAATCAATTCAGAGAAATTTTTTACAGCGACCAAAAACTTTCGAATGTATTTAATAAATATTATTCAAGATCAGTATTAACTGGTCTTCAATCTCCAACAGCATATATAAATCAACAATTAACATCAACAACAACAATAAACTATACATATTCTAATTTTAATTGGAATGGATATGCCCCTATAAAATATCCTTTTTTAAAAGGAGAGATTCAAGAAGTGTACGATTCAACAAGATTTACAAATTTTTTATCAACTCTTGCTACTTTCACAAAAGAAGAAAGTTATTATGTCCCTGTTTTTTTAAAAGCAGGATCAAATCAAATAGCTCCACAAAGCTATGATTTTGTTAACAAAATAGTTAATACAATTTATATAGCTCCAAACCCCAATCCAAGTCCTTCGCCCAATCCAAGTCCATCACCAAGTCCAAGTCCATCACCAAGTCCAAGCCCATCACCAAGTCCAAGCCCATCACCAAGTCCATCACCAAGTCCATCACCAAGCCCATATTAATAAATGATAGTAGAATACGGAAATATAAAATGTGATGTCAAATGGAATTGGCCAAATCAAGAAATTTTTGATAATTGGAAAGATGATTTTTTAAAAATAGAAGAAACAAAATTATTTGATATACACTTAATTGGTGGTTTTTTAGAAAAATTAAATAACAAAAGAGAACTTACTCAGGATATAGATATTATACTTACTAATAACAATGATATTAAAATAATAGAAAAAGTTATAAACGAGGGCACTAGATTGGGTTTAGAAAAATATAATGTTTTTTTTGATGTGCTTTGGTTTTCTAAATTGCCTATATATTCTGAAATGAATTTAGGCGAAACTGAAACCGTTTTAACCTATATTAATTCAGATAAATGGATTGTTGATGGTGTTGTAAAGAAACAATATAAAAACGCAAAAAAAGTAAGTGATAATTTATGGGAAATAGAATCTACATTTCCAACATTTAAACAGCAAAAATTATTAGAACGAGGTTATATATATTCACGTCCTTTAAAATTAAACAAATAATGGCAAAAATAATTAAACAAGTAATGAAAAATGGATTTGTTGTATTAAATGTAAATACAAATGAGAACTGTTTTGCTTCAGCTTTAAACGGAGCCCAACCAGAAAACTCAACAGTTGATCAAAATAACACCAGCTCACGTGCCAGTTCTAATAGAGGATCAAAATCATCTGTAGGAAGCAAAATATTAGGGGAGAAGGAGGGAATTATACCTATTTCTTTATCTGAATTAGCTATCATATTAAATATTGATTTAGATAAAATAAATACAATAGACTTATATGGCTCTAAAGTATATGGAACAGCAACTAAAAATTCAGATTGGGATGTATTGATTATAGGAGATATACCGAATTTTGTTCCTGGAGCTAGAAGAGTAAGACACAATTTGGATGAAAACACACACTTATTGACAGATGTAGTTACAAAAAACGGGGACACAGTTCAAGCTTATTTATTGCCTACAGAATATTTTACTGATACAAATAAATTTAGTACTGTTTTTATGTTAGAAGTTTTTTCTCTTCCAGATAATTTTAAGATTTTAAATAAAATGAATTATGATACAAAAATAAATAAAGAGAATTTAATTAATAGCACACTTTCTGAAGTTGATTATTTTTGGAATTATGTCAGAGAAAGATTTAATGAAGCGGGTTCAGATAAATATCAATTAGCAAAAAAAATTTGGCACTCATTTAGGTATTTAATTTTCACAGAACAAGCTTTAAAAGATGACATAATAACAGATTTTTCTGCAGCAAATTATTTATACGATGGAATTGTAAGTAATGGAATATATGAAGATTACTCATACTTTGAAAAAAATTTTTTGACCTTAAGAATGGAATTAGAAGAAAAAATTAAAAGTTACTTATTGCCTAAAAACGACAATCCACTACCAGATACAGCCATATTTCAACTTGTTAGTCAAGGCACTTTTAGTGATACAGCCTTAGGAAATAAGATTATAGTTGTTAATAACGCTTCTGGTAGTACTTCTGGCAGCACTTCTACTAGTGGAGATTCTGTTGTGGTTAATACTGTAACTTTAGGCGATGGTAAAATTGTAACATTAGGCGATAATGTTGGAGGCTTAAACATTGGCACGGCTTTGGGCGACACAGCTTTAGGTGGCGGCATAGTCTTGGGTGATAATGTGGTTATTAGCGATGGATTGGCCTTGATTAATGGACTTGGATTAGGAAATGGTACAGTTTTAGGAGGCGATGTAATTTTGGGAGATGGTATAGTGATAAGCCCCGATGGAATTATTTCTGTAAAAAGTGATACAATTTAAGAAATATATTTAATTTTTGACCTTATTTATTTAATATTAATATAAGAATTATGGCAGTAGGATTTTACGGAAATAGAAAATTAGCAGACGTTGACTTCAACGACTTAGATATATTTTATTCATATGCAATAAACAGAGAAACTGTTGGTGACACTCAAATGATACCATTGTTTAATAGTGTTACAAACAATGAATTTAGAAAAATGTTAGGAGTTGACGGATCTTATAAGCTTAGACTACCTGCATCAGTTTTTAACAAATTAGGATTTTACTTAGTTTTAATCAGACCAAAAGCTTTTGAAACAACAATACAAGACTGTTCTTATGTTGTAACAAATGATGCCAATGAAATCCAAATATCAAAAAAAGGAATTGTTATACCAAAATTACAATTCCAAGGAACAGGTAGTTTAATAGGCTACCAGATTGAATATTTTAATGATAATGGAGTGAAGATTAAAAATCTTCACAGAATAGTTACAAGCAGTGATTTAGTTAGTGTGAGTCCAAACAGCTCAAATTCAAACCCAAGCTCAGTTTCTTATGTATTAGATGCAAATGGTAGTAATTTATTTTTAACTCTTACACCAGACGAAAACTCTCTTATAACAAAAGAACAAAAACCTGATTTAGGAAAGGCGGGTCAGAAAATCACAATTTCAAATACTTTCTTTGATCCTGTTATGATTGAAGTTGAAATGGTTGACCAAACTGTAAAGACTTTAAGCTATGGTATATTTGGAAATGCTGTAAGAGATACGGGAAATGGTATATTCTCTATATTTGATAATAACAATAACTTGTATAAGCAATACAATTTAATGACTAGAAAATCTCAGTTTAATCAAGCTATACTTGACATTAAAGAAGAGAGATCAAACATAAATCTTAACGAGAACTTTAATAATATATCTCAAGGATTATAATATTATTCTCTTACTTGAACATATTCTAATTTACCAAGCCAAGCTATTGTTTCAGTAGCATCTCCAGTTACACCAACATCAAGTGCTCCAGTAAGAAAGTCTAGGTCTACATTTATACTTTTTCCTATCATAGATGTATCTACATATGGAGTTGCTAATGTAACGTTTGGACCTCCTCCACTATCAGGAATAAAAGCAACAACAGTACTAATATTACTTACAGAAAATACTGCTGTATAAGAAGCTGAAGCACCTATATTTGCTCCTGTTGTAAGTCTCGCTACAACAGTTAATTTAAAATAATAAGATGAATTATTTTCTAATAAAAACTGCTTACTTAGACTTCCTCCATCCAAATAGATTGGAGTTAATGAATTTCCAGCTTGAGAAGCATAATAGGTAGCAAAACCAAACTGTCCTCTTGCTCCACCACTAGTTCTAGACCAATCACCATAGTTTGATGAATTATCTCCATTACCTCCAGCATAACCATATGAATCGCTAGCAATATTTCCAGACCCATTATTTTCAATTATCGAAAAAGCTCCTGTAGAACTTGAAAATCCACTAAATCCACAATCACTACAAAATATATCATAAAGATCAGTTGAGCCTGAATATAAAGTTCCGCCTGAAATTGTGGTTGCACTTAAATACGTTAAAGTTGCAGCTGATATATTTACGGTTGGATTATTTCCTGTTCCTCCTGTATATGTGTTTAACCCAGGCTGAACCCTTGTAATATCGTTTGCGCCTGCACTTGTTAAGAATATAGAATATAAATTTGTTCCGCCAGAACTTAATGTTCCGCCTGTTATATTTAAATTATTAAATGTTCCGCCTGTTATATTTACAGTTGGGTTTGTTGGAGTTCCTCCTGTAAAAGAGTTTGTTCCGTTTTGAACATGAGTTACAGATCCAGCAACTGCTAAGTTTTGAATGATAAGTTCTAATGGAGTGGCGCCAGAATAATAAGTTGTTCCTGTTATATTGGCGCTTGCCTGGATATTATTAAAATATCCTGTTGCACTAAATGAATCATTTATTGCAATCCTTCCTTGGTCGTAGGTAAATCCTGTAGGTATTAATTCTGACATTGTATTTTATATATAAATATTAAATAAAAGTTATAGTCCAACAAAATAATTTTCATTGGCAAATTGGCCCCAAGTATCATATGCATCACTCCATAATAGTCTAATCTTATAGTTTAGAACCATATCTCCGTTTATTGTAATTGCTTGAACATTATCTTGATATCCTCTATAGAATGTTTCTAATGTATAATTACCTGCCTCTAGCCCTGTAAATGCATAATTTCCATTAACATCTGTTGTAGAAATTACATAGCTTAAGTTAGGATATGTCAATTTAAGTGTAGCATTAGACACAACACTTCCAGAAACAGTTCCGCTTAACATATAACTAGCCAACGGGGTTTCTGTGTCTAAAGATTCAGGTGTAGTAAAAGTCGCAACTCCTGAAACGTGAGGACTATCAGACTGAACCATAACAAACGATTGAACTTTTTCTGTTTGAGTGGTGGCCATCATAGTGTCAGAGAATGTTACAACAAACTGTCTAACTCCAAAAATATTAACCATATACTTAACATTTCCAATTCTGTAAAGAAAAACACTATTAGATTTTAATGCAGCAGAAGCAGTTGTTATTTCTTGTTGAGAATTAAAATCTGTTGTAGACCCTTTTAATGTAAAACTCCCCACTGTTGTATTTTCAGGTGTCTTTTCTATTTGATAATTAAATATGGTTCCTGTAAATCCTGTATCTCCTGTATTATAGTTTATTTGTAATAAATATTCGTCGGCATCTCCTACATTGCTTCCAAACGTAAGCAAAGGGGAAAATGTATCTAACTTACCTTCTATTATTGGTGGTAAAAACTTTGGTTTTCTCGGAACATCAAAATATGTAAAATAATTTCCTTTAACTTCTAGTCCTGCAAAAATACCTTCTTTAATTATATGAGGTGCATGTTCAGTTGTAAACCTCATTGTGTTATCCCATGTTTCAGAGCTTAATGTATATCCTGTCGTTACTCCTGTTGTAATAACCGATATTGTTGTGCTTGTAATTCCTGTTGTTGATACGATAGTACCTGGCCCTATATTTTGTGGCGGGGTAGACCCAGCTGTTGTTGAAAATGTTGTAACAGAAGTTATAGAAGACAAAATAACAATTGGCACAACTTGTTCAATATATACATAACTAAAATACTCATCATATCTTAAATCTCTCTCTACCTCAAACTCAAATTCGGTGCTAATAAAATACTGGCACTTATCTTCAAACAATTCTTGTTTAAAACTTCCAGATGGTTGATTTAAAGCTCCAAATTGTTTAACAACTTGATCAGGGTAAAAATCATAAATATTTGTTGTTATACCACTTGTGGAGGCTGTTATTGTTACCAACGGTGTTGATAATTGTGGTTGTAATAATAAAACATCATTAAAAGACAATGATTGCCCGTATGGTATATTTACAATTTCACTTGGATTCCCCCCTAAATTAAAATCGTTTTTTTGCGCAAAAGACGTATTATTAGAAAAGAAAAGAGAATCTGTATTTCCGTTTGTTGGAGTTTTAGATCCGTTAGAATTATTTACATCTTGAGCCACCAAAGTTGTTGGTTGGTTGGTTTCAAATGTTTTAAAACTGTCATAAGGTATTTTATAAATGTTATGTACAATAGCCGTAATTTGAGTTAATGCACTTGTAGCTCCAGTAAAAGTAAATCTAATAAAAGGCTTTGCTAGTCCTGTAAAAATACTTAATGGATTTTGTTTATAATAATCTTGTGGTTCAACACCACCAATAGTTTTATATGTAGGAATTTCTTGTGAGAACAAAGGAACAACTCCATCTGTAGAATTTGCCCAATAATTATTATACCACGCTCTGCCAAAAGAATTTTGATCTCCTGATGTTGTAAATATTCTATTTTGTTGTATAATTGGCATTTTCTAAATTTTTAAGGCGCTGCAAACATTGGTGCTTGTGGCACAATCATAAAATTACTACTTGATACTGTTCCTGATATGCTATAAGCTGATATTACTTGTTTAATGCTACTAACAAATGTTACAGAGAAATCCATTAAATTTATGGATGATTCTAATTTTAAAGGGAAATTAAACTGAACCGAAGTAGGAGTTAAATTAGCTTTAACTCTTTCATTTATTTTTGGTTTCATTTCTACCAAAACTATACTTGGATTAATTTTAGATAATTTTCTTCTAAATTCAGATCCATCATTTAACCCAGGCTTGTATACAAATTTCTGTCTATTAAATACTGTATTTCTAATTGTTGTTCCACCACATTCTAAAATAGTTGTTGCGGGTAATAATTGTAAAGCATATTCGAAAAAACTAGATTGTATTAAATCTATAAAAGGCTGAAGCTTTCTAAACGTTAATCTATTTGATTGTGGGTTCGTCCAAAGATAATAGCTTAAATACGCATTTCTTAATTGTGGATAATAAAATGATGTATCTGTATACCCAATAGTTTTTCTATTCCTAGGTTCAACCAAATTTGCATAAACATAATCTAAATATTGACCAACGGTCATATTCTGTATGTTTTCAGGTTGAACATCGTCACAATTTTCTACCAAATATTCAAAAGGTACTGTATTGGCACTAAAAGGAGGAACATAACTTCCCCACATCCAACAGGTGCCACTTTCTTTATAAAAAGCAAACACATCACACTCTATAGCTGCAGCAGGATCAAGCGTCATACAAACTTCTTTTGTATTTAACGTATCTTGTGTGTTAAATATGCTTGGATTGGTTTCGCTAGAATATGCAACCCAAACTTTTATATTATCCTCTTCTTTTATAGGATTAAATTCAGGTCTCCATTGATTTATATATGACTGA
>Ga0315284_10013479_pt1 | contig 11644 bp, 12 predicted proteins | sample YL17G09_16_MG_FD_203696 | JGI IMG/M metagenome (GOLD analysis project Ga0315284, IMG submission 203696) | Sediment microbial communities from Yellowstone Lake, YNP, Wyoming, USA - YL17G09_16 | ecosystem: Environmental > Aquatic > Freshwater > Lake > Sediment | place: USA: Wyoming | collected... | reverse complement strand
TCCTATCACTCCGAAAACAACCCCCAAACCAACCCGTTCAAGCCGTCAATCAAAGGGTTTGTTTGGAGGAACCGATATGCCTTTCAAGCTGAAGGGAGCAATGAGCTTGCGTCGCCTGTATGACGAACTCAGAGTTTTGCCCGTCAAAACCTATCCTAACACTGCAGCCATTCTCTTCAGAGTGTTTCTCGATAAGGCTGCCCGGCACTTTCTCAAGAGGAAAGGCGTGAGGGCGGTAAGCGTCGGCCGTCAAACCAAAAAGCTCGCCGATGTTACGTTTGGGGAAATCTTGGATTTTGTCTGTGAGAAATCGAACCAACTTATTGCTGATGACAACGTAAAGAAGGCGGTGAGAACTTTTAAATCGTCGTCATCGTTCAAGTCACTTTCTACACTAAATTCAATAGTTCACAACGAAGAGCTTTCATTCACCGAGACTCAAGCAAGAGACCTCTTCCCAAACGTAGAGGGTCTTTTGAAAATCCTATTGTCAGACTGACCTATTATGCTCAGACACAAGAGTCCGCTGAGATACCCCGGCGGAAAAGCAGACATTGCTCCTTTTGTAACCACGTTGATCGTCCGCAATGATTTGGCGGACGGTTGTTATGCCGAGCCCTATTGCGGCGGCGCGGGTGTGGCTCTGGAAGTGCTCACCAGTGAAATCGTGCGCAAGATTTATCTGAACGATGCTGATCACAGAATATGGGCGTTCTGGTATTCCATTCTGAACGATACTGAGGGGTTTCTAAGGCTCCTGCGGGACACGCCTGTCACTGTCTCGGAATGGAAAAAGCAGAAACAAATCATGAACTGCCAGAATAACAGTGATCTCCTTTCATTAGGGTTCTCGACATTTTATCTAAATCGATGTAACCGATCAGGCATTCTTTCCGCAGGGCCGATTGGCGGCTTTCGTCAGGGTGGCGAATGGCGTATTGACGCCCGCTTCTCCAAGAAAGAACTTGTGCAGAGAATCCAGTTCATTGCCAATTATTCTAACAGAATCACAGTCTCGAATCTCGACGCGCTTGTATTTCTAACGAATCTCGAACAGAGTCCACATTCAAGAAAGAAGTTACTAGTCTACCTTGACCCGCCCTATTTTTCGATGGGGGATCGGTTGTACCTGAACTATTACACGAAAGAAGATCACATAGAATTGGCTAAGCACATGCGCTCATGCAATCTAAAATGGATTCTCTCATATGATGATGTTTCAGCGGTTCGGAGGCTTTACCATGGCTTCCCGATCAAGCATGCTAATCTCACGTATCATGCAAATGTTCGAAAGAACGGAGGAGAATTGATGGTGTTCCACCCAGATATTACAGTTCCGGCAATGTGAGCACAACTTCGCCTAACACGCCGCACCACAGCGCCCCGCTTTTTGAAATGCATTATAGTCGTCGCTTAATGGTTTTCGGTGCGGGTTGGTGAGCGCGGTTTGAGAAAAAGATTTTTTTCTTAGCACCAAAAACCACTGCGTGTTGCCACGAGACCTTACTGGCATGAAAGGAATGGCAAACAGACAAAAGCGGATTGTGCGGGCTAAGGAGGGCTTTGAGAAGACGAGGACGCTCAGAGAGAAGTTCGCACAGCAAAAAGTGGGACAGATCAAGAAGGCGAAGAAGAGTTTTCCTGCGGACCAGCGATCTTCCTCCGGCACCTGACCACTTCATACATCAGCAGCGCACCGGCAACAGAAGCATTGAGCGACGAGACCTTCCCGCGCATCGGAATCCTTACGAGGTAGTCGCATTTCTCACGAACAAGGGGGCGAATGCCTTTCCCCTCACTTCCAATCACGATGGCCGTCGCGCCGGATGAATCGATTTCCGTGTACGACTTCCCGGCTTCTGCAGCTGCGCCAACAACCCAGACTCCGCGCTCCTTAAGCTCCTCGAGAGTCGATGCGAGATTTGTCACCCGCGCGACAAGAACGTGCGCGGTCGCTCCCGCCGAAGCCCGCACAACGCTTTCCGTCACCGAAGCGGCGCTGTGTTTCGGAATGATCACGCCGTGAACCCCCGCGCACTCGGCCGTGCGAATTATCGCCCCGAGGTTCTGCGGGTCTTCGATCCCGTCCAGCACAAGGATGAAAGCCGGTTCGCCCCGCCGCTCGCCTTCGGCAAGAATGTCCTCGACGTCGACGTACGCCTGCATCCCGACAACCGCAACAATACCCTGGGCATACGCCTCTCCGGCAAGCTCTTGCAGCCTGCTCTTCCCCACCTCGCTGCACGGGACACCTCGCTGCCGCGCAAGATGGCGCACTTTCTCGACGGCGGCACCGCGCAATCCGTGAGCGAAAAGGATTTTCTCGATCGGCTTGCCGGAACGAAGGGCTTCAACGACGGGATTACGTCCGACGATGATGTTTGAGGAAGGATTTCGCTTCTGCTGCATTACTAAGTCTGATCGGGTGCAGCAGTTCCTCGTCTGTCGAGATACGCCACACCGAATATCCCGACAGCGATCAGGGCCATGGAGATAACCTGCGCCTCCGAGAGGCCGAGCATAATCCGCGGATTGAGACGGATGAACTCCACAGCGAATCTCGACAAGCCGGCTCCAACGAGGTAGAACATGAAGAGCTTGCCGTCGGGATAGTTGCGGCGGCGGAGCTTCCACAGAATCGCAAACAAGATCACGCCGAGGAGGAACTCATAGATTGGCGCGGGATGAACCGGGATGTTGTCGGGCACGACGCCGTTGACGCCATACTTCGCGACAATGTCGGGGAAATCTCTGAACGCCACCGACGGAGGAAAGATGCCCTTCGAATAGTCGGTTCCCCACGGCAAGTCCGTCGGCAGACCGTAGTCTCCGTCGCCCGCAAGGTGACATCCTATTCGCGCTACGCCATAACCGATCGCCAAGGCCGGCGCCGCAGAATCGCAAATCTTGGCAAATGCTATCTTTCTGCGGCGAGCGAGGAGCCAAATGGCGAACGTTGCGAGAAAGAACCCGCCGTACCACGTGAGTCCGCTCGGCGAAAACGCCGACCCGATGGGATCGCGTACGAAGTAGCTCCACTCCTCAATCAGAAAGAGGAGCTTAGAGCCGATGATGCCGAACACTATCGCATAGAGCGTGACCGTGTTCCCCAGCGTGGGGTCGAGTCGCTTACGCTTGAGATCCTGCGTCAGCACAATGCTTGCGATGATGAAGCCAACGCCCATCATCAGCCCATAGCTGTACACGGTGAAGGGACCTATCTCAAACAGACGTGGACACATCCGTTACCAGTCTTCCATTCTTGTGACAATTTCGATGAACGGTTTCTCAGGACGCTGCTCGACGACAACCTCCCGGTCGGTAATGCGAACGCCGAAAACATTTGTCTCTTTATCGAGCTTATGCACAACAACGTCGAATTTACCCTTGAGGTGATCGCCCTTTGTCTCGAAGATTGCCGGCCCGAAGCCCGGCATGGTCAAGCGTGGCGCACGTAGACCCCGGATGTCGAACCGGAGCACATGCTGCTTAACCTTGTGAACCACCACGAGGTCGTACCTGAAGCTGGTGAACTCCTGCATCGTCCGAATCGCCATGTAAGTATGCGTGCTCTTTGTCCGCTCGTCGATCCGAGGCGTGATCAACATGCGATATTCGAATGGAGGCTTCTTCGGAATGACTTTCTTCTGGCGAACGGGCCTTTTCTTCGGAGGCTTTTCCTTCATCGGGGCTTCGTGAAGAAATCGATAAGCTGTGAAAGGGCGATGCGCCGCTCCTCGCCCGTTTGCATGTTCTTCACAGCGACTTCGTTCGACTGGATCTCCCGCTCGCCAAGGACGATGACGTTCTCCGCCCGTTGGCGATCCGCTTCGCGCATCTGCGATTTCAGACTTCGCTCAAGAAGATCGATCTCGCACGACACACCAGCACGGCGGAGTACCGCCGCTTCACGCAGTGCGTGATCACGCGAGGAGTTGTCCGCCGCCACTATGAATACAGTTGGCCGGACCACAGCGCCGACCCGCTTCTTCTGCTTGCCGAGAACCATCAGCAGCCTCTCAATCCCTGCCGCGAACCCGACTGCCGGTGTCTGCTTGCCGCCAAGCTCCTTGACGAGGAGATCGTATCGACCGCCGCCGACAAGAGCGTCCTGCGATCCAAGCTCCTTCCCGATAAGCTCGAAGGCCGTCTTGGTGTAGTAGTCGAGCCCGCGGACAATTCGGCCGTCTATCTCAAATGCAATTCCCAAGCTCTTCAAAGCACGCATGACACCGTTGAAGTGCGCCCCACATATTTCACACAGGTGGTCGATCAACAGCGGTGCGCCTTTCGTTAGCGCGCGATCGTCCTCGTCCTTCGAGTCGAGGATGCGGAGTGGATTCTGATCGAATCGCCGCTTGCTCTCCTCTGAAAGATCGTCGAGGCGGGGCCTGAGGAACTTCTTCAGCTTCTCCTTGTACACAGGTCTGCATGTCTCGCAGCCGACCGAATTGATGCGCAACTCGACGTTGTCGATCTCCAACTGGCGGTACACTTCTACGCAGAGAGCGACGATCTCCGCGTCGATCGCGGGCTGCTGCCCGCCGATCGCTTCGGCTCCGAACTGATGGAACTGGCGCAGACGTCCGGCCTGTGGTCGCTCCTGCCGGAACATCGGCGCGATGTAGTACACCTTCGTCAGCGGCTGCTGTTCGCCGAGTTGGTGCTGGATGTATGCACGTATGACCGATGCGGTCATCTCGGGTTTGAGGGTCAGGCTCGTGCCGCCGCGATCGTCGAACGTGTACATTTCTTTGCCGACGATGTCGGTCAGTTCGCCGATACCTCGTGCGAACAGCGCCGTCTCTTCAAAAACCGGCGTGCGGATTTCTTTGTAATTGAAAACGTGCATCACGTCCCGGATCGTGCGCTCGACGGCCTGCCACGTGCCGGATTCGTCAGGCAGAATGTCCTTCGTGCCTTTGATGGAACGGAATTTCATGAAGGGCTAGAGTTCGAAGTAGGCTGCCTCTTCCTGCCGGAAAGTCTCGATAACATCCTCCGAGCTTTGCATCTCCAGCAGACGATTGCGGAATTCTTCTTTGCTCATCAGGCGGGAAATCCGGCTGAGGAGTTTGATGTGCGGACCCACCATGTTGTCTTTTCCTACAAGGAGAAACACAAGCCGGACAGGCTTTTCATCGAGCGACTGGTAGTCGATTGGCTGGGCCGTTACACCGAAGGCCGCTACCATGTCCGAGACGGCGTCGCTCTTGCCGTGCGGGATGGCGAATCCGTTCCCCACGCCGGTCGACATGATCTTCTCGCGTTCAAATATCGCCTCACGGACCTTCTCCTTGTCCACGACCTTCGGCGATCTACTCACCAACTCGATCATGGCGTTGATGACTTCCTCTTTCGTCGAGCCTGGGAGGTTCAATCTGACGAGCTGCTCGTCGATGACATCGGTGATTTTCATGATTGGACTCCGCGCCAACAGGCATTGTCACATTGAAAGAATATCATCGCCTACGCATCCCTCCAGGCGATGATGTTGTGCTCGAACGTATCCGCAAGCTCTTTCGCGCCGCGCTCGCTGCGGGCTTCCGCGGTCAGATGAAAGAGCGGCTGTTCCTTGTCTGGCATTAGAAGAACGGCGATGGCATCGTCGGCTTTCCCTTCGAACGAGATGCGCACGCCGTCGACTAGTTCGCGCTGCTCGCCCTGGGTCTTCTCCATCGCACGGCGCATGATCTTTCCCTTGGCATCCCACGGGCAGCGGACATCGCGCTTGACCCGGTAGTAGCGCTTGATCTTGGCGTCGAGCGCCCCGAGATGCCAGCCGGTCCGAGCCATCATCTCCAAAATTTTCGCGACGGAGAACATTCCGTCGGAGGCAAAGAAGAAATCAGTGTATATGAACCCACCCTTAGTCCCCCCAACGAACCGAACCTCCTTGTCGGTCGTTGCCTCCATCATCGCTAGATGTGTGTTACGTGTCTTTACAACGGCGATGGAATGCTCACAGGCGATGGCATCCGTCTCGGCAGACGATGTTATGGGCACAGCGATCTTCTTCGTATCCGGGCAGACCTGGAGAAGCAGTTTAGTGACCAGCGTCAGGAGCCGATCGTTGTCAATCGCCATGCCGTTCTCGTCGACGATGAAGATGCGCTCACCACCGGCATCGATCATGCAGCCGAGGTCGTACTTAAGCGAGGTCACAATGTGGGATAGCTGCCGGAGCGACATGTCGATCTCGGACTTGTCCCGCGTGAGCTTTTTGGGATCTAGGTGAGCGTTGAGGGCCACTACCTGGCAATCGAACGAACCAAGGATCATGGGGAAAACAGTCGACGCCACGCCGTTCGAGTAGTCGATGACTATCTTGAACTTCGCCTTTCGGATCGCCTCAAGATCGAGCGCCGCAAGGAATTGTTCACGGTATACTTCCGTCGTTCGCTCCGGGAAACTGATACTGCCGACCGCTTCGGCTGCAGACCGACGGAAATCTTCGCCGAAGAACAGTCTCTCAATGGTCTTGGTCTTGCCGACGGGAAGATCGCGACCGTTGGCATCGAAGAAAATGATGTCGGTTACCCTTCTGTCGTATGGAGATTTGCGGACGTGAATACCGCCCGCTTCCTTGCCGCCGCTCAACTCGTGGCGGACCAGCGGAATCGACATCGCTCGCAGATCGTGCACACGCACACCGGCAGAGATCACTCCGCAGATCAGGGCACGGTTAATCATGCGCGACACGTTGTCCGAGTCGCGGCTTGTCACAACACTCTTACCCGGTCCAAGGCTCGCGCCCCACGCCGCGCCCAATTTTGCGCCGAACTCCGGATTCATCTCGACGTTCGATAATCCGCTCACGCGTGCATCCGCGAAGAGATCGCGCAGCCATCGGTCTTCCCACACCAGACTGCGATTCAACACCGCGCCGTCCTCGACGCGCTTCTCCGGCCACAGCTTTATGTTCGGCAGAAGTCGAGCGCCGCGTCCAACCGCGCACTTGTCACTGATGAACACGTTCTCCAGAACCGTCGAGCCGGCTCCGATAACACAGCCGTTGCCGACGACATCGAACGACATCTCGGTGTTTCGCTCGACGACGATGTTGTTCCAAAGGATGCAGTTCCGAATGACCGAGCCTGACTCCACAACACAGTTGTCGCCGATGACCGAGTTGTATAGGTGGGCCTCTTCTGCAATGGTGCAATTCCTTCCGATCAGCACGCGTCCGCCGAAATTCTTCGCGCTTGTTCTAATCGTCGTTCCTTCACCGACGATAACCGAACCGCGCCGCTCGCCTTCGATCTGCGCCTTCACGGCTCCCGACAGTCCATCGAAGTGGGCTTCCTGATATTCGTGCAAATTCCCAACGTCTCGCCAGTACCCTTCCGAGATATAACCGTACAATCCATCTCCCTGTTCCAAGAGAATCGGGAAAAGATTCTTGCTGAAATCAAACTCTTGACGATACGGAATCAGATTAAGGACCTCCGGCTCGATGATGTAGATGCCCGTATTGATCGTGTCGGAGAAGACTTCACCCCAGGAGGGCTTTTCGAAAAAGCGCACAATTCTTCCATCCTCCGCGGTAATAACAACACCATACTGGAGGGGATTCTTTGTGCGAGAGAGAACAATGGTGACCTTCGCCTTGCGCGCTTCGTGGAATTCGAGAGCCTTTGTGAGATCGATATCCGTGAAGACATCGCCGCTGATCACGAGGAAGCGATCGTGCAGATGTTCCATCGCATTTCGCACGCTGCCTGCCGTGCCGTAGTCCGCTTCTGCCTGCACGTACGAGAAGCTCACACCGAACTGCTTACCGGTACTAAAATAGCTTTTGATTGCATCCGGCTGGTAGAACAGCGTCGCGATGATGTCACGGAAACCGTGCTGATGCAGCAGAGCCACGACGTGCTGCATCATCGGCTTGTTCATCATCGGGACCATCGGCTTGGGGATGTTCGCGGTGAGAGGTCGGAGACGCGTCCCAAAGCCACCAGCCATGATTACTGCATTCATTCCTACCTGTATGTCTTGGACTTGGTGACGTTGCTCCTCTGTTGGAGGCGGGCTGCCCAAAAATGTAAGAAAAAAATGACTTCAGAGCAAGGAATTTGCGCGGAAAACCATAGGAAGAATAGAATCGTGCATCCTACCGCACCACGCTCAGTGCTCTGCTGAGGTCTTCGATGATGTCATTAACGTCTTCAAGTCCAACCGAAAGACGAACAAGCCCTTCCGTCACACCAATCTTCTCTCGCTCGGCGGCGGGAATCGAAGCGTGCGTCATCGTCGCCGGATGGCTGATGAGCGTCTCCACGCCGCCGAGACTCTCAGCCAACGCGCAAAGGCGCACTTTGCCAAGGAACCTCCTCGCCGCGCTGAGGCTTCCCAGGTCGAAGGATATCATTCCCCCGAAGGCCTTCATCTGCTTCGCGGCAAGACGGCGCTGAGGATGAGTCGGGAGGCCTGGATAGAGAACCTTGCGGACTTTCCTCTGCTTCTGGAGCCATCGAGCGACAGTCACAGCGTTCTCGCAGTGCTTATCCATTCTGACAGACAAGGTCTTTGTGCCTCTCAAACACAACCATGCATCGAACGGACTGAGAATTCCGCCAACGGCTTTTTGGAAGAAGCGCAATCTCTCGGCGACGCGTCCGTCGTTCGTCACAACCAATCCACCCAACATATCGCTGTGACCGTTGAGGTACTTCGTGAGACTATGGATGACGATGCCGATACCGTGCTTCAGAGGCTGCTGCAGATAGGGAGTAGCAAACGTGTTATCGACGACCGAAATGATGCGGCGAGATTTCGCCAACCGTGCGATGGCTGCAAGGTCCGTGATGCCCATTGTGGGATTGGTCGGCGTTTCGACGAAGATCATTTTCGTGTTCGGTCGAAGCGCGTGCCGAACATTCCGGATGTCGGTCGTATCAACAAACTCGAACTTCAGCCCGAAATCCTCCCATACCATCTTCCCGATACGGTACGTGCCTCCGTAGACATCGCGCGAAAGGATGATATGATCTGCCGGCCTAAGAAGCCGGAGAATTGCATCAATCGCCGCCATGCCCGAGCCGAATGCCATGCCGTGTCTTCCGCCTTCGAGCGCGGCAATGTTTTCCTCGAGCGCGGTGCGCGTGGGGTTGGACACGCGTGAATATTCATATCCCTTGCTTCTCCCAAGTGCCTCTTGCACATAGGTTGAGGTCAGGTGCACCGGCGTCATGATTGAGCCGGTCGAGGGGTCAGGCTGCTGACCGGCGTGGATGGCTTTTGTCGAAAAACGCATGAGATTTCTCCTCTTGGCACTGATAATCACGGATGCGACGGATACTCACGGATTGGTCGGTTCGGGAAGATCGAAAGATCTCTCGGGCCTTCCGCTGGTAGTTTGCTCTCCTCCACCCTCTCACCTCCCTCAATAAGGTAACTGCGTCTTTCCGTGAACATCTGTATGCATCCGTGAGTATCCACGGGTATCCGTGCTATCTGGAAAGATACTCGATCACATCATACCGAGTCAGTATGCCGATGGTTTTGTGTTCGTCTTGGACGAGCACGGCGGAATGTTTCTTCGCCAGCAGCTCCACGGCATGCTCGACCGGCGAGTCTGCTCCGATCACTGGAAACGTCGCCTCCATCACTTGACTGACGGGTGCATCCAAAATAGCGCTGTCTTCGAGCACTGCCGACATCAAATCGCCGTCCTTCACACTGCCGATTGGCTTCCCTTTCTCGATCACGGGAAGTTGCGAAACATCATGCTCACGAAAGAGATCCAACGCATGACGCACCGTCGAGGCCGGATCAACCGAGATCAGCGGCAACAGCTTCTTCGATTTCCCTTGCAGAACGTACCGCACAGTCACTCGCTCGGGCAGAAGGAAGCCGTTCTCCCTCATCCAGTCTTCGTTGTAGACTTTGCTTAGGTACCGCTCTCCAGTGTCGGGCAAAAGAACAACTACGACGTCGGTATCCTTCATCCGGTCGCCGAGCTTCAGCGCGCCGGCCATTGCCGTACCTCCCGAGCCGCCAGCGAAGATGCCCTCTTCGCGAGTGAGCTTCCGCGCCATCAAGAACGATTCTTTATCCGTTACCTCCACCATTTCGTCGATCACATCGAAGTTCAGCGTGCCGGGAATCCAATCCTGCCCGATCCCCTCAACCTTGTACGTCGTGAAGACCGGCGAAAACTTCTTTGTGTAGAAGTATTCTCGCAAGACCGATCCCTTCGGATCGACGCCGATGACTTTGACATTCGCGTTTTGCTCCTTCAAGTACTTGCCGACTCCTGAGATTGTCCCACCGGTGCCGATTCCACACACGAAGTAATCGATCTGCCCGCCCGTTTGTTCCCAAATCTCCGGGCCGGTTGTCTTGTAGTGCGTTTCCGGATTCCTTGGGTTGAAGTACTGATTGGCAAGGATGGAGTTCGGCGTCTCGCGAACGATTTTCTTTGCAACCTCGGTGTAACTTTCGGGAGAGTCGTGGGCAACCGCCGTAGGCGTGACGATAACCTCGGCTCCGAATGCCTTCAGCAGGCGAATCTTCTCGATGCTCACCTTGTCGGGGATCGTAAAGACGCACTTGTAACCCTTCACCGCTGCAACGATTGCGAGACCAAGTCCCGTGTTGCCCGACGTCGCTTCGACAATCGTTCCACCCAGCCGCAGCCGTCCTTCCCGCTCTGCTTCCTCTATCATCTCCAAACCGATCCGATCTTTCACCGACGAACCCGGATTGAAAAACTCCACCTTGGCAAAGTAGTGACCCTTGTAACCCTTCACGATCTTGTTCAGCCTAACTAGGGGAGTGTGGCCGAGCGTGGAAAGTATGGTCGGATGGAATTTCAATTGGGAGAGATTAGTGAGCATCCCAAGACCCTCGTGCGTGTGGTGTTTTTCGTCATGATACTGCGTCGGGAATATAGGCGATATGGTGCAGAGAAGCAAGGAAGTCGTTGGTCAGAGAGCCTGGATTCCTTGCTTGTCACGGCCTTTTTTCGTAATTTTGGTGTGCGCGTGGCATACTCTACCATCCGTTGTGACCTTTGACAGCGTACGTAATTTGCGCAGTTGGTGCGTACTTTGTGGGCTCCTTCCCCACTGCCTACCTCCTCCTCAAGTGGAAATCGAGGCTCGACATCCGTGAGACGGGGAGCGGCAACGTCGGTACGCTGAATGCAATGGAAGTCTCCCGGTCGACAGCTATCAGTGCAGTTGTGCTCGTCGCAGACCTGCTGAAGGGGTCGCTCGCCGCAGCGCTGCCGATGCTGATTTGGGGACCGCAGTCCGGCCTGATGGCGGCGGCCGGCGTCGCTGTGATCGTCGGCCACAACTATCCGATATGGATGCGCTTCAAAGGCGGCAGGGGCCTCGCGCCAACGGCAGGTGTGTTGTTTGTGACGGGTCCGTTCTTCGTCGCCGCTTGGATGATTCTCTGGGCGATCGGGTACCTTCTTTCGAAGAACATCCACATCGGAAACGTGGCAGCGTGCATCGCAGCTCCGATTCTTCTGGCGGCTGTGCCGGAAGCGATGCTCAACCCCCTGCTGCCCCGGTTTGTCGATCATGAAATTTTCTTGTATCTCATCATTGCTCTGTGTTCTTTGATTCTCATTCGCCACAGTGGGCCGATTGCAGATCTGATCAGAGCACGTCGATCATCATGACCGCTC
>Ga0315284_10013478_pt1 | contig 11644 bp, 22 predicted proteins | sample YL17G09_16_MG_FD_203696 | JGI IMG/M metagenome (GOLD analysis project Ga0315284, IMG submission 203696) | Sediment microbial communities from Yellowstone Lake, YNP, Wyoming, USA - YL17G09_16 | ecosystem: Environmental > Aquatic > Freshwater > Lake > Sediment | place: USA: Wyoming | collected... | reverse complement strand
CTATGGGTTCAAAGTTATTACCTCAAGAAATACAAGCGGCAAAAATAGTTGCTAAAAACAAAAATTTAATTTTAGCAGATATTAAAGCTAGTCCTGTAATTGCAAAAGAAATTGCAAAAGAAATTGCAAAACAATCCGCAAAACAAGCCGCAAAACAAGCCGCAAAACAAGCCGTAACAACAGTCGGAGGATATGTTGCGGCAGGTGGAGCCTATTCCAAAGCATACGACGCCGCCCAAAAAAATACACCAAGGGCTAAAGCGGAAAGCGAAGGAATGGATTGGGCGTTTGTTAAATCAGCGTTTGGTAGTTCAGGTACAGAACAAGATAATACTTTATTAAATCAAGCGTGGACAAAGGGATGGAGACCAGGACAAGTTCTTCCGCAAGGATTTCAAACTGCATTATATCAAAAAAATTATAATGAAGAAGAAGAAAATATAAAAAAATTAGAAGAGATGATTGCATCAATTCCATAAATTAAAGTATTTATAAATAAAATAATAATATGAAAAAGATTATAAGATTAACTGAATCAGATTTAACAAGAATTGTTAGAAGAGTTATTAAAGAACAATCATTAAATGATAAAAAATTAATGAGCGAACAATCCTGGTTAAAAAATTTATTTGGAACCACAACAGATGATTTGGTTAGATTGTTTGGTGATGATGCCGTTAAATCATTTGAAATGGTATTACAAAAGGCATTACAAAACAGTAAAAACTTTGTTGCAAAGTCCGGTCAAAATTATTTGAAATCTGCAAGGGGAACTGAAATATCAATGGAAGCTATTAAAAAAGCCACTCAATTGGTGTCAAGTGGAGCAAAAACCGCAGATGAAGTTGCTGTACTATTACCAGCTACATTGGCCGATGGAAGTGAATTTAGAAGTGTATTTCAAAAAAGTTTTTCAAAAAAACCCGTACCGGATATGTCCAATGCAAGGAGAATGCCTAATGGTGGATATGCAGGCTCAAATTAATTTATTAAATAATAATAATAAGACCCTCTTTAATTACTAAGGGGGTTTTTTATTTTGTTATATATTTATAATAAAGAAATTTAAATTATGAAAAAGATAATTACAGAAGAACTTGGTTATATGAAATACCTTTTGGGATATACAAGAGGTGTTGTTATTTCCGAACAAACAAATATAGGGCCGGAATCATTGCCATGGAATATGCCAGCCCCTGAGACAACATATCCATCGGACGTAGCGGCCGCAGCACCAGACGCTGCAGCAGCAGTACCTGAATCTGAAAATAAAGCCAATTGGGACGATGTTGTTAAATATTATGAAGGTAATAAAGACCCAAATTGGAAATTTGATGGCAAGGGTAAATATGAGTTTGATGGAATCAACTATAACTATGTATATGTTAATTCAACTGACGCAAATGATGACGATGCTTTTATGGATGTTTTTGATAATGGTAGCGTTAATATTTGGAATAAAGGTCAAGGAAGTGGTTATAGTTATGGTAAATGGGAATGGGATGGAACAAAACCTGTAATTAAATTTAAAGATATTTCAAAAAATGCATCTGGATATGTTCAACCAACTGATACTGATTGGAGTGCGGTTACTGAGAACAATAAAATAATTGGGTTGAATGCTAAGGGTCCTTTAGTTAAAGAAGTTCAAAATATGTTAATTAATATTGGGTATAGTGGAACAACTTCGGGTTCTATAACTACTGATGTTGCAGGGTGTGGAGCTGATGTTGAGAAATGTGATGGTATTTACGGACCAACCACAAAAGAAATGGTTAAACAATATCAAAAAGATAATGGTTTGTCGGTTGATGGAATTTTTGGTCAACAAACATACGATGCAATGTTTTAACATTTAAATTAATAAAACAATAACCCCCATCCATAACAGGTGGGGGTTTTTTATTTCACAACTATTTTGTATATTTGAATTATGATAGAAGATATAAAAGTTATTCATCTCAAAAGCAATGCTCAACAACTTGAAACATGGATTGCCATGTTGAATGGAGAAATTGTGGGACACATCTACATGGAACGTGAAGAAAATGATAAAATCAAATTCTTGGATGCTTGGGTTCATGAGGAACATAGATTGAAGGGTGTGTTTAGAAAGTTATGGGACACCCGATGGGAGTATGTTAAAAACCGTTATGCGGGTTATACAGTATATGCTTGGTGTAAACCAGGTTCATTGCCATTGCTCTTGGAAAAGGGATTCGATGAAGGTGAAACATGTACCTACGTTGAAAAAGTGGTAGAGTAATCTTTTTAATTATCTTCATATTTATTGTATATGAAGTATATCATCACCGAATCCCAATATAGATTATTAACTGAAACAATTGATTTTGATGATGTTTATAAAAAAACATATCAAACTATGTTCAGAACAGTTTGTATGAGATATTCAAAAGGTGATTATGATTTGGCAAGTGATTTCTGTCAGTTGGGTTATCTTAGAGTTAATGAGAAACTTCACACATTTAAGGATGAAGGAAGTATTGAAGGATGGATTAGACGTGTAATAACAACAACCATTCTAACTGAGTTGAAACCAAAAGTAAAAAAAATTGATACAACAAAGGATTTTGATTTTGAAAGAAACGATGTAAGTGATAAGCCAGAAGAAAAGTTTGAAGATATTGACTTCATGGGTAAATACTCCGCTAAAGATATACGTAATGCCGTTGCGTCATTACCTGAAGGTTATTTGTTTGTTTTCTATAATTATTTTTACAAAGACAAGTCTCACAAACAAATTGCAGATATATTGGGAATTGATGAAGGTACATCAAGGTCTCAGTTGTCAAAGGCAAAAAAGAAAGTTAAAGATTATTTGGAAAACTTAAAAAGATAAAATTAACCCCATCCATAACAGGTGGGGTTTTTATTTATATGAGATATTTATTATAAAATAATATTATTGTGAAAAAAATAGTAAGACTTACTGAGAGTGATTTGAATAATCTTATTAAACATATTATTTCTGAGATGGAATTTAAAGAAGCTGCAATGAATGTTGACCCATTCATTTTAAGTGCAACCCAAAATGGTAATATAAAAATTACTAATACTAAAACAAGGATTGGTCATGTATACTCAATGGAAGCTTGGAAAGGCGTTAATTGGTTTGATTGTACGATTAAAGACTTTCCTGATGGAACTAGAATCAAATTAACGGCAATGGGTAAAGAATATAATATTAAAGTCGATAAATCACAGATTAAAACTTTATTACAAAATGGATTTGGTAAACAAGTGCTTAAACACACATTAGTTGATGATAGTAACAAACAAGAAGTTAAATTCACAAAGGTAGTTTAATAAAAAATAAATGACTCAAAACCCCATCCATAACAGGTGGGGTTTTTTGTTTATCTTCATATTTATTGTATATGAAGTATATTATCACCGAATCTCAACATAATAGATTGAAAACACAACAATGGTTGTTGAGACGATATGATTTGTTAATGAGTGAATATGATGAGGCGGTTACAGAACTTGACCCTTGTAATTATGATGAAAGTGAAAGGTATGTTAATCGTGTGATACATTATATTGTGGATGGACTTCATCATGAATATTATTTAGTTGATAATTTTTATGTTGATTTATTGTTTAGTGTTATCTTTGATATGTTTTATGTTGATTTAACTGAGATGTATAACAATAAAAGAGAAAGATGTTAATATGAAATATATCATCACCGAATCCAAGTTGGAGAATATTATATTTAAGTATCTTGACATGAAAGACCTTTTTGTTGTTGGTAGAACTCGTAATATACATTTTTTTCCTTCCCGTAAATCCAGAGATGATGGTGAGTACCCTATCATATCATACGATAAAATTGACAAACATAGTTTTATTAGTTCCACTTTTGCTGAAGATGTATGTTCTTTGTTTTCCATTGACCCCGAATATTCTTTGAAGGTTATATCTGATTGGGTTGCAAATAAATTGGATGTTGAAATCGAATCATATAATTCCGACTTTGGTGCCGACTAACTAATATTTATCATTATGAAGTATATCATCACCGAATCTCAGCGTCATACATTATTGGTGGAAACCTTATCTCCTACGATTCGTAGAAGATTAACCTTTGAGAATATGAAAAATGAGGTAGATTCCATTATTGAATATGAATTGAATCCATGTGATTTTAAAACTGTTGGTAATTTTATTGTGGATGTTTGCGATATATTTACTTATAATTTTCTTGAAGATTTGCAGGCATCCGCCAATGATAAGGATGGTCTTTACTATTATGCCGTTGATGTGTTTGGAAAATATCTTGCAGAAATTTATAATGAGAAATGTGGTAAGAAAAATATGATGACAGAATCTAAGTTGGACCAAGTAATCTATGATTATCTTGATGAATTGTTTGCGGCAGAAAATGGTAACACTGAAATTTATAAATTGGAGGTATTTTCTACACAGCCAGAAAACCGTAACGAACCTATTGAAGGACAGTATGATTTTGTGAATGACGATTATTATGAAACTAATGACCAAGAGTATATTTTTTCTTGGACGGGAAAAGAATATTATGAATCAATCACCCCTAATTATATAACACAAGATGAAATGGAAAAATTTTCTAAAAAGACACCCATTGTTGAGATACTTAACCATAATATAGTTAAACAACTTGATAGTTATTTTGGTGATTTGTGGAAACCCGCATTTAAAAAATGGTTTGTAGATAAAACTGAAATGGATTATAAAACATTATATACAGAATGAGAATATTTTTATAGAAAACTAACCCCCCTCTTTTTTTAGTCGGGGGTTTTTTTTATATTTGTAATATGGTAGAAGAAACTAAATATCAGGCGGGGGTTGAGCTAACCATTAGAGATGGAAGATACTATTTTAATATCTTGGCACAAGAAGGTCTTGATATTGATGCAGTTCGTTCCATCTTGGTAGGTGGATTGTCTCTAACAATTCTATCTGAAAAAACTCCTGAGAAACAGGGACAAGCTCTTCGTGCCGTTATTGATTATTTGGAAAGTGAGTTGGTGAATGTTGATTCGTTTACTGACATAGGTGGACCACTTGTCCCTAAAAAATAAATAGTATATTTATTGACATGAAGTATATCATCACAGAGTCTAAATTTGAAAAAATAGTTACTTATTATATTAATGAATTATTTCCTATAGATAAACTTAATTATTCTTATTATTTTGATGATGGTGAGGAAGACCATAATGCAATGAGATTTAGTTTAGATTATAGTGATGAACCATGTTTTAGATGGTATAGGTCCGAATATTTTTATGCACATGCAGATATTAAAAACAGGGCTCCCGTTATTATAATGGAGGATAACTACTTATCGTCATTGAATGCGTATTTTGATGATGAATGGCACGAACCATTTAAGAAATGGTTGATGGAAAACTTTAACTTACCTGTAAAAACCATCGAATAACCCCACAAAGGTGGGTTTTTTGTTTTATAAGGTATTTATCCTATATGAAGTATATCATCACTGAACCGCAATATACATTAATTATGGAAGATGGTCTTGACATTGAACCATCTCACACAGCAATTAAAAATATTTGTGACAGTAAAAAGTTTTGTAGTGCTCAGGGTAAAATTACATTTGGTCAATTAAAAGAGTTAGTGAATGCCGCATCCAAAACTCGTTTATATAAACATGTTGGCGAGGGAGGATTCAAGGCAACAATTAGATTAATTCCATTTTTCCTACCACAATTAATGATTCCAGGAATTATTGCAGCTTCGGCAAGAGCAATTAATAAAATTTTAAAACCAAGTCTTACTGAAACTGAAAATTATAAAACGTTTTGGGGTAAGGCGATATTAAGTGCATTTAAAATTGCCGAGGGTGATATTAATTTGGAAGACCCATTATCAAAAATATTCTTTATATCCGATGGTTTAATGACCATGATGGATGAAAAGTATAAATTAAAGTTTGCACGATATATTGCAGATTTGGCTGATAGTATGGCAGATGATGAAGAGGTACCAGAATTTTTTGTTGAAAATGAATTGAGAAAGTGGATTAACGATAAATTTTTATTGGACCCACAATTACCACCAAAAACATCACCAAATCAAGAAGATTCTGATACTCAAGAAAACTTAACGGAACAAAAGGTTAGCAAGAAAGAAATGTTTCAAGAACTTATTGATGAGAAGTTGGAATATATTTATGGTTTTTGTGATAGAACATTACCCTCTGAAAATTATTCAGGAGATGTTGGTTTTGGTTCTTGTGATGTTATTGATATAATTGATAAAATAGTTGTTGATGAAGTTAGTATGATGTCAAGCGCAAGAACTGATATGTCAGGAAAACTATATGACGTAACACCCAGTATTTATGTTAAATTAACAATTAATTTACATTCTGCAAGTAAAATATATGATTTTGATGATTTGACTTACGACTTAAAACATATGATAAGAAAATCAACGGGAATAATGGTTGTATTTGATTACAGAGTCAACAATACATTTACACAATAAAAGATATTTATTATAAAAGAAATTATGAAACACATTTTAAACAATTTATCAAACGAGGAAAAAAATAGTATCCGTGAACAACATACTGGCGGAATGAAGGTTATGACCGAAAATTTCGGCAAGTTGTTAAATTCAAAACTTGGTGACTCAAAACCAATTGTAGAACAACCATCATTAAAAAATACACCTGCACCAACAGCGGCAAACCAAGCGCCAACGGGTCCAATTACTAAACCGCCAAAAAACTTTTACGGGTGGAAAATGTGTCGCTCAAATTCAAAAGGAACATTACAAATGGGGAATAACGACACGTGGTATATGGCTGATGTTACCGATTCAAAAAATACTCCATTACCTAGTTGTATGTTAGGTAAATTAATGAACAATTATGGGATGTACTGATAAACAAAAATACCAAATAACTCCAAAAAAAATCTACACTAAAAACCCCATCCTAAACAGGTGGGGTTTTTTATTTCTTTTCTTGGGATTCTTTGATTTTGATAGCTTCACTAATCATCCTACCTTCATCACCGCTATACTTACAAGAACAGGTACTTCTCCCATTCTCAGCTAAAATTTGTTTTGCGTCTTGAATTGTCATATTAATAAATATTATTGGAAATATTTTTGATTATCATTTGATGTGATAAAATTTTTTGACTATTTTTAAGTATTATGAAAATAGAAATTACAAAAGACTGTATATGCGAACATTACCTTCATGAAATTATGGATTATCCAAGAACAGGTTTGGAAAAACTTAAAAAGGATTTCAAAGTTGGTGAACAATATAAGGTAGATACTAAATGGAGTAATTTCTATGGAGAATATTATAGAGTAAAGGGAGATGGATTATACCATGATGTCTCTGTAAGTAATTGTAAACTTTTAAAATAGGAATAGACCCTGAACGTAAAGTTTAAGTTTTTTTATTATTAAGGTATTTATTAATAATGACAAATATTTTAAACGAAGAATTGGATTTGTCTGGATATTCTGATGAGGACTTTATAGAAGTTTTTGTTGAATATTTTAGACCTTGGATTAAAGAAACTCATGGTGATGAGGTTGGGATGTATCCTATGTCATTATTGATTAAAAAATACCTTGATGATTTCAATAATCATTATGAACTTAATGTTCGTTCGGCTTATGGTGGTATCTTATTAAGAATGGCTAAGTCGGGTATGGCTTTAGCTAAAAAAGGAATTAAAAAATTGCCATCACTAAATAAAGATTTTTTATTTACTGAAAAGTTTAAAAAAGTAATAGACCATTTTGTTTCTAGTTATAATTTTCCTGATTTTGTAAAACTACACTTAGTGGAAAACAAACCATTTAATGTTGAAGCATATTTGACTATGGATTTTGTTCCTGCAATGAAATATGACGGTAGTTTAGATAAAATTAATGGATTTAATCAAGAATTTATAAACCTTATTAAAAATTATCTTGGATTTGAGATTGGAAGTACCGCTCACGGTAAATTAAATTTAATAACGGGAAGTGTAAGATTTATTGGATTTGAAAATTGGGTTGATTCTTTTTTTAATAAAAAATTCAAAAAAGATATTAGAGAATTACCAAAGGTTAAAGATTACCTACATTCAGTTAAGGTAAAATCAAGAGAAACCACCACATGTGAAATACTTTTAACGTTTAAAAGGCATACTAGATGGGAAAACGAGGAAAGTGTTAAAAGTGAAATTATAAATTATTTGGAAGGTTTAGGTTATAACAAATATAGATTAATTGTTAGAAAATTATAAAAATTAATAAATTATTATGTAAAATGAAAAAACCCCTTATTAAAGGGGTTTTTTTTTAACCTTGTCCGCAGTAGGACTTTTTGTAATTCTTAGCATTCTTCATTTTTGAAGATTTTGTTTTTGCATGGACGCCAGGACGTTTTGTTTTTGATTTTCCTACTTGATTTGGAGTTGTTGAAGTTTTTACTTTTGCCATTTTTTTTAGTTTTATGTGATTTGTGATACAAAGATACAGATAAAATTCATTCCCACAACTTTTTTATTCATTTTTTATTACTATACTTGAAATAAAGGTAAAATATGGGAGAAAATATTGTTATATGGGATTTTATGGGTTGGCAAGAAACCACTGCACCCGATGTTGGAGTCCAATTGAATTGGAATAAGACATTATTGGAGAAATTTACCCAAATTTCGTCTCAAATTAACCGAAATTCGTTAAGAGGTGGAGCAGATACTATTACAATATACCCCGCTCTTGAAGGATTACTACATCCAGACTACTATGAGAACCATAAAAAGGTCTTAATGGGTAATATTAACGTCATTTTGGACGAAAATATCGATAAATACGCAATAAAACTTGAAAATTTAACGATTTTGGAGGATTTAAAGGAAATTCCTGATTCATCAGTACTTGGTATGACAACCTTTAAACGAATAGGGGATTGTACCGAAGAACAAGTCGTTAACTACATTGAGGGGTTAATTGGATTTGTGATTATTGAAAACTTAACTGTAAATTAAAAAATATGATAAAAACAATTAACATAGAAGGTAAAGACTATACAATTACCGATGAACAAACAATTCATCAAGGGGAAGTGTTAGTTTTTGAGATTAGAAACTATAGTGATAAGGATTCAAAATATGCTATTGGGCATTTTGACGACTTACTTGGTTCACCAATTAAAAAAGTTTGGAAGATATTGCAAGAAAAATGATATTTATTATAGAATCTAATTTCTATAATGAAAAAAACAATTAAACTACGCGAGTCCGAAATGATTTCTTTAATCAAAAAAGTTATTAATGAAAGTTATGACTCGAACAAACTTTATAGCCGTAATTACGTTGTTTTTAGATTGAAACAAGGTCCACGAGAATTAAAACGATTTATTAAAGACCTACCCAACATTGATTGTGTTGATGGTAGTGGAAACCCACATACCTGTACAAAGATACCTGAGGTGGTTTACGTTTTCCTACAAGGTATGTATTGATATGGACAAAAGACTGGTCAAAGGATTTGAAAAATTACTAAACTCAGATGTACTGAAAAGTATATATCCGATGTTAGACCATATTGATATTGTTAAAGTTAAAGACAACCCTAACTTTATTGGGTATGATATGTCCCTTAATATTTTTCTAAACGACCCTACTATTGATAAGAACAATATGTATGAAATGAATTTTGACCCTCATTATTTAGTTGAAAAACATTTAAAACACCTTTCAAAATATCTTGGACTTGAGTTTCACAGAATCACATTCAAACTTTATTCTCCCGATGGAGAATTATTATTAAATTGGGATTAATTCCTTTTTTTACAATCTAAAGACACACTTTCCAACTTTTATTGTCTATATTTAAATAATAAATGAAAAAAATAATAATGCTGTTAATGCTCTTGGTCTCCTTAGCATCAGTGAACGCAAAATGCGATTGGTCCAAAGTAAGCTTGGGCAAATCTAACACATGTAATGCTTATAAGTTTGAGGTAACAGGAACAGTAGATACCTGTTATAAACATTCAATTTTAATTGTTAAAAAGGGTTCTACAACTCCTTTATACACAGGAGATAACAGGGTGTTTAATTATACATTTAGTGATACTGGATATTATTTTGTTAAAGTTTCCATTAAAAACAGATGTTGTGGAGGTGATACTTTATTCTACGATTATATTCATGTTACCTGTAAACCAACTACATCTAAATGTAATTGGAGTAGTTTGAGATTACAACAATGGAACAATCGTAATGCTTATAAATGGTATGTAAGTGGTAGAGTATTAGACGATACTTGTGTTGATTGGATGTTTATGATTTACGATTTTCAAACTAAGAAAACCGACACTGTATGGGACAACAAAGGTATTTGTGAAGTTCAATTCAACAAGAAGGGTAAATACAAAATGTATTTAAAAGTTTGGAACAGATGTTTAAAGTGTGATACAGCCCTTTATCGTGAGGTAAACATTATCTATTTCCCAAAATGTACATTTACTTATGGTATGAGAAGCACTAGAGGTAATAATTGCGCTGATAGTATTGTGGGTGAAATGAGTTTGGGACCTTGGGTTAAAGGTGATACATGTTGGCAGTGGTGGTCTTATATTTACAATAGTAAAGAATTAAACGATTTATCACAAAGCGATTGGGATTCAATGAGTAATGAGCAATTATACAACTATTATGATTTTAATGATACTGGAATGATATTCTATCAAGGTCCTGACAATTCAGCTCGTTTGATTAAGTATAAATTCCCAAAGGATGGTAAATATTTAGTAGTAACTCAATGGTATAACAAGTGTTTAGGCCAAGATACATTCTTCTTTACCCGTATTAATGTTAAATGTAACACCAGTGGTATAAGAACAATTATCAAAGGTGAACCTAAGTTGATTGGAATGTATGATATGATGGGTCGTCCCGTAAACGTTGCTCGTAAGGAAGAGGTAATAATTTATCTTTACGATAATGGAACAACCAAAAAAGTATTGATACACTAAATTATTTTACTTATATTTTTTAAAAATATTATTTATGAGCAAAGTAAAAATTTCTACAAGCAAAGGTGATATGATTGCTGAGTTGTATGACAACGAAACACCAATCACCACAGACAACTTCAAAAGTTTAATTAGTAAAAAATTCTATGACGGATTGAACTTCCACAGAGTTATTCCAAACTTCGTGGTTCAAGGTGGATGTCCAAATGGAATCGGTAATGGTGGACCAGGATACAACATCCCATGTGAAGTAACCGCACCAAAACAATTCCACGATAAAGGTGTATTGTCAATGGCTCACGCTGGACGTAACACAGGTGGTTCTCAGTTCTTCATCTGTCATAACAGACAAGGTTCACAACACCTTGACGGAAACCACACATGTTTTGGTAAAGTTATGGAAGGTCTTGACATCATCGACCAAATCCAACAAGGTGATAAGATTAACTCGATTGAAATGATTTAATAACTAACCCCACTCAAAAGGTGGGGTTTTTTATTTCCCAAACTATTTATCATATATGTCATATTCAGATAAAGTTATTGACCACTACACAAATCCAAGGAATATTGGAACGTTGGATAAAAACGACTCAAGAGTTGGTACAG
>Ga0315284_10013477_pt1 | contig 11644 bp, 16 predicted proteins | sample YL17G09_16_MG_FD_203696 | JGI IMG/M metagenome (GOLD analysis project Ga0315284, IMG submission 203696) | Sediment microbial communities from Yellowstone Lake, YNP, Wyoming, USA - YL17G09_16 | ecosystem: Environmental > Aquatic > Freshwater > Lake > Sediment | place: USA: Wyoming | collected... | reverse complement strand
GCGCCATGTTCATGCTGCAGGTCCCTGTTATCAACGGTCGACACATCGTTTTTCTCAGTGTCGACAATGATGAAAGCTGGTGCTGAACCAAAGTGATCATAGACCTTGCTTTCAATGCCCTCGCTATTCTGTACTGCAAAACCTACCTTCATACCTTACTCCTTTCTCATTGATTATCGGTCTCTATCTTCAGAGCCTTCCCCTTCATGATAGCCTCGGCAACCTTGTGCCGTGCCTCGTCCAAAATTCGCCCGAATGTTGCCCGGGATATTTTCATCTTCTGAGCGGCATCCTCGTGGTAAAGCCCCTCATAATCCGCGAGCCTGATGGCTTCCAGCTCATCTAAGTGAACGGATACTTCTTCGAGTTCAACCAGAGGAATCCCCCTGGGCTTAAAGTAGTACACGTTTGGATTACACCCTACGCATCTACATTTTTTCGGTCTTGACATATTACCATTATAAGCATATGCTCATTATATGTCAATAATTTTATTATATACCTGGACGAAAGAGGGGTAATTACTATGCCGATTTACGAATACCGGTGCAATGATTGTGGCGCTGTCTCCGAGGTCTATGCTGGGATGGGGGAGTTGAACGACGCTCTCTCCTGCAAGACCTGTGGCAGTTCTCAACTGGTAAAGCTCATTTCTTCTGCAACTATTCCCACGTTCTCCTCCCGTCCCAGCGGCACCACCTGCTGCGGAAGAGAAGAGCGATGTGGGACGCCTTCCTGCGCAACCGGTGAAGCATGCAGGAGCGGACGATGAATAAGAGTAACGGCTTGGTTCTGACGGTATGCAGGCATACCTATTCATACCAGGGTCACTCATTGCTTCCCACCATGGGAGTCTTCGTAAGGGTCGTGAAAGGCGGCAAGATCAGAAAAGGAATGAAAACACAGATTCACATTTTGGCACGTAAGTAGTGCGTTAAAAGTGAGGGCCGATAAATGGACTTCTTTAAAAAAAATCTCAAGACCATTCTAATTTGGGCGGGGACAGTAGTGGTCCTCATTTTTGTTTTCAAGATCACGCTATTCGCCCCCTATAATGTTACGTCTGTTAAGCAAACCCCCCATGATCTTCAGCAAGAATCGTTCGGGATAGGAACAGTTGAAGCCAAAGTTGTCGTCAAAGTGGGGAGCAAGATCACGGGGCGCATTACTAATTTGTACACTGACCAGGGGCTTCGGGTGAAAAAAGGAAACCTTATAGCCACCCTTGAGAACGATGATTTTCAAAAGCAGATGGTACAGGCAGAACATGAGCTATCAAAAGCCAATGCAGATATAGTGGCAAATCAGGCTGCAATCAACCAGGCTGAAGCAAATCTAAAACTGGCCAAGAATAATTATGGACGCTACAAAAAACTACTTCAAGAAGAAGTCATATCACAGCTTGACTTTGACCAGAAAGAAAACGAATATCAGGTCGCAGAAGAAAGCGTCAAATTATTAAAAGCTCAACACGTGGCTCTGGTGAAACAGAAGGAAGGAACAGAGGCAAATGTTGGGTTTTCCAAAGCCCGGCTGGTTGATACCTATGTTTATTCGCCGTGCGATGGCCTGGTGGTGAGCCGAGAGGCCGAGGCCGGAGATGCAATTACAGCCGGTGCTCCCATTTACCGCATTGCAGATACCGGCGTAATCTGGATTTTGGCTTACATTGATGAAACAGTGGCCGGTGGGATTCAGGTAGGCAATCCTGCCAGGGTTATTTTACGCTCAAAGTCACAGCAAACTTTATCGGGCAAGGTTGCCAGAGTTGAGGTGGAGAGTGATCGTGTGACGGAAGAACGCGCAGTAAACATTACCTTTGATTTGAAGTCAGAGATCCCTCCCATCGGTGAACAAGCAGAGGTCTACATTATTACCGCACAGAAGAAGCGAGTTTCAGCCTTGCCTCGGTCCGCCCTGGTTCCCGTTGGGAAGAAGTATGGGGTCTGGGTCCTTCAGCAAAGCAGGGTCCATTGGCGGGAAGTTGAAACTGGTATTGATGACCCATCGGGATGGATAGAAATAGTATCAGGACTGCAACCACGTGAACAGGTCGCTACAGCCAAACCCTCTGTAATGATGAAATTGGCTGAAGGGTCGCGGGTAACTTTTCAGAATTAATTTATGAATCTTGCTTTACGCGATATCAGGCATAATAAGGGTAGATTTATATTAACTTGCTTCGGCTTAGGTCTCCTGCTCATGGTTGTTATGGGAATGGGCGGTATATACAGAGGACTGATTTTTGATGCAACATCGATTCTCCAAGCGACCAATGCCGATATATGGGTGGTTCAGAAGAATACGTTTGGACCATTTGCAGATGATTCACGCATCCCCGAAGATTTGCAATACAATATCCGCACCGTTCCAGGGGTGATGCAGGCTGGCCCCATATCCTTCCGCAATATGCAGATCGATTACCATGAACGGAAGCTCAGATTCCATATGGTTGGCTATCGGTGGGACAGTATTGGTGGGCCATCCCGACCAATTGCCGGAAAACCAATTTCACGCAAACACTATGAGTTGGTGGCAGACAAAAATTTAGGCCTAAAAATCGGTGCCGTCCTACACCTCGGTTTACATGATTATAGCATCGTAGGACTAACTGAAAACATGGTGTCTCCAACAGGCGATCCGGTGGTCTACGCATCACTACCTGACTTACAAGAACTCCTTTTCCAGAAGAATAATGAAGCCATTCGCAATGATCGTTCCCGCGTCGCGCGACGGATAAATGCTCTGCTTGATAATCATCCCGATTTATCTTCTGATACACAGGCAACAGTGGATGATATAGTGGGCAACACTCACATCGTCAATGCAATTATTGTCCGGGTTAATCAAGGAGAAAACGCTGAAAATATAGCTCATAAGATATCTCGATGGAACCATTACACGGCAATGACCCATACTGATCAGGAGGAAATCCTCACCAAATACGTTATTGAAAAAGCCCGGCGGCAGCTCGGCCTCTTCAGAATTATACTTCTGGTAATTTCTGCGGTCGTAATTGCTCTCATAATTTACACTTTGACGATAGACAAGCTGAGGGAACTCGCTACCCTTAAACTGATTGGCGCTCAGAATTATCGAATTATCGGTCTCATAATGCAGCAATCTTTAGCAATGGGAATTTTGGGCTACTGTATTGGTGCAATCCTGATCTATTTTACCTATGATAAGTTCCCACGAAGGGTAATTATAATGCAACAGGATATGGGCCTCCTGTTTTTTATTTTGATTGTCATTTGTATCTTGGCAAGTCTTCAAGGGGTACGTACGGCCCTCAGAGTGGACCCCGCAGTTGTTTTGGGAACCTGAGATGAGTGCAGTTCTCAGGGTTCACAATCTTACTAAAATCTATGGTACCGGAGAAACAATGGTCACTGCATTAGCTGATGCATGCCTTGAAGTGCATCCCGCTGAACTGGTAGCCGTAGTGGGACCGAGTGGCTCTGGCAAAACGACGCTGCTCACGTGCGTAGGATGCGTAAAGGACCCTACGAGCGGGTTCATTGAAATTGATGGAGAGGTCGTTTACGATAACGGCTGGAAAAAGGTAGACTTGCACCGACTCCGCAGGGAAAAGATTGGGTTTGTCCTGCAAACCTTTAATCTCATCCCTTTTTTAACGACGTGGGAAAATGTATTTATTGCCATGGATTTAGTGGCTAAGCGGGACCAGAGAGCCAAGACTAAAGCAAATGAATTGCTGGATTATTTGCAGGTAGGTCATCGTCTCAAAAATTACCCTGAGAATCTCTCAGGTGGTGAAAAGCAACGTGTGGCTATTGCACGCGCCCTTGCAAATGATCCAAGGGTTATTCTTGCAGATGAACCGACGGCCCAGCTTGATACGGAGCGAGGCAAAAATGTAATGGAACTTATGAGGAAGCTGGCTCGCGAAAAGAACTCCGCAGTAATTGTGGTAACTCATGACCGACGCATGGTTGAAGGCTTTGATCGCATTTACATGTTACAAGACGGTAAGATGATAAATCCCGACGTTCATGATTAAGAATGAATCGCAGATTCAACCTATCAATTACAGCCCTTCGCTGCTTCGTCTGTTTGCGTCTTTTCTGAGACTGGGATTGGCCGCCTTTGGCGGTCCGGCCATGGTAGCTTACATTCGCAAAATGGCAGTCGAACAAAAAAAGTGGCTTGGCGATGGTTCATTTCGTCAGGGCGTAGCGATCTGTCAGACAATACCTGGAGCAACAGCCATGCAGACAGCCGCCTATGTGGGTTTAAGATTGCGGGGAATAAGGGGTGCTGCTGCATGTTTCATAGGCTTCTGTTTGCCTGCGTTTTGTCTCATGATGAGCCTTACCGCCCTCTATGTACGCATAAACAATTTACCGATAGTGACCTTTACTACTTTCTCGCCAGAGACGAAGAACGCCGTATGACGATCAAATATGGCTGTGCATATCATAATTATACGGAGCAAACCGAGAATGATCACGTCTGTTGCCAAGAGATATTATGGTAGAGAATAAAAAAGTTCCTGTTGAATCTATCACTACGAAAATTATCCTGGACAGCATCGCCGACGGAGTATTTACTGTAGATAAGGATTGGAATATTACATCCTTCAATAAAGCTGCTGAACAGATCACCGGTATCCCTTCTAAGAAAGCCATCGGCCAGAAGTGTTTTGACGTCTTTCATGCCAATATCTGCCAGACTGCCTGTGCTCTGCGGGAAACTCTAAAGACCGGCAGAGGGATTATTGCCCGGCCAGTAAATATTATAAACCAGGAAGGTAAAATCATCCCTATCTCCATCAGCACAGCAGTTCTAAAGGACGTAAAGGGGAAGATTATAGGGGGTGCTGAAACCTTCCGGGACCTCTCTGCCCTTGAGGCTCTTAAGAAGGAGATTTCCCGTCAATATTCCTTCGAGGACATTATCAGTAAGAATCATGACATCCAGCTCATATTCGATATTCTCCCCGACATTGCTGGAAGTGACAGCACTGTCCTCATACAGGGAGAAAGCGGTACGGGAAAGGAACTGTTTGCCCGGGCTATCCATAATTTAAGCAAGAGAGAAAAAGGACCCTTTGTTGCCGTGAACTGCGCTGCACTTCCGGAGAATCTTTTAGAGTCCGAACTCTTCGGTTACAAGAAAGGGGCCTTTACCGATGCAAAGAGAGACAAGCCAGGCCGTTTTGCCTTAGCGGAAGCAGGGACCCTTTTTCTGGATGAGATCGGCGATTTATCACCTCCCCTCCAGGCCAAGCTCCTCCGGGTATTACAGGAGAGGGAATACGAACCGTTAGGCGCCACCAGTTCAGTAAAGGCAGATGTGCGCATTGTAACGGCTACCAATCAGGACCTTTCGGAAAAGGTTCAGCAGAAGACTTTCCGGGAAGACCTCCTGTACCGCCTCAATATCATAAAACTTCACCTTCCCCCATTGCGCCGCCGGAAAGAAGATATCCCGCTCCTCGTTAACCACTTCATTCATAAACTGAATCTCAAGCAGGGTAAGAAGGTAACCAGTATTTCTGACGAGGTCATCCGCCTTTTCATGATCCATGATTTTCCGGGAAATATCCGGGAACTTGAAAACCTCATAGAACATGCTTTCGTCATGTGCCGGGGAGGAGAGATTACCGCTGATCATCTCCCGAAAGAATTTAGGGAAGCCGTGAGGACTCCTTCACCGGTCAATGAGGGCCCTCTGCGTAGCCGTTTCAATGATTCCGAGGCAGATATTATCAGGACTGCCTTGAAGCGAAATCAGGGACACCGCGGCAAGACCGCCGGAGAGTTAGGGATCGATTCGAGCACGCTCTGGAGGAAGATGAAGCGGCTCGGGATAATCCCAGATTAAAATCATTGCACTAATGCATTAGTCTATTGCAATATATTGCGTTATTGCAATTATTAATCTTTATAAACCTTTCTCCCTTCTCATTAAATCTCCTCGATTAAATAACATCTTATCATTCTTTCGCGACACTGGCATTCCTTTTGCTCTATTTATAAGCAGAGGTTTTTATGAAGATTGCCATTCCTCTCTTTATAGACAGGATTTCTCCACGATTCGATTTTGCCCCAACTCTGGGTTTATTCAACATTGAGGGGGAAAAGATTATGGATAGCAGAGAGATCTCCTGTGAAGGGTGGAATGAGAATGAGCGGATTTTGCAATTGAAGGAGTTAGGGGTTGATACCCTGATCTGCGGTGGCCTTCCCAATTATCTGATGGGTCTCCTGAACCACAATGGGATCAAGGTGATTCCCTGGGTTGCTGGAAATGCGAATGAAGCTCTGGCACTTTTTCTTCAAGGCAGATTAGATTCAGGGATGACCCTTTGCGCGGGGAGGGGGAGAAGACACCGCGCCTGTACAAGAAAGAAAGGGGTAGTATAAAGTCCTCCCGAGGGAAGTAGAATTAATTTATGTTTGAAATTAAAAGGGGTGAAAAAATAGCAGCTATAGCCATTGTGATTACCGCTTGTCTTGCCCTGGTCAAGGGATTGGCAGGCTATTTCTGCCAGTCTTCTGCACTCTTTGCTGATGCATTTCATTCCGGAGCAGATGTCTTAGCCATTTCTGCCTCCTGGCTGGGATTGAAGCTGGTGCAGAAGGAGGCTACGAGGAAATTTCCTTTCGGATACTACAAAGCAGAAACATTAGCTGCGTTATTTATCTCTTTGCTCATTGTTTTTGCCGGGTGGGAGATGCTAATGGAAGGATACCATAAGTTTTTTATCATTTCTCACTTGCGGTTCCCAATAATTGGCATGGTCGTCTCTCTCATCTCCTCTTTAATATCCCTTTTTCTATTTTCCATAGAAAAGAGAGCGGGGAATAAGATTAACTCTCAGAGCCTCCGGGCTTCTGCTGATGAGCAGCGAATTGATGTAGTGTCCTCCCTGGTAGTGTTTATAAGCATTGGGATGACCGCCTGGAAGATCCCCTATATAGAAGGTGTAGTTATCATTCTCACCGCCTTCCTCATCTTCAAGATTGGATTTCAAAACGGAATGAGGGCGGTTTATGGACTGATGGATGCCAATCTTCACCCGGAGCTGGAGACCGACATTAAAAATCTGATTATCATGACACCTGAGGTTACAGATCTCTCCAGATTAAAAATTCGTCAGGCAGGTCCTTTCGTCTTTGCAGAGGCAACTATTAAGGTAAAAAAATCTGCGGATATCGTTCGGGCACACACCATCTCAGAAATCGTGGAGAAAAAAGTTAAAGAACGATTGCCAATTGTAGAGTCAGTAATTGTACATGTGGAACCTTATCGCTCCTCTAACAGAAGGATTCTCATACCAACCGAGGAGGAGAAAGGATTCGAGTCTGAGGTGAGTAATCACTTTGGCAGGGCCCCATATTTCGCCTTTGTGGATGTTGAAGGGAATCAAATTTTGTCCACTACCTTTAAAGAGAATCCCTTTCGGAACAAAAAGATCCATGCCGGACTTTCAGCAGCAAACGATGTAGTTAAGGAACAGATCGATGCTTTGGTAACCCAGAATTTGGGAGAGATTAGTTTCCATACGTTACGGGATCATCTGGTTGAGATCTTCTTAACCAGAGGCACAACCCTCAAGGAGGTAGTGAAAAATTACCTTACTGAGAATTTAGAACCGCTGACCCATCCTACCCACTCATCAGAAAAGGAAGGAGAAGATTTCATATCCGAAGTAAATAAGCGGGCTGTCGGCTTGAGGAATAGAGGAATGAGAAAAAGATACCTATTGGAGAGATTGGCATCTATTGGGGAAGGGGAATTCAAAGAATGAAAGAAGACAAATGTAAGGAAGATACAACCTGTGACGTCTGCAAGAAAGCAGATACATGCGCTGAAGAAGAGAAACAGGCCCACGAACAGAAGCTCCTTGAGAAGAACATGGAGAGAGTCCGTTATCGATTCATGATCCTCAGCGGAAAAGGCGGTGTAGGTAAGAGTACGGTAGCGGTAAACCTGGCAGTGACCTTATCCCTGGAAGGTGCAGAGGTTGGAATCATCGATGCCGATATCCACGGACCGAATATCCCCAAGATGATGGGGGTGGAATCGGTTAAACCCTTCATCTCGTCCGAGGGATTTATTCCGGTCCGGACACATCAGGAAATCAAGGTGATGTCCATGGCGTTTCTCCTCCGAAGCAAAGATGATGCCGTCATCTGGAGGGGGCCTCTCAAGCATGGATTGTTGAAACAGTTCTTAGGCGAGGTCCTCTGGGAAGACCTCGATTACCTCATTTTCGATCTTCCCCCCGGAACGGGGGATGAAGCCCTGAGCATTGCCCATCTCTTAAAAAGGGTGGATGGGGCCATTGTTGTCACCACGCCTCAGGAGGTAGCCCTCCTGGATGCAAGGAAGAGCATCACCTTCTGCCAGCGGTTAAACATCCCTTTAATCGGGGTGGTTGAAAACATGAGTGGAATGATCTGTCCTCACTGTCAGAAAGAGATTGACCTATTCAAGAAAGGGGGTGGAGTAAGAGCAGCAAAAGAGATGGGCGTTCCTTTCCTGGGGAGGATACCCCTTGATCCGGGGATGGTTGAGAGTACTGATAATGGAAATCCCTTCGTGGTATCCCATCCTCAATCAACGGTGGCTGAAGCATTCAGAAGCATAGCAAAGACCTGGGTAACATTGCTGGAAGAGAAGAATCCTTCCAGGAAGCTGTTTTCAAAGAAGGTGGGAAGTGTTTGATGATTTTACCTTAACTAAGAAGGAGGTACAGAGATTATGAAGAGAATATCCTTTGGCTGTGATGACAACGGCGGACTGCAGGCGCAACTGAGTGGACACTTTGGACACTGCCCTTACTACACCCTGGTGGATGTTGAAGGCAGCGAAATTAAGGGCGTGAATGTGATTGAGAATCCTTACTTCAACAACCACGTCCCCGGACAGGTTCCTCACTTTATTAAAGACCAGAATGCGAATGTCATGATTGCCGGCGGGATGGGACCGAGGGCAATTGATTTATTCAGCAGTTTCGGGATTGAAGTGGCAACCGGTATATCGGGGAAAGTATCAGATATCCTCACTGCCTATCTCAGTGGAAAGGTAAGCGGGACCGTTGCCTGCGGCCATGACCACGAGGAAAGTTGTGGTGAAGGACACTAAAAGGAAGGAGGTGAAGGAAATGCCTTACTATGGAATGGGTTTTGGACGAGGTTTTGGATTCAGGGGTTCCTCTCCTGCCTGGCCCTACGTCGGGCGGGGGAGAGGCGGCCTCCCCCGGTGCTGGGCTTACGGATTCTCTTATTCACCGGCGAGTACAGGATTATCAGCAGCAACCCCTGAAAGCGAGGTCAACATTTTAAAGAACCAGGTTCAGGTCCTCAGACAGCAGCTTGAGGTAATTGAATCAAGGATCAGGGATCTGGAACTGAAGTAACAGGAGGGAGGTGATTTGCATTGAAAATCTGCATAAGCGCAACTGGAACCACTCTTGAGTCGAATGTTGACCCTCGGTTTGGAAGGTGCCAGAACTTCATCTTCGTGGACAGTGAAACCATGGATTTTGAATCTGTAGGCAACCCTGCGTTTACGGCAGGAGGAGGAGCAGGCATTCAGGCAGCACAACTTGTAGTAAATAAAGGTACAGCGATTGTTCTCACGGGCAACGTGGGGCCGAACGCCTTTCAGGCACTCCAGGCCGCAGGGATCAAAATAGTTACCGGGATCTCAGGGACGGTCAAAGAGGCTGTCGAGAAATTCAAAAAGGGAGAAGTTCAATTTACCGGAGCCCCGACCGTCGGGTCTCACTTCGGAATGGGGAGGTGATATCTATGCCGAGAGGAAATGGAACCGGACCTTTTGGATCAGGACCAGGAACCGGAAGGGGTTTAGGAAGAGGTGGAGGCCGAGGAAAGATGGGAGGAAACAGACCAGGTGCCGGACCGGGAGGAGAATGTATCTGTCCTGCCTGTGGAGCCACTGTTCCCCATCAGGCTGGTTTGCCATGCTTTCTGGTTAATTGTCCGAAATGTGGAACCAAAATGGTAAGAAAGTAAGAGGAGCGTTCTTCTATGATCGTCTCTATCGCCAGTGGAAAAGGAGGGACGGGCAAGACAACATTTGCGGTGAGTCTCGCCCTCTCCCTGGGAGAAGCTCAGTTCCTGGACTGCGATGTGGAAGAACCCAATGCCTCCATCTTCTTAAAACCTGCTATCGAGAAAAGGAGACCGGTAAGTGTTCCTGAGCCCTGGGTGGATGTATCAAAGTGCAATCACTGCGGAGAGTGTGCAAAGATCTGTGCCTACCATGCCATTGCCGTCTTCGGCAAGAGTGTTCTCATCTTCCATGAACTCTGCCATGGGTGTGGTGGATGCTGGTTGATATGTCCGGAAAAGGCTATCAAAGAGGGAAAAAGGGAAGTCGGAGTGATTGAAGAAGGGAAGGCAGGACTCATTCACTTCATCCAGGGAACACTTCGGGTGGGCGAACACATGGCCACTCCGGTCATCAAAGCGGTAAAAAGTATGATACAGAAAGATATGGACGTCATTATTGATGCACCGCCAGGCACCTCATGTCCGATGATTGAAAGCGTGAAAGGGAGCGATTTCGTCTGTCTGGTCACCGAGCCGACCCCCTTTGGATTGAATGACCTCAAACTGGCTATTGAGGTAGTGAGAAAACTTAGAATCCCTCATGGCGTGATTATTAACTGTGATGGGATTGGAGATAACGGGGTTAAGGATTACTGTGAGAAAGAGAATATTCCCTTGCTTCTCAGCATTCCCTGGGATAGGCAGATTGCCGAGGCATACTCCAGGGGGATACCGGCAGTAGCTGTATTCCCTGATTTAAAAGTACGCCTTCGTTCTCTGTTTCAAGAAATAACTGGCCTTATCCATAACAGAAAAGCTGTCGTCTGTACCTGAGAAATTACATGAAGCAATTGACCATTATCAGCGGTAAGGGGGGGACGGGCAAGACTACTTTGACCGCTGCCTTTGCCCATCTTGCCACGAATCTGGTTATAGCAGACTGTGATGTGGATGCAGCAGATCTCCATTTGATATTAACACCCACCATGATAAAAGAAGAACTATTTTATGGTGGTCGAGCACCTTCCATCGACAGTGAACGGTGTACGCAGTGCGGGCTCTGTGAGGAGACGTGCCGCTTTGGAGCAATCCGGGCATTCCAGGTTGATCCCATCTCCTGTGAAGGGTGCGGTGTCTGTGCGTATATCTGTCCTGAGAAAGCAATCACCATGCATCCGAAACTTTCCGGTTACTGGTTTATCTCTGACACCAGAGAAGGGCCGCTGGTCCACGCCCGGCTGGGGATTGCGGAAGAAAATTCAGGAAAACTCGTCTCCATGGTACGTCAGCAGGCAAAAGAACTGGCGGAAAGAGAGAATATGGATCTCATTCTCATTGATGGACCTCCTGGTATCGGATGTCCGGTTATAGCATCAATCAGTGGGGCTGATCTGGTCATGGCAGTGACCGAACCCACCCTTTCCGGCATTCATGACCTGAAGAGGATCTTGGAGGTAGCTCATCATTTCAATATTCCCTCCGCAGTCTGCATAAATAAGTTTACCATTAACCTGGACAACACCTTGAAGATTGAAGAGTACTGCGACGAACAAGAAATTGAGGTGGTGGGCCGGATCCCCTTCGACCCATCG
>Ga0315284_10013475_pt1 | contig 11644 bp, 6 predicted proteins | sample YL17G09_16_MG_FD_203696 | JGI IMG/M metagenome (GOLD analysis project Ga0315284, IMG submission 203696) | Sediment microbial communities from Yellowstone Lake, YNP, Wyoming, USA - YL17G09_16 | ecosystem: Environmental > Aquatic > Freshwater > Lake > Sediment | place: USA: Wyoming | collected... | reverse complement strand
CAAGGCCGTTCCCGAGGGGGCGTCTTTCTTGGCGGTGTGATGGACTTCGATGACATGTCTTGCATAGTCGGGCAAAATTTGCACACTCAAGGCCGCCAGATGAAACATGAGATTCATTCCCACGGACATGTTGGGGGAATGGAGAACCGGTATCTCGTTTCCGGAGGCGCGAAGCTCGTTCATCGCTTCTTGAGAAAGGCCGGTCACGCCGCAGACGTAAGCCACACCCGCCCTCAAAGCCAAATCCAAATGATCGAGCACCACGGGAGCGGCCGAGAAGTCCAACACGGCTCGCACGTCTTCGGGCAAATCCGCAGGCGGAGCCTCGACGGTCAGCGATCCAATCTCTTCGCCGATATGAGCCGTGTCATAGGCATGCGTCAGACGGAGCTGCTCGAAGCGCGAGGCCTGCTTGAGAATTTCGCGGCCCATGCGCCCGGCGGCGCCGAAGAGCGCAACGACGTGCGGGCCGCTCATAGCGTTACCGCCGCCGCGCGGTAATCACGCACGGCCTTGGCGATCTTCTCGCGCGTTTCGGCCTTCACCGGCACGAGGGGCAGGCGCAGTTCGTTTTGAATCTTGCCGGCCATCCACAGCGCGCACTTGATGGGCGCAGGATTGGTCTCTAAGAAGAGCGCCTTCACCAGCGGCGAGATGCGGCGATGCAGAACCAACGCCCGCATCGGATTATCCTTCCAGAACACGTCAACCAACTCTACCAAAGGCTCCGGTTCCAGATTGGCCAGTGTGGAAACAACGCCTTCCCCGCCCACGGCCAGGATCGGCAATGTCAGGCTATCGTCTCCGGAGAGTATGTTCAGACGGCCTTCCACGCGCGCACACAAATCGGAAACCTGTTCCAGATTGCCGCTGGCTTCTTTCACACCGTCAATATTCGGATGATCGGCCAGCTTCTCAATTGTCTCGGGCAGCATGTTCGATCCGGTGCGCGACGGAATATTGTAGATCATCAGCGGCAGATCGGTGCTGTTGGCCACGGCTTTGAAGTGCGCCACCAGTCCTTCCTGCGTGGGGCGGTTGTAGTACGGAACCACTACCATCGCCCCGGACGCGCCTAATTCGGCGGCTTCCTTCACCATTTCAACGGTATGCTCGGTGCTGTTCGATCCGCATCCCGGAGCCACCGACACATCGCCCGCCGCTTCCACACAGAGTTTGATGATTCGCCGCCGTTCCTCATGTGAGACTGTCGGTGATTCACCGGTCGTTCCGAGGGGAACAAAACCGCGCACGCCACGCCCGGCCAAATCCTGCACGAGATTCTGGAACGCGGGTTCGTCCACTTTGTTATTCTTGAACGGGGTGACCAGCGCCACCCAGACGCCTTGATAGAGGTGCATACGATCCTGACGAATTGGATATGTGTCTCGAGAAGTGCGACGGAGAGAACAGGAGATCTTGCGCTGCGGCCCACTCCAGCCGTCTGTCGTCCGCCCGGCGCCGGACCCTGTTCAAGGAGAAACTTCCTCAAAAAACTAAATATACCCTCCCCCTGCCTCAAAGTCAAACCTGCGCCTCAGCCTTGTTCCTGCAAAGCTCCTTCCTATTGCTGTAATATCAAGAGAGTAGCCGGGTGGGTCGAGACTGCGGGAGGGTGGTGAGGCGGGTTTCGCTTCTCCAACAAAAACTCAAGGTGAGGTTGCCATCTGCCGATAGAATGATAGAAGAGTTCAATCGAGCGCGAACTCCGTTTGTTTTTTGCTTCTCCCGCGGCGCGCGGGCCGCACGGGACTCCCTCCGAGAATCCAACGTGGAGAGCTGACCATATGACCGAGCCCACACTCCTCATCATTGACGAAGAACCTTCCACCCTCGAGGCCCTGTCAGAGCGCATCCGGTCTGAAAACCCCTATCGAGTGCTGACCGAATCCAATCCGGCCAACGTCCTCGGCCGGCTGGAGCGCGAGGCCGTGGATCTGATTCTCTGCGACCTGGAGCTGTCGCAGGTTTCGGGGCTCGAGCTCGTCGAGAAAATCCGTGAAGCCCATCACGATTTGCCGGTGGTGGTCTACGCGGAAGGCGGAGCCACCGAAGAGATGGCGGCGGCCGTCCGCAAAGGGGCCGCGCATTTTGTGGCGCAGCCGCACAATCCGCGCCTGTTGGCGGCGGCGGTGGACTTCGCGCTCTCCAACGTGCGTTTGGCAAACGAAGTGGAGAAACTGAAGCGCCGGCTGGGCGGGGATCACAAGTTAGGCGGACTGGTGGGACGCAGCGCGGCCATGCACCGCGTGTTCGACCTCATCCGCGAAGTGTGCGAAGTGGATTCCATGGTGCTGATTCGCGGCGAGACGGGAACGGGCAAGGAACTGGTGGCGCGGGCTCTGCATTTCGAAGGCCCGCGCGCTCAAAAGCCGTTCGTCAAGGTCAACTGCGCGGCGCTCCCGGAAACGCTTCTCGAAAGCGAACTCTTCGGCCACGAGCGGGGTGCCTTCACCGACGCCAAGCAGTTGCGCGTGGGCAAATTCGAGCTGGCCAACGGCGGAACGATTTTCCTCGATGAGATCGGCGATTTGTCGTTCTCGACGCAGATCAAGCTGCTGAACGTGCTGCAGGATCGCGAAATCGAACGGTTGGGAAGCAATCGCCGCATTCCGGTGAACATCCGCGTGATCACTGCCACCAACCGCAATCTGGAACAGCTTATTCAGGAGGGCCGCTTCCGCCTCGATTTGTACTACCGTCTGAACGTGGTGCCCATTACCATCGGCCCGCTGCGCGAGCGCGGCGAGGATATTCCGCTCTTATGCGCGCATTTCCTCGACAAGATCGGCAGCCGTCTGGGCAAGGGCGCGTTCACCGTCACCGATGACGCCGTGGCTCTGCTGCTCACTCACAATTGGCCGGGCAACGTGCGCGAGTTAGAGAATGCCATCGAGCGGGCGATCCTGTCCACCACCGGAACGGAGATCGGCGCCGAAGCGTTCACCTTCCTGCACCGCCTCGTTCCCACGCAGGGTGAAGTGCCGGGCTGGATGCCGGTTGCGGGACCCGGGGACTTTCCGCCGCAGTTCAGCCAGCCGCGCGCCGACAGCGGAGCGCCGACGCTCACCCCCGGACCGCTGAAACCCGCGCTGCGCAGCTTCGAGAAGATGTTTATCGAGAGCGCGCTCTCCGCCGCGGGCGGCCACGTGATCCGCGCCGCGCGCATGCTCAAAATTGATCGAACCACGCTCTGGAAGAAGGCCCGTGACCTCGGCATCAATATGCACGCGGAACGGGAGTAAGGAGGACCCGGCGAGCTTTCGCTGGCGACTTCCGGAGACAGCAAAGGGCACGGTGCAAGCCGTGCCCTTGGTGTTTTTCGACAAGGGTGCGAGTGTGTCATTCTGGACCTGTCTTCAGTGTCCAGAATCCCTCTTCCCGCCGAGCCGGGTTCAGTCTTCGCAACCCGGCCGGAATCCTTTGCGTTCTCCCCCCGTTCACGGGGGGACAAAAGGGGGGTCTATTTCAACAGTACGATCTTCCTCGTCTGCATCATCTCACCCGCTTCGAGCCGGCACAAATACACACCCGACGGCAATCTTGAAGCATCGAACATGAGACGATGCGCTCCCGCGGTCTGGATTTCATCCACCAGCACCGCCACTTCCCGCCCCAATACATCATAGAGCCTCAGCGAGACCCGCTGCGTCGTCGGCAGTGTGAACTCGATCTGCGTCGTGCTGTTGAAAGGATTGGGGGAAACGGAAAGGCTGAAGGCTGAGGGATGAAGGATGAAATCGTCGGAAGCCCAGAGCGGGCCGACGTGGAATGACCACGGAGCGGCAGGACCCTCGGGCGGATAATACGAGACATTCTCCCACATGTCCTCCGCGCGATAGTAGTACAGCCAATCCGTGGTGTCATCAAGAACGGTCCACGTTGCTGAATAGCTGTGGCTCTCGCCACGGGCCAGTGGAATGACGAGAGAATCCGGGGCTCCGCTTTGCCGCAGCACAACATCCACGTGCCACAAAGAGTCGTTGTCCTGTGCTTCGGCGGAAAAAGTCAGTACCGTGTCCGCCGGAACAGGGGACGGCACCGAATCCGCCGCCGCGATCACCGGGGACAGCGTATCTGCGGAGATGATTCCAGTCGCTGTCCGTACATCGCCGATGAGCCCGATGTGGTCCACCGCATCTTGCCAGTAGAGCCGCACCTCATCTCCCACAAACTGCCCGATCGCAGACCACACATCGTAGAGGGTCGTGTCCACATGTTGAAGGGGATACCAACTTCGGCCGTGATTAGCGGAAAACCGCCAATAGACACCCCACATTGCTGGATCGTCGCCGGAAATATCCCGCCACGCCACCCCCCATAGCTTGCCCCGGCAGAAGATCTCCGGATAGGCCAAGGGATAGATAGTAGCTCCGCTGCTCAGAGGATACGGCTGATCCCATGTCTCGCCTCCGTCGCCCGTGCGGGAGACCCAAGCCTGATAGGGCCCGCTGCCCGTGCTCCTCCAGAGGTGCAGAACGACTGCCGTCTCGGAAGACGTGTCTCCGGCCAGTGATAGATAGATCGGCGAATAGCCCAACGGCTGGCCCGGTAACTCCTCAAACCGGCTCCAGGGCGGTCCTGTTCGAGTGCCGCGCAGAGCCCGAATCCGCCCCCACGAAGGCCAGTTACGCTCAGTGGCGATCAAGATCAGATGGTCACGCGTCAGTGCAGCGCCTTTGCTCGGAATGTCCAGAGAGAGTGAATCGGCGATGTAGTGCACCTGCCACGTGGTGCCGCAGTCATGGCTCAGTGCTACACGTTCGTTGACAACAGTGCCGATCATGGTGCGGGTAACCAACACGACGTCTTGCCCCTGCGACATTGCCCCGCAAATCGTGCCGTCATATGAGACTTCTTGGGTCCAAGTCACCCCCCCATTCAGACTCCGCGCCCCTAACACAGGATGAAGAGGATCATCCCATAGATAGAAGGCACACGAAGGAGTCACTGCAAGTGAATGTGCTATCCCGGCCAGCCTTTGGGTATCCAATACCATCCACTCGCTGTGCGTAAGTCCATTGTCATGGCTATATGCCACCAACGGATGATGCCCATTGAGGTCCAGCGTATCACCGGCGAAAATCAGAGTATCTCCGCACGCGGCCACTGGCTCCTTCCCCGAGCAGCCGTTCGGAAGGCCCAACCAACGGACCTCCGTCCATGTCACCGGCGCCTGCGGCTGAGCATGGGCGGATTGAAACAAAAGCAGCAAGAAAACTATGAACGTCGTTCTCATAATTGACCTCCCCGGCATGGCAACAGAAACCCGCCACACATGCGGCGGGTTCTGCAGAATTCGCTCATTTCCCCATCTTGTCTTTCAGCCACTCGTTGACTTTGAGCCCGACCTCGGCGGTGAAGCGGTGCGGGACATCCATCTGCTCGAGCGTCGCGTCCACGCCCGCCTGCCTGAGAAGATTCATGGCATACACGGCTTCCATAAGCGGCACGGCCGCATCCTCTTTGCCGTGCGTCAGCAGCACTTTCACTCCGGCCCGCGCCTCGGCGGCAAGCTGCTCCGGCGAAATCGCGTTCTTGACGAAATATCCACCGTGCGCGCAGTAGCCGGCCACGCGCGTGGGATGATAGGCTGCCGTGATGTGCGCCAGGGCGCCGCCCTGACTGAATCCGATCAGCCAAAAGGTCGAGTCCGCCACCGGATAGCGGCGGGCCACGTCGTCGGCCACGCGCACCACCCAGTCCGCCGCCGCGGCCACGCTGCTCACGTCCTCCGAAAAATCATCGCGCTCGCGGAAATAGCCGAAGCCCTTGCCGTCGGAATCGCGCGCCGTGTACGGCCCTTGCGGCAGCGCATAAATGTAATCGCGCGTGTTGATGAATCCGGTCACCTGCGCAAATTCCTCGGGCGAGGAACCGTGGCGATGCAAGAGGATCACCAAGGGATAGCGGCGCGAGGGATCGTAGTCTTCGGGCAGAACCATGAGGTATTCGCCCACGCGCTCCTGCCTGCACACGTGGCCGGTGTAGCCGCCGTGCCGCGTGCGGGCGTTGCGCGCGATGTCGGAAAGCAGCGCTTTGAAATCATCGCGGCTGCGCAAGGACTCGAGATCGGGATCCTCGGCCGTGTGCAGCGAATCGCTCCAGCCCGCCTCGCTGGACATTCTCAACGCGCGCATCGCTTCGTCGGGCCGCTTCAGAATCGCCTCGCAGCAGGCCAGATTGTAGAGCGAAACCGCGTCGGTGGGATCGGCCTCGACCCATTTGCGATAATGCGCGGCGGCGGTCTTGTAATCGCCCTGCATGATCGCGTCCATCGCCATCTGCTTCCAGCTCTTCGGCGCGGCGAGAAGAGAAAACGCGAACAGGAACGCAGCCATTGTCAAGAAAGCACGTTTCACGGTGATCGCTCCCACGGGTTGTGACATTCTTCTCCGCCGAGCAGGGGTCGGTGACCCTGCCGGAATCTCTGCTCTCCCTCCTTCGCAGAAGGGGGGACCAAGGGGGGTTCGGTGGGCGGCCACGGGGAGCCGTCCCTGCACATGATCGCAGCGGAATGGACACAGCAGGCTGTGTCGCTACGAATTCACTCCGCCGAGCAGGGGTCTGTGACCCTGCCGGAATCGGGAATGGACACAGCAGGCTGTGTCGCTACGAAGACTTTCTTCGCTTCTTCCACCATCTTTTGAGGCGCTCGGAGATCTCCGCTTCGCGGCCTTGATCCGAGGGCTCGTAGAAGATTTTGTCTTTGTACTCAGGCGGAAGGTTGTTGCTTTCCACGAAGTGGCCGGGATGATCGTGCGGATAGATGTAGTCCTTGCCGTAGCCTTCGCGCTGCATAAGGCCGGTCACCGGATTGCGCAAATGCAGAGGCACAGAAGCCGGGAACGATTCGCTCTCGGCCGCCGTCATCGCATCGCTGATCGCTTTGTAAGCCGCATTCGACTTGGGCGATGACGCGAGGTAGGTGGTTACCTGCGCAAGAATGATGCGCGCTTCGGGCATGCCGACCTGATGCACAGCCTGATAACCCGCGTTGGCGAGCACGAGGCCGGTGGGATTGGCGTTGCCGATGTCTTCGCTGGCCAGAATGATGAGCCGCCGCGCGACAAACAGCGGATCCTCGCCCGCCTGCAGCATGCGCGCGAGGTAATACACCGCCGCATCGGGATCGGACGCACGCACCGACTTGATGAACGCCGAAATCGTGTCGTAGTGCGCATCGCCCTTCTTGTCGTAGACGGGCATGCGCTTCAAGACGCTGTGCTCGATGAGCGCGCGGTTGATGATGATTTTCTCGACCCCCCTTTTGTCCCCCCGTAAACGGGGGGAAATCTCCACCGCCAGCTCGAGAGCATTGTAGAGCATGCGCGCATCGCCGCCGGAGAGGGCCAAGAGTGCGGTCTGGCCGTCCTCGGGAATCTCGATAGGCAGTGACTTCAGCTTCTCGTCCGTTTCCAGTGCGCGGTGAAGAAGCGTGCGCAAGTGGCCGGCCGCAAGCGGTTGAAAGCGCAGCACGCGCGTCCGCGACAGAAGAGGCGAGATGATTTCAAACGAAGGATTCTCGGTGGTCGCGCCTAACAGCGTGACCGTGCCGTCTTCCACCGCGTGCAAGAGCGCATCCTGCTGCGCCTTCGACCAGCGGTGGATTTCATCCACGAAAAGCAGCGTGCGCCGCCCCTGCGCGCGAAAGCGGCGCGCGGTTTCGAGGGTCCTGCGCAGTTCGGGAACACCGGTCATCACCGCCGAGATCTGCACGAATTCGTAATCCAGCGTCCGCGCCAGAATTCGCGCCAGCGTGGTCTTTCCCGTGCCGGGTTCGCCCCAGAAAATGAGGGATGGCAGCGCACCCGAAGCCACGAGCTGCGTCAGCATTGCGCCCTCGCCCAACAGATGCTCCTGACCGACAAAGCCGTCGAGCGCGTGGGGGCGCATGCGCTCGGCCAGCGGAGCGTCGGGCTGTGCCTTGTTTGACTGATCCATAAGGAGAAGATACGCAAAAAAGTGGGCGCTGTCAAACGGGCAAGGAACAAAAAACGAGCGGCCGAAACCGCTCGTCTCCGATGCCACGGTGTGGCGGGCAGCTTCACTGTGCCGCGCCGCCGGGATTCCCCTTCTCCTCGTAGGCTTTCTTGATCATGCGGTCGAGGAACGTGTCGGGATCGGCCAGCATGTCGGGCGTCACCTTCTGGGTCTGGGCCGCGGCCAGCTTCATGCCGTACTCGTAGTTCTGGAACATTTCCGTCAGCCGTTCCGCAATCCGCGCCGGCTCCGCGCCCAGATTCTCGCGCACCCAGGCCATGCTCTCCTTGGGGAACTCGAGCACGAGGCCGCTTTTCTCGAGAAACTTGCGCTGGAACACAGCCACGCCGTCGCCGGCGAGAATCTCCAGCGACACGCGTTCGGGCTCGAGAATCAAATCGCGCGTCACGTGCAGCTTGCGCACGCCCGAAGTCGGCAGCAGCTTCTCGAAACGGATGAGCGACCTTTCCATGACCGTCATCAGACCGCGCGCACCGATGCCGGCCTGATAGGCGCGCCGCGCGATCTCCTTCAGCACGTCATCATCGAAACTCAGTTCAATGCCGTAGGCCGCGAAGTCGCGCATCTTGCCGCGGGTGACCGCCGAATGCGCATTCGTGAGCACGTCGTACAGCGCCGTCTCGCTGAGTTCGTGAAGCTGCGCGATCACCGGCAGGCGGCCCACGAACTCGGATTCAAAGCCGTACTCCATAAGATCGGTGGTGGCCACCCGCCGCAACGCGTCTTCGTCGCCGCGGGGAAGGTCTTCGCCCCGCCGGAATCCCATGGTGCCTTTGGCCAGACGGCGGCGGATGATGTCGGCCAGCCCGGTGAACGCGCCCGACACGATGAAGAGCATGTTGCGGGTGGAGACCTTCTTGCGGTCGGCGCGGCCCGTACGCTGCGTTTCGATGACCGCTTCCATCTGACTGGCCAGATCGTGCGGCGTGCGCAAATCCACTTCCGTTTCTTCCATGAGCTTCAACAGCGCGCGCTGCACGCCCGTACGGGATACGTCCGGGCCCACCAAGTTGCCCGAGGACGCGATCTTGTCAATCTCGTCCACATAGATGATGCCGTATTCGGCGAGCTTCATGTCGCCTTTGGCCTCGCGCACCAGCGACCGCACCAAATCCTCCACGTCGCCGCCCACGTAGCCGGTTTCCGAAAACTTGGTGGCATCGCCCTTCACGAACGGCACGCCGATCTTGTCGGCAATGAGTTTCACGAGGTACGTCTTGCCCACGCCGGTGGGGCCGATCATCAGGATGTTCGACTTGATCTGTCCCACGGTGGTCTCGCGGTCGGGATGATCCAGCTCCCATTTACGGCGATGGAAGTGCGTGCAGATTTTGGTGGCCAGAATCTCCACCGCCTCTTCCTGATGCAGGACGTACTGCTTGAGATACTGCTCGAGCTCGGTGGGCTTGAGCGTGAAATCTATCTGCTCGAAGAGCGAGGACTGCGTGGTGGGAGTGCCTTCGTGGGGGATGTTCAGGTCCACGTCGGTCACGGCCACCTGATTGCCGTAGCGGCTGCGCAGAAACTCGGTGATCTCTTCGCGGACTTTTTCAGGATTGGGGGGATTCGTCATGCTCGGTCTTCCTCTGCCTCTGGGCTTAATATACGAAAAATCTCGATTTCCGGTTCCGGGAGGGCTTGGGGCACGCGACCCGGCCGACAGGCGGGCGGCTTGCAAAAGTCCCGCGTCTTTTGTATCATTAAAGCTATGCAAAAACAGCATCTGCACCTGGTTCTACTGCTTGCGGTGTTGGCGGGGTGCAAGCCTCTTCCGTGGGGCTCAGATAATCCGTATCTATCTAATAACAATACAATTGTCATTAGCTTTGACAAGGACACACAGGGGATTCTTTTCGATCAAAGAGCTGATCTGCGCCTTCAGGGGCAAGCGGCACCGCTCTTCCGGCTGCGTGTCTCGCCTTTTCTCTCCGGATTCATACAGACTTTTTGGTCGCATGGGGATGGGCAAGCCTTGAGCCTTCCGCGCCGCGCTTGCTATCGCGGTCTGACGTCTGTTTGGTTGGAAGACGCGTCGGAAGGCATCACCGAGCGCGCGATTCCGCTTCCCGGCGGCCGGGGTGCGGCCTTCACGCTTGAAAGCTCGCAGAAGGCCCGCTACCGCTTTTCTCTCACCGCTCCGGCCGCCGACTCCGTTCTCTTGTCGCCGCCGGTACGCGTGGGCAAAAAGACCTTGCTCTTTCGCGGCCCGCGCGGCGTGTTAGTGGTGGCGGCATCGGCGCGCATAGACTCCGTTCATGCTCCGCGTTCCGTCACAGATTCCTCGGACTGGGCCTTTTCTCTGGCGGCGGCTCGCCGGCCTCAGATTGTCCTGCTCTTTGACCGAAACGAGAAAGCCGCCCGCAGAATGGCGGAACGGCTGGTCCGGAGTTCTCCCGCCAAGCTCGAAGCGCGCTCTCTGGCCGATCTACGCTCGCGCACGGCCTTCGCCCTGCACACAGAGAGCGATTCCACCAACCGCGTCTTCGCCCTGCTCTCATCGGCGATGGTGGGAGCGACTCCGCGCGTGCTCGCCGGGGCCCGCGCGCAAATCGCCGACGCGGCCGGTTTGGCGACCGCCCTCTTTCTGGCCTCACGCGAGCGGCCCGCAGTGGTCTTCTCCGAAGCCGCTTTCACCTATGAGGAAGCGCGCGACAACCTGCGTTGGGGAGGCCCGGCCTATCGCGCCGCGCTGGACTGGGGAATGGCCCCCGACGACTCGCTGCGCGCGCTGGCTGGGCGGGTGGTGACCGGGCTTTCGTCGCTGCAGGGAGAGTATTTCTCCGGCGACGTAGAACTCCTGTCGGACTGGACCAACAAGGACGGCTTCACGCGGCTGGCCGCGGCGCACGTGCAGCTCGCCGATCTGATGACTTTAGGAGAAGAGATTTCGTATGCGCAGGGTGAACGCGAGGCACAAGGGGCTTTTCGCAAGGAAGCGCTGCGCGCGCGCCGCACGGCGCGGCGGCTCTTCACCGAATCGGCGCGGCAGTATCGCGGCATTCCGGAGAACAGACAGCAGAAGCTGGCGGAGGTTCTTGATTCCACCGTTACCGAGGATTTTCCCGAATCTTCACTGCCCGAGTTCCTGGAGACCTTTCCGGACACGAATCTCTTTCTGTCGGCCGGTGCGCGCTACGGTTTCAACTGGCTGAATGACCGGCCCGAGTTGTTCTGGAATCCGCGGCTTGGGGTGGGCACCTTCGTTTGGCAGCGCTGGACCGCCTATCGTCTGCGATCCGATCCCGCACTGAAGCGCACCGGCGATTACGACAGTCTGCTCGCGTATGTGCTGGACGGCGGCATCCCCGGAATGCTCACGGCCAGGCCGCGGGTTCCCGATGAGCCGTCGCTCTTGGCCATGGCGGCGGCCTTTCAGAATCTGGCCGAGGTCTATCTGGGCGTGGAACCCGACGCGTTCCGCCATCGGGTAGAAATCGAGCCGCGGCTGCCGGAGAGCTGGGGACACACCACCGCGCGCGTGCCTTACGCGGACGGCTTCATTCTTCTCGAATACGATTTCGCCCGCGAGTACGCCCTCGTGGGAACGGCGGGCCTGAGCGATCCGGTCAGTGTGCTCTTCGGCTACCCGCTCGAGACAGCCGGCTACTTGCGCACGCAGTTCGTGCTCCAGCCCGGCGAT
>Ga0315284_10013472_pt1 | contig 11646 bp, 10 predicted proteins | sample YL17G09_16_MG_FD_203696 | JGI IMG/M metagenome (GOLD analysis project Ga0315284, IMG submission 203696) | Sediment microbial communities from Yellowstone Lake, YNP, Wyoming, USA - YL17G09_16 | ecosystem: Environmental > Aquatic > Freshwater > Lake > Sediment | place: USA: Wyoming | collected... | reverse complement strand
TGGTTCGGCTGCATGTACCCGAAACCAAAGGGATTGGCGTTGGAGTACTGCCCGGGCGGGAAGGAGCGGAATTCCGAGAACTGCGCCGCCACGACGTCTTCGTTGGGATCGGGTACCTGGGCGAGGAAGTCTTCCGCGCTGATCGTCACCAACTCCAGCTTGATCTTCTCGGCGAGGTCCCGGTAAATCTGAGCCATCTCCAGGCCGGACAACGGGGGAACGCTCATCGACTCCTCCGCCAGCCGGACGATCTTCAGCCATCTTGCGACGGTCTCCCGCAGGGCGCCTTCGGTGACTCGCTCGCTAAGCACGGACTTCACGCCCGCCAGGAAGCTTTGGAACTCCGGGCCCACCAACCCGCGCTGCATGAAGTAGTTTCCGACATCCTCCGAGCCGATCCGCACGTGCGAGGCCTGCGCCTCCTGGAGCAGCATCGCGTAGGTCGCGACGGACTGTTCGTTGTTGGAGCGAAGGTTCAGGAAATTTTGATCCGGATAGTTGTAGTTGAAGTAACCCAGCAGGCGCAGGTCGTTTTCCGCGACGACCAGATCGTTGTACGTGATCTTCCCCCCGCGGGTCCTGGCGATGGTCCGCTTGCCCGGATCCCTGCGCGTGACGATGTCAAAGCCCTGAAACCCAATAAGAAAGCTGACCATCAGAATGGCCATGACGACGATCACCATCTTCTGACGGCGACGGAAGAATGCCAGTGCCATGGAGGCTCCTAACGTTTAAGTTTCCGCCGGACGGACTTCGCCGGAGGTCCGATTAGTATAGGTGTCTCCGGGGCTTTTGCAAGGCGGATGAACCTGGAATGGCGCCGCTTCCGGCGCCGGTGGTGTCCGGGACCTCAACCCTTGATGACCCCCATCGGCCGCAATCGGGCGACCTTGCGCGACAAGCCCGCGTCAACCACGCAACGGACCACGTCCTCTACATTCTTGTAGGCCTCGGGCTGTTCCTCGGCCAGGCCCGTCCTTCCGCGGGCGCGGGCTACGACGCCTGCCGCGGCCAGTTCCGCCTCGATTTTCCGGCCCCGCGCCTTGGCGATGGCCGCCTCGCGCGAGAGGACCCGTCCGGCCCCGTGGCAAGTGCTTCCAAAGGTCTGCTCCATCGCCCCCACCGTGCCCGTCAGGACGTAGCTGGCCCGCCCCATGTCTCCGGGGATCAACACGGGCTGGCCGATGGAACGGTAGGCCGCCGGCAGTTCCTCATGGCCGGGGGGGAAGGCGCGGGTGGCGCCCTTTCGATGCACGCAAAGCCTCCGCCGCCGCCCGGCGACGACGTGCGTCTCGATCTTGGCGATGTTGTGCGCCACGTCGTAGACCTGTCGCAGGCCCAGCGACTCCGCCGGTCGGCCGAAGAAACGTTCCAGCAACCCGCGAAGCTCATGGACCAGCAACTGGCGATTGGCCCATGCGAAATTCGCCGCCGCGCGCATCGCCGCCAGGTATTGCCTGCCCTCAGGGCTCTCGGCCGGGGCGCAGACCAGTTGGCGGTCCGGCAGAGTAATTCCATATTTCGCCGGCGCCGAACGCATCGCCCGGATGTAGTCGTCGCAGACCTGGTGGCCCAGCCCGCGGGAACCGCAGTGGATCATGAAGGCGACGTTGCCCTCCTTCAACCCCATCGCCTCTGCCGCGGGGGCATCGTAGACGGCCTCGACGTATTGCACCTCGGCGAAGTGGTTGCCGCTGCCCAGCGTCCCGCACTGGTCGGCCCCGCGTTTGTAGGCCTCCGGGGACACCGCGTCGGGGTCGGCGCCTTCCAGGCAGCCGTGGGATTCCGTCATCGCCAGGTCTTCCAGCGTGCCCAGCCCCTTGGACACGACGTACCGCGAGCCTTCGGCCAGGATTCGCCTCATTTCCTGGCGGGCGAACCGGAAGGGGCCTCCCACCCCCACCCCCATGGGAAGCTCGCGGAAGAACATCTCGATAAGTTCCTTCATGCGAGGGCGAATCTCCTGTGCGGGGATGTCGCTGCGGACCAGGCGCACGCCGCAGTTGATGTCGTAACCCACTCCGCCGGGGGAGACCACCCCGCCTTCCTCCACGTCGGTGGCGGCGACGCCGCCGATGCAGAAACCGTAGCCCCAATGGATGTCGGGCATCGCCAGCGACGCCGTCACGATGCCCGGAAGCGTGGCGACGTTGGCCACCTGCACGGCCCCGCCGCCGGAGATCGCCTCCTCGATGAGGGCCTCGTTGGCGTAGATGATCCCGTCGACGCGCATGTCGGGACGGCTCTGGCGGGGTATCCGCCAGCGATTGGCGTCGATTGGCTCCAGTTTGCCCTGGAATTTCTCTGCCATGCTGAGATGCTCCGTTGCGGCTGGGCGACGGGAAAGAAGCGGAAGCGAACAGTCCGCCGCGTTTAATTATATGTCGAGGATAACTCGACCGAGCCATTGACCGCCTTCGTGAACAACCTGAAGCTGATGATACGTAACGGCCTTGACCTCCCGCTCGATCCGGTGGCGGGAGGGGTCCAACGGCTCGCCGGATACTTCCGCCCGGATAGCCCCACTGTCGGCGTGGATTACTCTCACCGCCGCCAGGGCGAACCGCTGGCCTTCGATGACGTTCAGGACGGCCGAAAGAAAGTCCACCGCCAGCGCCTCAAGGTCCTCCGCCGCCACCTCCAGCACGCGCATCTGCCTGGCGGCGACCTGGCGACGCGGACAGATCACCTCGGCCAGGCCCTCGCCCAAGGCCTCGAAAAGCTCCTCGATGGTGTCCGCATGGGCTTCCAGGCCCATGTCGGCGGTGTGCTCGAACGTTCGACAATGCTTCATGGGAGGCCTCTGGATTTTCGCCACCGGCGATTCCCGCTGTCCGGTACCCATTCTTCTACCCCGCCCGGCGGGGGTTTTCCATCCATACCCGCACACAACGGTCCGCGGAAACTTGCCCACTGCCGGGAGAACAAGTATTGTCCATCCGTGTTTATCGCACCATGAGGTTTGATGTCGCGTCTTGCTGAAATCATCTTGCTGGTCGTCTTCCCTCTGGCCTGGGGTCTGGCCAGCGAGCAGTTGTTCCACTGGTTGCGGACTCGCATGGCCCGCTCCAGGCAGGATCGGCCGCGCCCATGACGGCATTGCACGACATTCCCTCGGCGTTGAGCGGTCCGGCGCTGGTGACGGCCCTGACAGGAATCGGCTTGGGCGTCGGATTCCTGACAGGGCTTTTCGGTATCGGTGGAGGGATCGTCATCACGCCCATGTTGAATGTCCTGCTGGGCATACCGTATTCCCTGGCGGCCGGTTCAAGCTTGAGCTTCGCCCTGGGCGCCAGCTCGGCTGGATGGCTTCGCCACATGCGCCTTGGCAACGTGGAGCACAAGACCACCGTCGCATTATCGGTGGGGGCTGTCTGCGGAGCGGTCCTGGGCGGAAGGCTCCACCTGCGCCTCCAATCGACCCTCGGCGAAGGGCCCCTTACGCTGGTCCTGCACATCCTGTTCATCCTGACGCTGCTGGCGGTCGCCTGGCTAACCTGGCGCGTGCCTCTGAAGGAACACAGCGGGCCTTCCCTGCTGCAACGCCTGCCCCTGCCGCCGCGAGTCACAGTCCATGGCGACAGGGAGCGGCGCGTCAGCCTGCCCGGGTTGCTGGCGGCGGGGCTGGTCGTGGGAGTTTTCGGCGGCTTGCTCGGTATCGGAGGCGGGGTGCTGCTCGTGCCGATATTGCTGCTGGTCGTCGGCCTCAGCGTCCGCCAGGCCGTGGGCACGAGCCTGGGCGTGGTCCTGTTTTTGTCGCTGGCGGGTGCGATCACCTACGGCGCCCAAGGCCAGGCGTCCCTCTGGATCGTCGCGCCGCTGTTGATCGGAAGCGCCTTGGGCGTCCAGGCGGGTGCCTGGTTATGCCAGAAGCTCCACGCCCAGAAGATTCGAAGGGCCTTCGCCGTGTTGGCCCTGTTGGTGGCCGCTTGCATCGCCGCCGACTTCGTGGCCAAATGGACAAAGCCATAAGACCGCGGCGGCGGAACCTCGCCACCGGGCCTCCGGACAACCAGCACCAGGGAATGCCTCATCCGCATGGCCAGAGACAAGGGCAAATCGACTCGGCGCATCAAGGGCTGGCGCTGCGATGACGTTCCCGGAAGCAGGACCGACCGCGCCGCCTTGCGCCAGCGGGTGACACGACAGGCGGTGAAGATTCCCGCCAGCCGGTTGGCCGCCCCCGATGGGAACCTCGAGGACCTGCCCAAGACCGAAGGGATGATCGTGGGACTCTTTCCCGGAGGGGCCATCGCGCGGGTCGAGGGCGAGGAGTTGGTCTGCGGCATCGCCAAGACCTTCCGCGCCCCGCCCGGGTCCAGCGCCCTGACCGTGGGAGACATCGCGACGGTGGCGCTGTCGCGGCGGTTCGCCGGCGACCAGGCCGCCGACAGGGACCGCGCCGACGGGGTGATCCTGTCCCGCAAGCCCCGCTCCAGCCTGTTGATCCGCCCCCAGCCGCGGTCCGGAAAGCGAATGGACCGATATGAGCAGGGCCTGGATCAGAAGGTCATCGTCGCCAACATGGACCTGCTGCTGATCGTCGCCTCGACTCACCAGCCGACATTGCGACAGGCGATCCTCGACCGCTTCCTCATCATCGCCGAACGCGGGGAGATGAAACCCCTGGTGGTGGTCAACAAGATCGACCTGGGCGATCCCGATCCCGGCGTGCTGGAGGCATTGTCCGATCTGGCGGTGCCTGCGATCCTCTGCTCAGCCGCCAGCGGGGAGGGCCTGCCCCTCCTGGCCGCGGCGCTGGCGGGCAAACGCAGCGTGCTGGCCGGGGCGTCGGGCGTGGGCAAGAGCACGCTGGTCAACGCCCTGATCCCCGGGGCCCAGGCCGCCACGCGCCCCATCCGCATGAGCGACCAGCGAGGCCGCCACACCACGGCCCGCGCCACCGTCTACGACCTTCTCCGCGCCTGCGATGCCGATCCGCCCGGGATCATCGTGGACACCCCCGGCGTCCGGGAACTGGGCGTCGATCTCCGCGCCAACGAACTGCCGTGGTATTTCCCCGATTTTCAGGAATATGCCCCTCGCTGCCGGTTCAACGACTGCACGCATATCCACGAACCCCAATGCGCGGTCCGCCAGGCCGTGGAAGAAGGCCGCATTCCACTTGCCCGCTTCGACAGCTACCTGCGGATCCTCCAGACACTGGAGAAGTAAACCCCCAGGCGCCCGGAAAACTCCGCTGGCCGGGAAGCCCACTGCCACCGGCCGTGACAGGCGGGCGGCCCCCCAACGTCCCGCTACGGTTTGACCACCGCGCCTGGAGTGGGCAATTGGTCGATCTTGGCGGCCAGGATGAAGTCGCTGTCGTGCAGGCCGTCGATCTTGTGCGTCCACAACTCCACGCGAACCTGCCCCCAGGTGAAATGGATCCAGGGATGGTGGCCCTGCTCTTCGGCCAGGGCGGCGATGCGGTTGACGAAGGCATGGGCATCGGCGAAGTTGCGGAAGCGGAATTTCTTGGTCAGGTGATGCTCCCGCACCACCTCCCAGGTGGGGACGCATTCGGCGAACTTCTTGAGATTCTCGCCCTTCAGTGGTGGAACGTCCCCTCGACAAGCAGTGCATTTCAAGTCACAAAGTCTCGTCATGGCTTGTCTCCTTACCCCGGTGTTCAGATCCCTAGCCACGGTGTTCCCCTTCAGCGATATGCCCGCATGCCCGATCTGTCTTTCGCCACTCAGTATTTCCTTCGTTTCCGCGCCGGGTGAATATCCAGAAGCCCGCGATACTTGGCCACCGTCCGTCGTGCGATGTCCAGACCGTGTTTTTTCAACTCCGCCGCCAACTCATCGTCGTTAAGCGGATGGGCCTTGTCTTCCGCGTCGATGATCTCCCTGAGCCGCACCCGCACGGCGTCCCAGGCGACGTGCTGGCCGTCGGCGGTGGTCGTCCCGCCGGAAAAGAACATCCGCAACGGATAAATCCCGCGCGGCGTCTGAACGTATTTTCCGGCCACCGCACGGCTGACCGTGGCCACGTGCACGCCGACCTTGTTGGCCACCACCGCCATCGGCAGGGGTTTCAGCGCCTCCTGGCCTTTCTCGAGAAAGGCCCTCTGGACGGCAAAGACTTCTTCCACCACGCGCCGGACGGTGGCCCGGCGCTGTTCGATGGCGCCGATAAGCCACTGGGCGGAGCGGATGTTCTTCTGGACGAACTGCCGCGTCTGCGTGTCGGCGTTGCGGTCCTTGGCCAGTTTGCGGTAGGCCTTGGAAATATAGAGCATCGGTTGGTTGCCATCGGACATGGAGACCTTCAACTCCCCGCCGGGGGCCACCTCTACCGTCACTTCGGGCATCACTCCCGGGACGGTCCTCTGCCCCACTATCGCCCCGGGGCGCGGGTTGAGGCGTGAGAGGTTCTCGATGGCGGCCTTGATCTGCTCCATGCTTTTTCCGGTCCGTTTGGCGATCTGCGGCAGGCGGTTCATCTCGATATCCCGCAGGAACCGATGTACCAACTCCTTCTCCAGGGACATGTCCCTTCCGGCGGCTGACTCGGCCTCCAATTGCAGCAGCAGGCATTCCTTCAGGTCGCGCGCGGCAATTCCCGGCGGATCGAGCATCTGGACGGCCTTCATCGCCGTCCGCAGCACCGCGAGGGTCACGGGCTCGTTGGTGTGCTTGGGCATCTCCTCCAGGTCGGTTCGCAGATAGCCGTCGTCCTCGATGAAGTTGATGATCAGTCGCCCGGCGGCCTTGATGTCCTCGGGCAATTCCACAAAGGCCCATTGCTGTAGCAGGTATTCATTGAGCGATTTTTCCGGGGCAGGCGTGTTGGCCATGGCGTCGAGCTTGCGATCGCGTTCGCCCGTCTCCGCCGGTCGAGCGCGCGGCGGGGCGGCGATGTCGGAAGATTCCGGTCCATACTCGTCGACATACTCGTCCAGCCGGCGGAAATCCTCGCTGCCCTTCTCGCCGTCCACCACCATCTGTCGCTCGCCGCGAAGATCCTCCTCGTCGTCGCGGGGCGTCGGGTCTTCCTGGTCCACGCCGGGATCGCGGAGTTCCAGCACGGGGTTGGACTGAAGCTCGGCCTCGATCCGCTCCTGCAATGCCATCATCGAAAGCTGGAGGATCTCCATGGACTGGATGATCCGGGGCGCCAGCTTCATCCGTTGTTCCATCCGGAACTGCTGCGACGTGTCGAGCCTCATACGAATTCATTCTACGCGCCAAGGTGCGATCTCCGCAACGCCGCATCCGACACGCCGCATCCGGCAAGGCCAACGGATCGATCCAGGCCCTTGGGTGGTTTTTGCCACCGCAGCCGCAAGCCGATACCCGCCAGCCGATTGGAAAGCCACCGCGGCGGAAGGCCAACCCCCTCAACCCCCATCGCGGAGCGGCGCGCGGGTCACAGGTCGCGGCGTTGGGTGATCGCGTCGGTGAGGATGGACTTGTTGGCGTATTCGATCTGCCCGCCGCTGGGAAGCCCCCGCGCCAGGCGTGTGATCTTTACGCCCAGGGGCGCCAGCAGCGTTGAGATATGCAGCGCGGTGGCGTCCCCCGCAACGGTTGGGTTGGTCGCCAGGATGACCTCGCGGACCCCCCCGGCGCGGACGCGATGTTCCAGCGCCGAAATCGTCAGGTCCTCCGGTTCGCTGCCCTCCAGCGGAGCGATGTGCCCCATCAGCACATGATAGACCCCTCCATAAGCCCCGGTGGATTCCAGCGACAGCAAGTCCTTGGGTTGTTCCACGACGCAGAGGGTGGACTTGTCGCGCCGCGGATCGCCGCAGATGGCGCACAGTTCCCCCTCGGCGAGGTTGAAGCACGTTTTGCAAGGTCGAACCAGGGACTTCACGTCCCGAATCGCCTCGGCCAGGGCGAGGGCCTCCGGCGGGGCGCTCTTGAGGATATGAAACGCCAACCGCTCCGCGGTGCGCGCGCCAATGCCTGGCAACTTGCCGAACTCCTGTATCAGGCGCTCGATGGCGTGGGAGTAACCGGACATGGGCGGTCTTGGCGTTCCTGGTTGAGGGGGCGTTATCCCAGCAATCCTTCCAGTCCCGGCAGGGGCATTCCACCGGTGATTTCCTTCATGGCCTCGGCGGCAGCGGCGGAAGCCTGTTCCTGCGCGGCGGCGACGGCGGCCTTGACCCTATCGGACAGCATCTCCGCATCGCAGTCGTTCAGGACGGCCTGGTCGATCCGCAGGTCGATCAGTTGCATCTTTCCGTTGACGGTGGCCGAGACGCCTCCCCCACCCGCCTGCGCCACATACTCGCTGGCAGCCAGCCTGGCCTGTACATCGCCCAGGCGTTTCTTCATCTCCCCAGCCATCTTAAGCATCTTGCTAAAATCGCCGAACATCATATCTCCTCGTTGGCCGGCAGTTCGCCGTCCTTGCGGATATCCACTACCCCCCCGCCGAATAGGTCCACCACCGCTCGAACGGCGGGATCTTTTGCAAGTTCGTTCTTCTCCGCCGTGCTTAGCACGCCATTGGCTTTGGCCGCAGGAGGCGTTTTGCCCCCTCCGGTGGAGACATATTCGCATCGAATCGCCTCGCCCGCCAAGTCCGTCAGGGCGGAGGCAACGGCCTGGCTCATCGCCCCCGCGCAACGGAGGCGAAGCGACTCGTGGGCGGGACCGAAGCCCAGGCGCAGAACTTGTCCATCGAAACCCAGCACCGTCGCCGGCTGAAGTATTCCCGCCACCTGCGATAGCCGCCTTGTGAATAAAGCCTGGACGACCACTTTCCAGTTGTCGGCCAGCCAGGCGGCCTCCCACCGGATTACTTGCGATGCGCCACCGGACGGTGGCCCGTTGACGGGGGACGGACCGGGCGGCGATAAGGCAGCAGGCCCCTCGGCCGGGCGAGGAGGCGACTTTCGCCCCGTGGAGGGTGCGGGCTTGCCCCCGCGGAGGGCCTCCAGGCGGTCCAGAAGACTCTGGGGGTCCACAAACTTGTCCGCCTCGGCCAGGCGAACCACGGCCGCCTCCGCCAAGGCCCTGGCCAAAGAGGAGGTACGAATGTTGCGGGCAAGGCTCTGAAGGATACCCACCGCCTGCACCATCGCGGGCATGGACATTCGCTTGGACAAATCCGCCACCGAGGCCCGTTGGGCATCGGGCAATTCCAGCAGGTCGCTTTCGGCCCCGCAGCAGGCGGCCAGCATCATGTTACGGAAGACCCCGCCGAGGGCCTCGACAGCAGAGGAAAGTCCCACGCCGCCCTCGAGCACCCCGTTGAGTTCCGCCAGCGCCACGGCGGCGCTGCCCGCGACGATCTGCCCGGCCAGGGCGATCATCCGCTCGTCGCTGGGCGTACCCAGGATGCGCACGACTTCCTCCTCGGTCAGTTCCACCCCCCCCGCCAGGGCCTGGTCCAGCAAGCTCAAGGCATCGCGCATGGACCCCGCTGCCAAGCGGGCGATGCGGAACAAGGCCGCGGGTTCCGCGCGGACCTTCTCCGCCTTGCAGACGGTGGCGAGGTGGTCGTCGATCAGTCGCGTGGGGATGTTGCGGAAGTCGAACCGCTGGCATCGCGACAGGATGGTCTGGGGAACTTTCTCCACTTCGGTGGTGGCGAAGATGAACTTCACGTGCCCGGGAGGCTCCTCCAGCGTTTTGAGCAGGGCGTTGAAGGCCTCCTTGGTGAGCATATGGACTTCGTCGATGTAGTAGACCTTGTAGCGGCTGCGGGCGGGGCGAAAGATCGCGTTGGAGCGGAGTTGGCGGCTTTCGTCGATTCCGCGGTTGGAGGCCCCGTCGATCTCGATGACGTCCATATCGTCGCCGCGCGCGATGGCCAGGCAGGCGTCGCAACGGTTGCAGGGCTTGGGCGTGGGGGCGTCGGCGGCCAGGCAGTTGAGCGCCTTGGCCAGGATGCGGGCCATGGTGGTCTTGCCCACGCCGCGGGTTCCCGTGAACAGGTAGGCGTGCGCGACCCGCCCGGCCTCGATGGCGCCGATGAGCGTGCGAGCGATGGGATCCTGCCCGACGACCTGGTCGAAAGACTCGCTGCGGTACTTTCTCGCTAGGACGAGGTACTCGGCCATGGCCCAGTCAACCTTCTCGCTACCGGCGGAGACAACACACCATGAAAAATAACGCCGTGCGCTTCGCGTCGAAACTCAGCGGCAAGGTCCGCCGCACGGACCGGCTCGGACCAGGCGAACCTCCGGCACACGCTGAAAACTCGCTTATGGCTGCTTCCTTCCGGACCTGACCAGGTTCACGGCTCAGCGTTGCAGAGGACCCAGCCTTCATCGCCATCAGCGCGACGGATGGACTTGCCTCGAGGCCCTCGGCGAAGCATTCGGCCCCGCTATAGCGGATTACGGGTCATCCCGATTGCTCGGGACTCAGGGCACCGCTAGCGCCCCGCCTAGCACGGCGAATCCTTCTATACCACCGCCATCGACAGGAGGCAAGTGATTTGAATCCGCCCCCCCATAGGGGTGCCCGTGCTCTGTCACAATCAATTCCGTGCTCGGCAGGACTGTCGATATCACGCCACTTCAACTCGAGGATGAAAGGCCTGTCAGTAGACGCGGAACATCATGGCGCCGGGATAGTAGTAGCGGAGGATTTCCTCGCCGGACCAACCCACCTCGGCCTTGCCCTGGGCGCCCCACTGGCAGAGACCCACGCCGTGGCCGAAACCCCGGCCATCGGAAAATTCCATGGCGTCTCCGACATCCCTGATGCGGCAGTTCATGGAGGGAAGCGTCTTGCCGTTGGAGGTTCCGTTGCGCAACAGGGACAGTCGCAGGTCCTCGGCCCGGAGGCGCATGGCCTGGCCGTTCCTGCCCACCACGTCCAGCCAGACCGCCCGGCCGTATGGCGTCGTCGAGGCCACCCGTATCGTCGCCACTCCGCCCAGCGACCCGGCGGCGGGATAGATGGCAGAAAGGGCCTGGGCGATCTCTTCCTTGCCCACGCGCAGTGGAGGCCAACGATATCGCGGACAGCTTTGGCAGTCCTGGCATTTCTGCCCCCCTCGCAGCGGCTGGATGCCCGCCGCGTCCCGGATCACCTCGGCGCCGTTGACGATTCCGCCACAACAGGCGGAATACTGGGGAAGGAAGATCCGTTCCCCACCGGGCGGTCCGAAGGCCAGCACGACCCCGTGCGAGCGGCCGACGGCCCAGCGGGATTTTTCCGTCTCCGCCGAGAAACCGCCGTAGACCTGCCAGCCCTGGTCGTCGCCAACGTCATAATCCCTGGGGGCTCCAGCGTATCGCATATTGTAGAGGGCGAAGGTCCGCGCGGCCACCGCCAGGGCATGATAGGTCTGCGGGGACCAGGAAGGATAAAGTTCGCGCGGCAGCACGCCGGCGAGGTAGCTCTCCAGGTCCACGTGGTTGACGACGGCAAAGCCGTCGGCGCCGGTGGGGATCATCCGCAAGGAACCGCGGTAGGCGGTCAGACCGCAGCGGATGACGCCGTCGGTGGGAGCCATGACCAATTGCCATCCCGGTATGGAAAGGTTGCCCAAACGCCAGAGACCGCCCTGGCGTCGCAGGGCGGTCTTGCCCAGCGGTCCGCCGGACTCCAACACGCACCGCCCGTCGGCAAAAAGGCGATAGCCGCCCGTGGTGGAAATATCCTCCTGGGAGATCCCCGCGGGCGTGATCCGCACGCGGATGGTGGGCACGTCGAGGAGGGCAAGCCC
>Ga0315284_10013467_pt1 | contig 11648 bp, 9 predicted proteins | sample YL17G09_16_MG_FD_203696 | JGI IMG/M metagenome (GOLD analysis project Ga0315284, IMG submission 203696) | Sediment microbial communities from Yellowstone Lake, YNP, Wyoming, USA - YL17G09_16 | ecosystem: Environmental > Aquatic > Freshwater > Lake > Sediment | place: USA: Wyoming | collected... | reverse complement strand
TGTACAACCTTTCTGGACAACCACGAATATTCTACTTCGACAATGTCGATCCCGAGATGATGGCGAGCATTCTAAAACACATAGTGCTGGAAGAGACCCTTTTTATTGTGGTGAGCAAATCCGGGGGTACGGCTGAGACCGCCGCCCAATTCATGGTTGTATATGGCCTTCTCAAGGCGAAGTGCGGGGCACGCTACAAGGAAAACCTTGTCCTCATCACCGATCCTGAAAAGGGGATCCTGAGAAAACTGGCCGCATCGGAAGGGATTCCGGCCTTGTCCATCCCGCCTGAGATTGGTGGACGGTTCAGCGCGCTGACTCCGGTGGGTCTCTTCCCGGCATGCCTCCTCGGCATCGATATCGATGCCCTTATGCATGGTGCGGCGCGCATGGCGGACGTTGTCCTGAAACCTGATGTGTTTACTAATCCCGCATATCTCTTCGGAGCGATACATTTCCTGGCCCTCTTACGAGGGGTCAATTGCTCGGTGCTCATGCCGTACTCCAACTCCCTCTTAGACCTTGCCGACTGGTATCGTCAGCTCTGGGCCGAAAGTTCAGGCAAAAAGCTCTCGTTGAAGAACAAGACGGTCTTCGCCGGACAGACCCCCATCAAGGCGCTGGGCGCCACCGATCAACATTCACAGGTTCAGCTCTACGTCGAGGGGCCATTTGACAAAATCGTAAACATCATTGAGGTGAGGAGATATCGGAATGACGTTCCCATCCCTAATGTCTTTGAGGATACTGCCGAGATGGGATACCTGGCTGAAAAGAGCATTGCGGAACTCATCAATGCCGAGGCAAAAGGAACCAAAGCTGCTCTGATCGAGAATAAACGCATGACCATCAACATCTCCCTGGATACCATCGATGAAGAGACCTTGGGTGGACTCTTCATGTTCTTCGAGGCGGCTACGGTGTTTTTTTGTTTCCTCCTTGATATCGATCCATTTGACCAGCCGGGGGTGGAGCTCGGCAAGCAGATCACCTTTGACCTTATGGGCAGGAAGGGATTCGAGGGCAAGGCGAAGCTCCATTTCCCTGTTGACAGGATGATTATTGAGATCTAACGCTTGGGAAACATCACACTTTTATCAAAAGATCTCATCAATCAGATCGCCGCGGGGGAAGTTATCGAGCGGCCTGCCTCGGTGGTCAAGGAGCTGATTGAGAACGCCCTTGATGCCGCGGCTACGAGTATCTCGGTCCAGATCGAGGGAGCGGGTATTGGTCTTATCCGTGTTGTAGACAACGGGATGGGTATGGACCAAGATGACCTCGCCATGTCTATCCAGAGACATGCAACCAGCAAGATCAGGGATGTGAGCGACCTGTTTGCCATCCGTACTCTTGGTTTCAGAGGCGAGGCGCTACCGAGTATCACCTCCGTGAGCAGGACCACGCTTGCGACGAGGACAGCAGCGTCTCCTCATGGATACTTTATAACCATGGAGGCAGGCGAGGTCGTGGAACGGGGGAAAAGGGGCATGCCTCCTGGGACGATTGTGGAGGTAAAGGATATCTTCTTCAATACCCCGGCGAGGAGGAAGTTCTTGAAGACTGCAGCCACCGAGCAGAAGAACATCCTGGATGCCATTTCAAGATCTGCCCTTTCCTACCCTTCCATTGCCTTTGCGGTTACAATCGATGGTAGACAGGTTATGAATCTCAAGGAGGGATTGTCTTTCGAAGAGCGGTCTGGCATCCTCCTCGGCATTGACTTCCGAGAAAGCATGCGGGAGTTTTCGAATGCCGGAAGCTGGATGTATGTCCATGGGGCTTTAGCTGGTCCAGAGGTTTCAAGACCTACACGATCCAGCATTTATACCTTTGTGAACACGAGATCCGTCAGGGATAAAATCCTAGCCACGGCAGTCATCGGGGGGTTCAAGGGTATGCTCATGAAGAATCGATACCCCGTGACTGTCCTTTTCGTGGATATTGACCCTGCTAATGTGGATGTAAATGTCCACCCCGCCAAGGCCGAGGTGCGGTTCAGAGACCCGTCCCGGGTCTTTGGCTTCATCGTCGCTACCATCAAGGCCGCACTCCTGGATTCAGCAAAGGCTTGGCACCATATGATGATGCCAGCCTCCGCAGCTCCCATTCGAACTCAGGGGGTCCGGCGAGGGCCTGATTACAGGTCACTGGAAACCTCACAGGAACGCCTATTCAGGAAAACTCCGTCTTTCTATACCGACAAGACCATCGTAGGGAACTTGAAATCAACCTATATTCTCCTTGAGGACGATGAGGCTTTGTATATCCTCGACCAGCATGCATCGCATGAGCGTATTCTCTACGAACGGCTGAAGGAGGCCCATGGGAGTGCAAATTCCCAACTCCTCCTCCATCCGCTCGTCATAGAACTCACTCCTGGGGAATTCGCAGTATTCGAGGAAATCGTGCCGGTTTTACAGGAGACCGGCATAGACTGCGCATCCTTTGGAGAAACATCAATCGCTGTGAGGGCGTTGCCTTCCGTTCTCAATAGTTCCGATATGCAAGATATCATCCGCACAGTAATCCAGGATGTGAGTCATAAGGTGCAAACAGACTATCAGAATGTTATCAGGTCGACCATCGCCTGCCACAAGAGCCTGCGATCGGGTAAGACGCTCACATACCAGGAGATTGTGGCATTGCTGAAAGCCCTTGATGAGATCGGTGCTCCGCTGACCTGCCCCCATGGCAGACCTCTCTTCAAGAAGATCAGTATCGATCAGATAGAGAAGTGGATAGGCAGGAGAGGCTGATCATCCTCACGGGCCCGACCGGCTCGGGAAAGACAAGCTTAGCATTGAGGCTTGCTCAGGACGTTCCCATCGAAGTTATTTCAGCCGACTCCATGCAGGTGTACCGCTACATGGATGTCGCGACGGCAAAACCGACTCACTTTGAGAGAGCATGGCTCCCCCACCACCTCATTGATATAATAGACCCTGATGCAGAATTCAATGCTGGCCGGTTTGCCGCCATGGCTATGGATAAGATCCGTGATGTCAGAAATAGATCGAAGATTCCCCTTGTGGTTGGTGGCACAGGCCTCTATATCAAAGCCCTCGTCTATGGCCTGTGCTATGCCCCGCCTCGGTCCGAGGAGATAAGGGAAGCATTGCGGTCTCTGATCCGAAAGAAAGGCACCGATTGCCTTTGGTCAGCCCTCCAGAGGGTGGACCCGATATCCGCCCAGAACATCAGCCCCAACGATTCATCAAGGCTCGTCCGCTACCTCGAGATGATATTTCTCACAGGTTTGAGGCCGAGCGAGATCCAAGGCCCACACGCCTTTTCACATCCGTTGATGGAGGTCAAAGTCGCCTGTCTTACGCTTCCGAGGGATACTTTGAACGCAACTATCGATAATCGCGTCCTTGCCATGCTCGAGCAAGGCATCATAGGAGAGACGCGGCGACTCCTCGATATGGGGTATCATCGGGGTCTTAAGTCCATGGATACGCTGGCATACAAACATGTCATCGCCTACCTCTTATCGGAGATCTCCCTTGACACGGCAATCCGTTTGATCCAGCGTGACACCAGGCATTACGCAAAACGACAGATCACCTGGAACCGGAGACATTACGGAGCAGAATGTTACTTTTCACCCGAAACTGCGCTCTCCACCATATTCGCCTGGATAAAAGCACAAACCCCCGAACCCCCTTGAATATTTAGGGGGCCAAGATACCATCGGGATTTCGCTCACGTTAAGAATCCAAGGGGTCGGGGGTATCTATTCTAACCCTCCAAGATCTTTCGTGCAATGACGATACGCTGGACCTCAGATGTCCCCTCATAGAGGGCTGTTACCCGTGCATCCCTATAGAGCCGTTCGATCTTATACTCTTTCATGTATCCATAGCCGCCGTGAACCTGCAAACACCGATAAGCCGCCCGGTTGCTCATCTCCGAGGCAAACAGCTTGGCCATGGATGCCTCTTTGGTAAAAGGTATACCCTGGTCTTTGCGGTCTGCCGCGAAGAGGGTCAACCAGTGGGCTGCTTCGATCTCGGTTGCCGTATCAGCGAGCATCCACTGGATTGCCTGAAAGGAAGCGATATTTCTGCCGAATTGTTTACGGGTCTTGGCATACTGTGTTGCCTCATCGAGGCAGGCCCTGGCTATACCGAGGGACTGCGAGGCAATCCCGATCCGACCGCTATCGAGGGCTACCATAGCGATCTTGAATCCGAATCCCTCTCTGCCGAGGAGGTTCTCCTTGGGAATAGTGCAGTCCTCAAAGATGAGCTCCACCGTATTGGAAGCTCGGAGTCCCATCTTATCCTCCTCTCTACCAATAGAGAAACCCGGTACTCCCTTCTCGACGATGAAGGCCGACAGACCTCGGTTGGACTTTTCCGCACCGGTACGGGCGATGAGCATGATGATATCGGCATAACTGCCATTCGTGATGAAGACCTTGGTTCCGTTGACGAGATAGTATTCGCCTTTATCCTCTGCGCGCATGGTCATACTTCCAGGATCTGATCCGGCACCGGGCTCCGTGATGGCAAACGCTCCAAGCACCTCACCCCGGGCAAGCGGACCCAGGTATTTCTCTTTCTGGTATTCCGAGCCGAACTTCAAAAGCGGATCCTGTGAAAGATTCGTCACCGACATGGTGACCGCTGTTGAAGCACAGGCATAGGCGATTTCCTGTACAGCAAGAGAATAACTGACAGCACCAGCATTGGCACCGCCATAATCGGTTGGCACCATCATGCCCATCATACCAAGCGCTCCCATCTTTTTCACTGCCTCAAACGGAAAGGTTCCCGAGTGATCCCGTTCATAGGCATAGGGCGCCAACTCCTTCTTGGCGAATTCCCTTGCCATGAGACGGATCATCTCCTGCTCATTAGTAATCTGGAACGACATGGCGATCCCCCTTATGGCACATAGATGACGACCAGCAGTTGCGCTGTCTCTGATGTCGGGTTATTCAGTTTATGATGCAGAGCAGAATTGAAATGGATACAGTCTCCTTTAGCCAAGGTTGAGACATTCTCGCCCACCTGGATCACAAGCCCACCATTTAGGACATAGACGAATTCTTCCCCATCATGATGGTACTCCACTCCTTTATGTTTTGTCTTCGCCTCAATGGTCACATGGTAGGCCCGCAGGTGTTTATCGACCCCAGGCTTTGTCAAGGATTGATAGGCATAGGATGCAACCCTCTTTTTATGACCTGTTGTGGACTTCTTTGATGCGCCCTCCGCTTCCTCCATATCGAGCTTCAAGATGCGGTTTAGTTGAAGGATCAGGGAAACGGGCGGCACGATTCTCGCTTCCTCTACGTCTTTGAGCACATCCAATGTATAACCGCTTTCATGGGCGAGCTCTTCCAGACTCATTCCCAGTTTCAGCCGACCCTCTTTCATCCGCTGTCCTAAAGATCCCCCTGCTGCCTTCTTTTTTGCCATATACCACCTCTTTGTTCTTACAGAATGGAGTCCAGGCATTGCATAAAAATTATGGATTAGTCCCCTACCCTTTGATCATTCCAAGCTGCAATGCATATCCGACCCTCACCTACTGTATACCAGCTTGATGATCCATGGTGAAAGCATAAAATTTGCATTCCTGCGTTTCCTCCTTGAGATTCAGAATGGGACAACTTGTTTTTATTTCTCTTGTTTCTGACGAGTTTTTTATCATATAGGGACAACATTTAAAGGGGCATTATAAAGGCCTTCTCATGAATCGAAAGGAATGGGTGCAATATGGGCGGATTCTTCGGTGTCGCTTCTCAGCAAGACTGTGTGAAAGAACTTTTTTATGGGACAGATTACCACTCTCACCTTGGTACGATGCGGGGTGGGATGGCTGTTGTCCATCGGGGAAGTTTTACCCGGTCCATTCACAACCTGGAAAATGCCTATTTCCGGACGAAATTCGAGCCTGAGCTCCATGAATTCCAAGGTCATTTGGGCATCGGCGTCATCAGCGACAATGAGGCCCAGCCAATGATTTTCAATTCCCACCTGGGGAAGTTCAGCATCGTCACGGTGGCAAAGATCAACAACATCGGCAATCTTGTGCAAGAGGCCTTCGGCAAAAAAAACTATTTTACGGAGAGCTCGGGCAACGATATAAATCCCACCGAGCTCGTGGCTATGCTCATCTGTGAAAAGGGGTCTTTTGCGGAAGGGATCGAAAATGTCCACAAGACCATTCAGGGTTCCTGCTCCCTGCTCATCCTTACCGAAAAAGGCATTTATGCGGCGCGTGACAAGCTCGGCCGGACACCTATCGTTATCGGCAAGAGGGACGGTGCGTTGGCAGCATGCTCGGAGTCCAGCGCCTTTCCCAATCTCGGATATCAAGTGGAGTATTGCCTTGGTCCCCGAGAAATCGTTTTTCTAAACCAGGACGGCTATGAACAGGTACAAAAACCTGGGGACAAGATGCAGATCTGTTCCTTTCTCTGGGTGTATTACGGGTACCCCTCCTCGTGCTACGAGGGCAAGAATGTCGAATACGTACGTTATCGATGCGGAAACGCCTTGGCGAGAAACGACATTGTAGAAGCCGATTTCGTCTCCGGCATCCCGGATTCCGGCATTGGTCATGCCATCGGCTATGCGAATGAGAAACGTATCCCATATATGCGCCCCTACGTGAAGTACACCCCGACCTGGCCGAGGAGCTTCATGCCGCAGAACCAGACTATCAGAGACCTCGTGGCCAAGATGAAACTTATCCCCAACCAGGCGCTGATCGAGGACAAGCGGATCATTTTCTGTGATGACTCCATTGTCCGCGGCACCCAGTTGCAGGATTCTATCCAGATCCTTTTCCAGTACGGAGCCCGGGAAGTGCATATGCGTGTGGCATGCCCCCCGCTGATTTACCCGTGTGAATTCCTCAACTTCTCTCGATCGCGATCGACCCTGGACCTAGCCTCCCGCAAGGCGATCCATGAGCTGGAGGGTTGTGGTGATAGGTTCATCGAAGAATATGCCAGAACAGATTCGGAGAAACACCTCGCCATGATCGAAAGGATCAGAAAGCGTCTGAAACTGACAAGCTTACGCTTCCAGCGCATGGATGATCTTGTTGGTGCCATCAATCTGCCCAAGGAAAAGCTCTGCACCCACTGCTGGGACGGGAGCAGCTATTCCTGAACTCAAACAGAAATATCTTCCTAACTCCTGAATCCTGTTCCCTCTGGGAGAGCGAGGGTACATGCCATCTAGAGAAAGAATATACATTCTTGCAAAACTGTTCATATATGGTAGAGTTACGGGGTGGATTACAACAAGCGGCTTTATTTTGAGCGAAGAATTCGGAAAAAGGTGGGGTCGGCCATACGGGATTATGCAATGATCGGACCGTCAGACAGGGTGATCGTGGCCATGTCAGGCGGGAAGGATTCGATTGTACTCTTGAGGGTGCTCACCGCTCTGAGGAAAGCTGCACCTCTCGCATTTGACCTCGTACCCGTGCATATCAGGACCGGTTTCGAGGATGGCTTTGAAAGGATCGCCTTTTGGTCTCGGGAGGAACTCGGACTCGAGGTCATGGAGGTGGAAACGAATATCGCCCGGATTATCGAAGAGGTGGCCGATCCCGAAAAAAGCGCCTGCGCATTCTGCTCGCGACTGAGGAGGGGTTACCTCTACGGAGTCGCACAGGCCATCGGTGCTTCGTCAATAGCTCTCGGCCATCATATGGATGATATCATCGAGACATTTTTCCTACGGTGTTTCTATACCGGACAGATTGGTGCCATGGCCCCCTCCCGGGTATCAAATGACGGGAAGAATAGGGTAATACGACCCCTAGCCTACTGCCCGGATGATCTCGTCGACGCCTTCTTCCGTTGTTTGGAGATTGAACCCGCGATCAACGCCTGTCCACTCAGGGTAGACAGCAAGCGCAAGATGATGAGGGCATACATCGCGGATCTGCAAAGAGACATCCCCAGGGTGAAATATTCCGTCTTTGCCTCCCTCTCGAATATTGACATGAAGAGCATGTGTCTCAAAGGATGAAACGATGCGCATCCCCATTGATCCGAATGTACAGAAGCCAAGGATTGTGAAGCGGGTTGCTGATATTCTCCATGCTGGGGGCATCATCGTCTATCCGACCGATACGGTGTATGGTATCGGCTGCAGCCTGTCGAACAAGAAGGGAATCGAAAAGATCAATGCCATCAAAGGCCCGCATAAACCAAGGAGCATCATGCTTGCGGATCTCAAGGATATCAGTACCTATGCGCAGGTGGATAATAATGCCTTCAGGCTCATCCGCTCTCTCCTCCCCGGGCCCTATGCCATCATTCTCCCTGCTACGAAGCTCGTTCCAAGGCTCATGCAGTCGAACCGAAAGACCATCGGGATACGTATTCCGGATCACTGGTTCTGTCAGGCATTGGTGGTCGAGCTTGGGGAACCGATCATCACCACGAGTGTTCCCATGGGCGAGGACAGGCTGCACATTGATCCATTAGAGATCGAAGCGGATTGGGGACATGTTGTGGATGCTATCATAGATTGCGGGATATTGCCTGACATCCCGTCGACGGTTGTCTCTATGGAGACGGGTAAGGTCCAGATACTGCGCGAAGGACGTGGGAAAATTGATTTCCTTGAGCGACTTTCCTGAGCAAGGATAAAGAATGAAGAAGATGCTGATCAATGCAGTGCACCCAGAAGAGATCAGGGTAGCTGTCGTGGATGACGGTCTCCTCAAGGAACTTTATATCGAGAGCTCTTTGAAGGAACAGTTGCGTGGCAATATCTACAAGGGAAAGATCACGAAGATTGAGGCGAGTCTCAATGCCATATTCGTGGATTACGGCAGAGAGAAAAACGGTTTTCTACCTGTCCATGATATGCATCCCGGATTCATCAACGGGGCCGGCGAAGGTAAAGACATCCTCAGACACCTGAGGAAGGGCATGGAGCTCTGTGTACAGGTGAACAGGGAGGAAAAACCGTCCAAGGGGGCCCTCCTGAGCATGAACATTTCCCTGCCGGGCAGATTCATGGTTCTCCTCCCCCACCAGGATCTGGCCGGAATATCGAGAAAGATCGAGGATGAGGGTCAGCGAAAGAGGCTCAAGGAGATCATGGAGCAATTGGATCCCCCTCCTGACATGGGCATCATCATTCGCACCGCCGGCATGGACAGGAACAAGGCCGAACTCTCCCGGGATCTGAATTATCTCCTGAGGCTGTGGAAGAGCATCGAGGGCGATTATAAAAGCGCCCCTTGCCCCAGCCTCATCTACCGTGAGGGCGATATCATCATCCGATCCATCCGGGATTATTTCACGAGCGATACCACGGAGATACTCATCGATGAAGAGGATACCCACAAACGGGCCATCCTGTTCATGAAGAGCGTCATGCCCCGCTATCAGAAGCACATCAAGCATTACCGTGAATCTAAACCGCTGTTCACGAAGTACGAACTCGAAAAGCAGTTGCAGGGCATATACAGCAAAAGGGTGCGTCTGAAATTGGGTGGCTCGATCGTCATAGAGACCACCGAGGCTATGGTGGCAATCGATGTGAACTCCGGACAAGCGACCGGCAGCAGGGACATGGAAGAGACGGCATTTACTACCAATTTAGATGCAGCCGCCGAGATCGCACGTCAGCTCATTCTGCGGGATCTCGGCGGTTTGATCGTCATCGATTTCATCGATATGCGTTCAAAGGACAATATCCGCAAGGTGGAAAAGACCCTCAAAGACGGGTTGAAGGACGACCGGGCGCACCTCAAGATCGGCAGAATCTCGCAGTTCGGCCTCATGCAGCTCTCGCGGGAGCGTCTGTCACCACCCTTGCATGAAAAGAGCCATGTCCTGTGCCCCTGCTGTGAGGGCGTCGGAATGATCCGCTCGGTGGAATCCTCGTCGCTGATGGCCTTGCGGAAGATCCACCTCTATCTGAACCGGAATAGATCAGCGCGTATACGCGTTGGTCTTCCGAGGGATGTGGCCTTATACCTATTCAACCAGCAGAGGAAACACCTTGTGCGGCTCGAACAGGAGTTCTCCACCGAGATCCATATTATGCATCTCGAAAGCTTGAGTCACGGTGAGGTGAGCATCGAGGCTCTACCGACAGAATGAAATAATGTCAGGAAATCCCTTTTTGTAAAAAAAGTTCCCCCTACACCCCCTCTCCTAAAAACTCTGTCGGCGGCGGGGATATGGTCCTTACAAGTCGAACGGACTATGTGTCCCTGACGCATAAAGCATATTATCTTGGTGTATGGGAGGCCTTGGTTGATACTTGATAGATTACCAGTCTTCCAGTATATAGCCAGCCATGAAAACCCCATCCATAAGAGATAATCCCTGGGCCTTGCGGGGAGATCTTTTAAGCCTAAAAAATATCCCGCTCAAGCTTCTCTTCGACACCCTCATCCCGTTTGACCTGTGGATATCCCGAAGACTCAGGGGCAGGATCATCCAGATCATAACCATGGGGAGAGGCGATGCGTATATAGGCAAGGACACCACCGTCGAATCGTACACTTCGCTGCACATGGCGCACGACGCGGTGATTGGGGCACGGTGTGTCATCTCCGGGGATATCGTATTGGCACGCAAGGCGTACATCTATGACGACTGTATCGTGGAAGGCCCTGTCATTATCGGGGAAAACACCTTTGTCAACCGCGGGTGTAGGATATACAAGTACACCTATATCGGGAAGAATGTCGGCATAGCCCCGTATTGTACCTTGGGAACGTTCAGCCATGAGATCGGCTCATCCTCCTTCCGTATGGGAAGGCTTGTCTATGATCCTATTCATATCATGGATGGGGTTTGGCTGGGTACCGGCGTGATCGTAAAGGGCGGGGTCACAATCGGCCATGGTGCTATTGTTGGTGCCGGGTCGGTTATTACGCACGATGTTCTCCCCGACACGATAGTTGCTGGTGTACCTGCACGGGTCATGCGAGTGATAGATCCACGGCAATCCTCCTGAATATCCTCTCGATTTTAGTACGATTGCTTGCCTTGGCCATACGATGTCTCGATGCGATTTATCGTATCGAGATATTATAGGTTAGTAAGATGGTGGGCCGCACAGGATTTGAACCTGTGACTTCTACCGTGTGAAGGTAGCGCTCTCCCACTGAGCTAGCGGCCCAAACTGCTGGGGAAATCGTATACCTTCCACCCTGATTACTGTCAAGAAGAAATAACCCTTATCCGGAATGTCTCCACCCTACCCTCTAGACCAATTGCCCCCCTTGGAACCAAGGCGAGCAAGCATAATCTGCATTTTTTTAACCATTGGCAGGAATGGAGAAGTAGAAGATCGAGCCGATATCCTGCTTCGATTCCAGCCAGATGTCTCCTCCCAAGACATTGACCGCCTTCTTGACTATAGAGAGGCCTAAGCCCGTCCCGGAGGCAACGTTCTCATAGGCCCGGAAGAACATGTCGAACACCGACTCTGCATACTCGGACGGTATCCCTATCCCATTGTCCTTCACATAAAATACATGCATCTTGCCCCTCGGTTTATAACCGATACGAATATTCAGAGCCCGCTCGGGGTGCGAGTATTTTATCGCATTGGAGATCAGATTCGAAAATATCTGCATCAGCCGTGTCCTGTCGGCATTCACCACTGGAAGATCGCTCTCGATGTCAATCGTCCCCC
>Ga0315284_10013464_pt1 | contig 11650 bp, 12 predicted proteins | sample YL17G09_16_MG_FD_203696 | JGI IMG/M metagenome (GOLD analysis project Ga0315284, IMG submission 203696) | Sediment microbial communities from Yellowstone Lake, YNP, Wyoming, USA - YL17G09_16 | ecosystem: Environmental > Aquatic > Freshwater > Lake > Sediment | place: USA: Wyoming | collected... | reverse complement strand
CGAGCTGACCCAGAGTGAGCCGCTGACCCCGAGCGAGACCTTGTAGTAATCGTTCGTCTGCATAATCGGGTAGCCTGCGACGGTGTAGTTCTTCCATTGCTGTCCGTCGGCCGCAGCAGGATCGTAGCGATAGAATCCCTGACCTCGACCGCTGATCCCCGATGCAGCCCAGAGAACCCCGTTGTCGTCCACTACGAGACTGCTGAAGAAATTCGATTGTGGTCCATTCGGCACGCTGTATTCCCATTTTGTTCCTGTCCATCGAGCGAGTCCGCTCGTCGTCGTGCCGACCCAGAAACCAGATGATGACGGCTCAAGGGCAACACCTGTCGCGGATGTCTGTGAGTTTGTTGCAAGGACAGTCGGCGATGCAAAGGTGCGAGAGAGGGTCGCAACAGAATAGCCCGGCGCCTCGTTCCATACCATGAGCATATCGTTGGCGCGACTGACGATATCCACAATCGCTTTGCCGCTTGTGGGGCCCAACGGCTGGAATAGGTTGCCATCGAAAGCCGCGAGGCCATTTGTTGTTCCAACAATGATCGTATCCCGGAAAGCTATGATCGAGGTCGCGTTCTTGGCCGGAAGACCTTCCGTTGTTTCGTACCTGGACCAAGCTGTAGGCGAGGAAAGATTCGTTGCGCTAAGAGGAGCGGAGACCACACCGAGATCGGTGGCAGCCCAGATGCGGTTCTTGTGGAGGAGGAGCTCATTGATCTTGGCTTGAGTTGGGAACCCGAACGTGGCATACGTATCGCGGAATTCGAAGCGCGACAAAAGGAAAACGGTGATCCCGAATTCGGTCCCGATAAAGAGCGAATCCCCTCGGACGAAGAAGGTCCGAATCCCTTTTTGAATTCGCTCTGCTTCCTTGATTGCACGAATCTCCTTCCACTGGCGATTCGCGGGATCGTACACGTTCATCGATCCATCGGACGCGCCGACCCAGACTCGATTTGAAGCGTCAACGGTCACGGCGGTGAGGTCGTTTGAGCTGAGGCCCTCGGAAATGGTAAACTTGGTGTACTGACCAGCGGAGGGAGTGTAGAGGAACAGGCCGCCGGCGGTCGCGACCCACACGCTTTCTCGTGTCACTACGACCCCGCGCGCTGCTTTCATGTCGGTAAAATTCTTCCACCGACCGAAGTCGAGAGAGCTCTGCTGGCTCACCATCGTCGAGGGTGCAACCACCAAACCCAGACAGACCAACACTACTGATCTACTCATCGATCCTTCTCATCCCCACGTTACTTCTTCGAGGCAGACCTCCGTCGTTTCCTCAATCCTTCAAACAGGTGCGCCATCTCCAGCGCAGCAAGAGCCGCATCCCACCCTTTGTTCCCGTGTTTGCCCCCCGCCCTCGCGAGCGCCTGCTGCTTCGTATCCGTCGTCAAAACCCCGAACATCACGGGGAGCGAATGCCACAACGAAACCTTCTGGATTCCTCGGGCAGCTTCAGAGGAGACGTACTCGAAATGAGGGGTCTCTCCTCGGATAACGGCACCCAGACAGATCACTGCATCCCAACTTCCCGAGGCACACAGCACATTCGCAACCTGCGGCAGCTCAAACGCGCCCGGGCAGGGGAAAATTCTCATATCCTCCTTCTTCACGCCGTGCCTTTTCAGGCAATCGACCGCTCCGTCAAGGAGCTTTTTCGTGATCGAGAGGTTGAAGCGGCTCACGACAATTGCAAATCGATACCCTTTGCCGCTCGTTCTCGTCTGCTGCACTGTCCGCCCGATGTTCACGGTGTTTCAGGAGAAAAGCCTGCTACGCATGATCTCAACAATCTGCATCGGGATCGTGTAGGTACCAAACGTGTGGTCGTCGTTCTTCTTTCCGCCGTGGAAGTCGGAACCTCCGCTCTCGAGCAGGAAGTACTGATTCACAAGCCCTTTGTAGTACCCCTGCAGCTTCTCATCGTGCGATGGATGGACCACCTCAATGCCGTCGAGACCGTTCTTGATCAGCGTCGAAAGCTCAAGCTCGTTTGTGTACTTTCCGGGATGAGCGAGGAATGAGAGCCCACCCGCCGAGTTGATAAGCTTGAAAGCATCGGCCGGTGTGAGCTGGTATTTCTTCTCAAACGCGGGGCCCCCAGATCCAATATACCTTTCAAACGCCTGATGGTACGTTTCAATTAACCCTTCGTCGAGGAGAGCGTTCGCAATGTGGGGGCGGCCCACCGAGCCAACTCCCGCCTGATCGAGCACCGACTCAATCCTGAGCGGGACATTGAGCTTGTTCAGCTTCTGCACGATGCGTTCAGCACGCTTGAGACGTTCTCGCCGAAAGAAGGTCAGATAGTCGAGCAAGTCCTGGTTCTTGTGGTCAATGAAGTAAGCGAGGAGGTGAACATCTTTCTCGCCCAGGGTCACGCTCAGCTCAAGACCCGTGATCACTTCAACACCCAGGCTCGTCCCCCATTCGATCGCTTCATCGAGGCCACCGACATTATCATGATCGGTGATCGATACCGCGGCAAGTCCTAGTTCATGTGCTCGTCGTATCAGCTCATAAGGCGATAGCGCACCATCCGAATGCGTCGTATGCGTGTGGAGATCAGCACGCCCTGCTGAGGAGGGGAAACCTGATCGTTCTGCATGCAGAGAGCCTCCCGTGTCCCCAGACTCCACCGTCTGTGCCATGCGTTCGTATGTTGTAGGTTTGACATAAGGGATTTCGCCTGGAAGCGCCCGATTGGTACCAACCCGGAGCGGAGGGGTCCCCCACGGAGTGTCGTGGAGCGATGGGGTGGACTACAGATACTGTTTGCGGAACTCTTCGTAGTCGTTGATCGTCAATTTATTTCCGTTCAGCTGCAGGTGTCCTTCCCGAATAAATTGATGAATCATGCGCGAGACCGTTTCTCGCGAGGTTCCGGCCATGTTGGCCATGTCTTGCTGCAACGGCAACTCATCAATCTCAACCTTCCCCTTCCTGAACACGCCAATGTCATCCGCCAGCATCAGAATCACATTGGCAACACGACCGGCAGCATCCTTCAATGAGAGGCTCTTGATCTGGCCGTCCGCCTTGCGGAGTCGCATGGTGAGCTCGCCGAGGAGAGAGATAGCGACTTGGGGATGTTCGTGCAATAGTTTTAGGAAATCCCGCCGATGAATCATGAAGAGCTCGGTCTTGGAGAGAGCCACGACGCTTGCTGAGCGCGCAAGACCATCAAGCAGCGACATCTCTCCAAAGAACTCACCAGGCCCGAAAATGGATAAGATGACTTCGCGACCGTCCTCGTCGGTCCGGACAATCTTGACCTTGCCCGAAACGATCACGAAGAGGGCTGCGCCCATCTCCTGCTCGAGAACGACGATGTTCCCTTTCTTGTATTTCTTGCGGACACCGAGCTTCTCGATCTTTATGAGCTCATCCCTCTCAAGATCAGCAAAAATGGGGACATTCTGCAGGAAGCTGAATTCCTCTGCCATGGAAATGGTGAGTGTAGAGAGCTGGAATGTGCGAGATTGGATAAACGGAGTGACCCACTGCCTTGTGCCACACCCGCTGGGCGATTAATATATCGGCTGATGTGATGAAAGTCAAGGTGAAACATGGCTGTGAGTACGACCACATCTCATCGCAAAAATTTCTGAAAAGCTCACAAAAGAGGCAGTCCTTTCATCCTTTCAATCCTTCATTCGGCGATAGGGAGCACAATCAGCCTGCGGCGTTCTCAATTATGCAACTTCTCCTCATATCGCCGTGCTCCGTCGGGCGTATGGAGCTCAGTCATCTGCTGAACCCAGATGCCTTTTGTGAAGTCGCAGCGCGACTCGAAAGAGCCGTTAAACCGGTTGGAGTCACCTGAGTCAAAGGCATGCGGCAGATCAATTTCTCACAATCAATGTATGGAGGGCATCATGAGGAGGGATGTGTTGGCAGCAGGTGCGATGTCTCTTTTGATGACAGGTATGCTTCTTTCCGGTTGCTCAAAGTCAGTTACGGGGCCGGAGAGATCGCTCGATGACAGAGACGTCGCAACAATGAGAAACATGATCCTTGAAGATCCGCTGTTCACAAGCGATCCCTACACGTTGGATGACAGGGATGTCGTTTCCTTCGGCTCCTCGATGGGGAAGACGGCAAGCCCCATTATTCCCATCGCGTGGGGGCGAAGGGTCACCGGCAAGACTCTCGACACCCAATTTGAGAGTGTGGATGATACAACGGTCGTCGCAACGGTCACCCATACCATCAAGGGGGACGTGATTATCTTGACCAGAACCAGCGTGAGGGACAGTGCAGTGAAGATAACGAAACCTTTCACAAGTGTGACAGTCCGAAAGGTGAAGTTCTACCGCCAGGGTCGAACCGGCGATCCAGATCGAGGATGGAAACCCAGCGAAATTTCCGGAGTGAAAGGAGGCACAGAGAGTTCCCAATTGACGATCAAGGGCATGGAAGTCACAGTCGGGAATGACACATATACCATCACCGAGCCGACTGACTATTTCTTTAGATTGAACCGGCCTGGCCCGCGTCCGCTTCTGACCCTGGGAGCCAGCCAGCCTGTCAAGGTTCGCCTGACGCTCACGAGCGCGGATCCTGATACCGATTGGGTCTCCATCCATCGGCCGATCATGTTGCTGGTCATCGGCCCCGAACTCCGCGTAAAGGCGCTCCACGTCCGTATGAAACTGGTTTCGCAGATTCAGGCAGGCGATCTCTACGAGCGGGTATTCGAATACTCCTGGGCTGGGCATATCGTCGGACGCCACACCGTTCTCGTCGACGCCGTAACGCGGGGATCGCTCTATGATGATGTTGCCCCGTTTTCAACACAGATTTGGGGAATTCCTTACGTTGTCCAATAAACGGGAATCTGCGAGAGGACGTGAGAGCCGGATTGAGAGGCAGCCTGGTTGGGGGGAAGCACCGGCTCTCGGAACCTTCGAGCCCCCGGTCCAAAACCGGGGGTTTTGTATCTGAACGCCAGGTGTGTGACTGGCCGTACAAACATCTGGGCTCCTTTTTCGTAGTCTTTATCAAGACGGAGAACGCATGGCAATCAAATACACATATCGAAAGCTTGCGGAGAGGGAACGGGAGGAATTCGAGCGCGTGTTATTAGAGCAGATGGATGAGCAGAGTTGGTTCTCTGTCGCCGTGATTGGGATGTGGCATAGAGAGATAATTGTTCCACTTAACTAAATGAGGTTCCCTTGAAACGCTTCACGCTTCTTACCGGATTCTTGCTTCTGACGACTCTCGTCGCGGTCCCCTTCTTGCTTCTGAGGAAGAGCAAGGAAACCGAGCCTGACACGGACGAGAACATACGATACGACATCGACGACTACCTGGCTGCGGAAGGCCTGTAGAGACTAGCTCAGCCGCGATCGAATGAATTCGATGATCGTCATCGCATCAGCAATTGGATTTACCGATCGGGACTTGAAGTCTGCGGAGATTTTTGATTGAAGTCTGAATGCCGCGCGTTGCACCTCTTCGGGCAGCGTGGCATCATCCGCAAACGATCGTAACTGCCGAAGAGTATCTCCACCATAACGCCGTTGAGGAAAACACCTCTGAAGTTCTGAGATAGCGGATCCCACTGCCCGCCGCGCCGACGTCCGCGCCTTTCCTGCATTTCCACTTTCTTCCGCCTCGCTAGCCCGCGCAAGTTCGAGTTTCACATCATCAACCCAGCTCATGCGCACCTTTCAGCAAGATGGAACTCAAGATTCTTTTCACTTCTTCCGGCCTCTCGAGTTGGGGAACGTGGCCGCATCGATCGATGAAGTAGACGTTGCTTCGCGGCGCAAGTCTCTTGATGACATCCACCGCCGCCAAAGAAATGGCTTTGTCCTCCTTCCCCCAGATAACGCTCACCGGTGTCCTCAATTGAGACAGCTCCTCGGCCAGAAAATCCTTTGCCTCAATCGAATTGACGATGTCGTTCATGTTGCGATGTGAGAGTTCCCGAAAGATGGCTCTCGTGAACGGCTTGAAATACCACGGATACCGATACCACAGCGCATTCAGCAGCCTTCGCGTGTCCGCCACCGTCTCGATGGTGAAGATCTCGCGCAGAAACTCAACACCGCGATAGTAGATCCCCGCCGTGTTGATGAGAATGAGGTGTGCTACCCTTCGGGGATGCTCCGCCGCGTACTGTACGCAGATCCAGCCTCCAAATGATTGACCCACGAGCGTGAATGCGTCTTGTGCGGCGTAATCGACAAGGGTCGTGAGCGCTGCCCGATGCTCGCTGAGCGAAGAGAAGGATTTCCCGGATTTCAAATCGGAGAATCCAAATCCCGGCAAGTCCAGAGCGATGACACGGTGGTTCCTGATCAGGATAGGGAGAACCTTCAGCCACGTGCTCGATGATGTCCCCAATCCATGAACGAGTACGATGGTCCCCTTTGGGTTGGGATGTGGATACTCAAAGTAGTGCAGATGGCATGACGTCGTCTCGATAAATTTGCTTTCCATGCCCAGCCGCCGGAATGTCGAGCGGACGAATCTGTGAACGAGATCAATCAGCATCTCAGAACGGAAACTTGTGATCTAACCAGTGTCTCGTCATCTCCAGCCAGAAGAACAAACCTCTCCATTTTCCAAACTGCGCGTAGTGCTTTTCGATCGTCCTATCACTTACATGCCGACCCTTCTTGTGGAGCTCAAAGAACCTTGCACGGACCCACGAATCTAGAGCGAGGTAGTCATATCGCCCGAGGAGCTTCAAGAGGTTCCCAGCGGCGTACTCGCCCACCCCCTTGACTGATTGTACTTGCTTGAAGAGCTCGTCCGTAGGCAGCTCAGACGTCCGCCACAACTCAATATCGAGCTTGCCGCCGGCGACGCGCTCAGCAAGCTCAATCAAATACGGAGAACGGTAGCCTGCCCGGATCTGTTTCCGGACGAAGGACTCCGTGAGTCCTGCAATCGCATCTGCAGTCGGGAAACTGCTGACTCCATCGCCGAATTTCTTGCCAACCAGGACGGTCAAGTTCTCTATCATGACCTCCGTCAGTGACCAACTGCAATTCGTCGTGCAGATCATTTTCACGATATCCTCGAAGACCGTGGGCGCGCGCAGCATTCGCCCGGCGCCAGCCGCGGGGATCCAGCGATAGTGAGGATGCAGCTTTGCTTCCCGATAGAACTCCGACAGATCTTCCTCCATTCGAAAACACTCGCTCAATTGCGACCGAATCTCGCTCTTGTCAGCCAAGCTGAGGTTCTTTTCCCTTTGAATGTTCACGGAGACAGCCTCCGCATCATCCGAGAGCGTGCAGGAAGCAAGAGATCCATCCCTGAGCGCAAGGAGCCGAGAGAATGTCTGGCTCTCCTTGTTGACTCGGAAAGGGGCAAGGGCACACCATCCGTGGCTGTAGACGGTTCGCCAGAAGCTGAAATGAGGAGGAGTTTTAAGTGTGATGTGTGATGTGAACACTCTCGAGCACTCCAGGGATTCGCTCCATTGTAAAACTTGACCGCGACAATTGCCTCGGCTGGACACTGAATATAAACAGCATGGAACCGAAATGCAAAACTCCTTCGACATTCATCATGAAAAATGAAAAAGAAATTGTTAGATTGACACTCACACAGCATTTCTTCATCCACAACTTCATTCAATTCGCGACGCACGTGCTGGACCCTGCAATCGAGGTTCACGACCTCGTAAGAACATTTCAGAAGAGGCATCACGAGCCCGTGAGGGCTGTTGACGGCGTCTCATTCGAGGTTCGACGTGGAGAAATCTTCGGCCTCCTCGGCCCGAACGGCGCCGGGAAAACCACCACCATCAAGATTCTGACGACCCTGCTCGCACCGACGTCCGGCACCGCACGCATACTCGGGCATGATGTCGTTGCTGATCCCCTCGGTGTGCGCAGGCAGATCTGCGTTGTCGTTCAGGAGAACGCTGTCGAGCTGTATCTATCGGTGAGAAACAACTTCCGCACCTTCGGGAGATTCCACGGCATGACGTCGAAGGAGATTGAAGAGCGGACAAACCGCGTGACGGAACTCTTCGGCCTTCGGGAGTATCTCAACGAAAAGGGATTGGATCTCAGCGGCGGGCTGAAGCGGCGCGTGCAGGTGGCAAAGACATTCATGATAGATAAGCCGATCGTTTTTCTGGATGAAGCCACTACGGGTATGGACGCGTTCAACAAGCGAGCGACCATTGAGGCGATAAAGGAAAACGCGCGTAAAGGAAGAACAATCGTTCTGACAACGCACATCTTGGACGAAGCTGAGGAACTCTGCGATGCCGTTGCGATCGTCAATCGGGGGAGAATCATCGCCGGGGGCAGCGTTGAGGATGTCAAGTCGATGAGCCTTCGGCTTCTCTACCTGACTCTCTCATTGAAGACTGTATCGGAGGAAGTCCTTCGAACCATTCAAGAGCGGGAGCCTCTCCACGTCGACATCAAGAACAATACCATCGAAGTGACCGTGCGCGAGGCGACGGCGGCTCTTGATGTTCTCACTGCCGTGAAGCAGACCGGATCGCTCGAGCATTTCGAAATCAGTAGTGCCAGCCTCGAGGACGTTTTCCTTCAGCTTATCGACAAGAAAGCGAGCATTGACTGATGAGGGAAGTACTGGCAGTCGTTTACCGCGAATATCTCATCCGCAGGACGAGCCCTACGTGGCTGTTCTTTGATCTCGCCGTCCCCCTGCTCTACCTCCTGATGTTCGGCGTCGCGTTCGATAAGGCGCTTGGCCACGGTCTGAGGATCGGAGAAGCGACTGTGCCGTACAACGCCTTTTTCCTTGGCGGCGTGCTGTCGATGTCGTCCTTTGGCAGCGCGATGAACCAATCGTACGGCTTTTTCGTCGACCGCGACAACGGAATTTTCTATGAGTTTCTCACGTACCCCATGACGAGAGGCCAGTTTCTGCTCGGGAAAATTCTCTTTCAATGTGCCATGGCGGTGATCCAATGCATGCTGACCATCGCGGCGGGAACCCTGCTCCTGGAAATCAACATCCGGTGGGAACTGCTGCTCTTTGCACTCATCGGGATGATGATAGGAACAGCGGGATGGTTCTTTTTTCTCGCCATTGTGGCATTTCGTATTCGTCGCAACGATACCTTCAATACCGTCATCAACGTCGCGTACTTCGTGCTGATGTTCTTGAGCAGCATGTTCTATCCCCTTGATCAAGTTCCATCCTGGCTCAGGGCAATCTCGAGGATGAATCCGTTGACGTGGCAGACTGATGCCCTGCGCTTCCTGACGATAGGACTAGGAACGTTCTCCACTTTCCTGCTTGAAGCTCTCGGCTTTGGAGCGTTTTTGCTGCTCTCATTCTGGTTTGCCGTGCGTACATTGCAGAAGGCCCTGTGAGATCAGATTTAACACTTTGCTCTTTCAGTCGCGCGATCGGTTCCTTCAACGCTTTGATCTCGATACCCCTATGAGCACTGTAGGATTTATCTACCACCCCGACTACCTTAAGCATGATACTGGTATCGGTCACCCGGAGCGGCCTCAACGCCTTGAGACGCTCGTACAGCATCTTCTGAACACTCCCTTGTGGCGACAACTGTCACACCTCCGCCCTGAGCCGGCTCCTCTAGAACAGATACACAAAGTGCACCCGGAGCGATACTCGGCAATGATCAAAGTTCGCTGCCTGGGAGGTGAACAAATCCTTAACGGGGGCGACACGCATGTCTGTAAAGAATCGTACGATGTGGCGCTGCTGGCAGCTGGAGGGGTGCTGCACGGAGTTGATGAGGTGATGACGGGAAAGCTGAGCAGCGCCTTTTGTGCCGTGAGGCCGCCGGGGCATCACGCGGGAACCTCGACCGTCATGGGATTTTGCCTCTTCAACAACATTGCTGTTGGAGCACGCTACGCTCAGCAGAAATATGGGGTCGAGCGCGTTGCGATCATCGACTGGGATGTCCACCACGGGAACGGCACGCAGGAGATCTTCTACGAAGACAACTCCGTTTTCTACATCAGCCTTCATCAGTACCCTTACTATCCGGGAACCGGAGCAGCAAACGAACGAGGGGAAGGCAAAGGCGAGGGGTATACCCTGAATTGCCCAATGGGCGCCGGGAGCGTGGAAAAAGATTACCTCGACGCGTTCCAGGCCCAGATCCTGCCGGCCCTTCACGAGTTTCAGCCCCAACTCGTGATGATTTCGGCAGGATTTGATGCCCACACGGACGACCAGCTGGCTTATATCAATCTCACCGAGGACTCCTTTGCGAAAATGACTGAGTTCGTCGCTGACATCAGCTCGAAATACTCCGGGAGCCGGATCGTATCCGTTCTCGAAGGAGGATACAACCTGCAAGCCCTGGCCAGGAGCGTCGAGTCTCATCTCAGGGTGCTCAGCCAGTGAACTGTAATCGGCCGCGAACCGGCTGTTCGTTTGCACCCTCAAACGGAAGGCATGACCATGTCGCACCCTCTCATCGAGCGTGAACGCCTCATCAATCTCTTCACGAGGTTTGCCACGATCGACGGACTCTCACTCCGGGAACGCCAGATTGCCGACGAAGTCAGTGCTGTCCTTCGTGGCGCAGGGGTCCGTGTTCTGGAAGATTCCGCCGGGACCAGACTGAACGGTGCCGCCGGCAACCTACTTTGTTTTCCACCGGGTTTCGATGCCAACCAGCCGACGATCATGCTCACGGCGCACCTTGATACCGTCCTCCCGACCGCAAAGCTCAAACCTGTGAGAGAAGAGGTGAGGATAACCTCAGATGGGACGACAATTCTCGGTGCGGACAATAGAGTCGGTGTCTCGGTTCTTACCTATCTCTTGCTCGCCGTGACAGAAAAGAAGCTACCCTGCAAGAACTTCTTCGTCGCGTTCACCATCGCTGAAGAGGTTGGACTCCTGGGAGCAAGCACGATTGATCTTTCACTCTACGGCGTGCAGTCAATCTTTGTGTTTGACTGCTCGAGGACTCCGGGCGTGTACATCCGCGAGTGCGTGGGTCTCTCGCTGTTCAAGGCTCGGTTCGTCGGCAAAGCGGCGCATGCTGGTGTTGCCCCAGAAGAGGGTGTGAACGCGATCGCACTCGCCGGCGCGGGCATCGCAGACCTTCAGCTCGGAAGGATTGACCAGGATCTGACGGTCAACATCGGAAAGATTTCGGGCGGTGAAGCAACCAACGTCGTTCCTGACAAAGTTGATATTGAGGGAGAGGTTCGATCGTTCTCTCCGAAACGCATACAGGAACAGCTAGGACTGATCGAGAGAACACTGTCGCAAGCGGTTATTGGGAGGGGAAAGCTCGTCTTCGAGACCAAGGTGGATTTCCCACCGTACGTTCACTCACACGACTCTCCGATCATCCGAGATGTGGAGAGCGCTCTCAAGGCCGTCGGCCTGCAACCGCAGCCAATCCGATACACAGGAGGAAGCGACGCAAACGAATACAACGCCAAGGGAATTCCGGCTGTCAACCTGGGGATCGGCGCCCAAAAGCCGCACACGTTTGAGGAGTTCGTGCTCATCGAAGATCTCGTGAAATCCGCTGAGATTGCCTTTATGCTTCTTCAACATTCAACAGGGACGTAAAAAGCTTTCGATCGCACGCGCTACGCTTTGTCTTTACTTTCCAGCATTTCCTTCACCTCTTTGAGCGCCCCCTCGATACGATCCATTTGAGCGTTGTGGTCGGCCCACACCTCGCTCCTCTTCA
>Ga0315284_10013463_pt1 | contig 11651 bp, 9 predicted proteins | sample YL17G09_16_MG_FD_203696 | JGI IMG/M metagenome (GOLD analysis project Ga0315284, IMG submission 203696) | Sediment microbial communities from Yellowstone Lake, YNP, Wyoming, USA - YL17G09_16 | ecosystem: Environmental > Aquatic > Freshwater > Lake > Sediment | place: USA: Wyoming | collected... | reverse complement strand
ATTATACGCCAGGGCGGAATTGGGTTTTATGGTCAACACTTTTTGAAATAACGCGGCGGCCTCTTCCTTTTTGCCCATCTCATAGTAAAGAACACCGAGATTAAGATAGGAATGGATATGATTGGGGTTCGCCGCTATCGCCTTCTGAAAAAACGTCAGGGTCATTTCTTTGTCGCCGCCGGAATAATATATGAGGCCGAGATTACAGTATGCGTTGGCGTCTGACGGATCCATTGTTGTTGCCTTCTTCAACGCTGCTATCGCCTCCTCCCTTCTGCCTGCCTCGGCATACGCCCTACCGAGATTGCTGTAGAGCCGTGCGCTCTCCGGGGCATACGCCAATGTCCTTTCGTAAAATGTTACCGGCTCTCTCCAATAGACGTTCTGCCGTATGGTACGATACGAATAGAAGGTTACCAGGCCTATAAACAACAGTAGCGCAAACCGCTTGAAGTGTCTCGCGTTGTAGAGGCTCGTTATGATCCTGGCGATGATCAAAAAGAACCCGACGCTGGGTACGTAGAGCCAGTGTTCGGCCATATACGCGTTCAAGGGAAACAGGTTCGAGTACGGCAGCAGCGATATAAAGAACCATCCGATAGAGAAAAACACAAGGCGGTTTTTGTTCCTTTGGGAAACGGCATAGAGTATGAGGCCCGCCGTTACGGCCATGCCGCTGATCGCGCGCGGATCGTTGGGGGCGAACAATGCCTTCCCGTATTCCATATGGAGATCGAACGGCAGGAACAGCAATTGTATATATTTCGCTATGGCGATGAAAAAGCCCGGCAGCCTCTGCGGGGCATATGACACGAAACGGAACGTATTCAACCCCAGGATTGCCGCCCGTACGTACATATACGCAAACGTCACAAGTATTATGAGCAAGAATTTTGTTTTTTGTATTTTTTTCCTGAAGGCATAATGATAGAAAAGCAATAGTACCGGCAGGATCAGGCAACCTTCCCTCGAAAGCAAAGAAAGCGCATAGCTGACCGTCATAAGAAGATAGGTTACTGCGGCGGGCGCGCGCGACTCTTTTATATACATGATCAAACAGAGAAAGAAAAACAGCGCCCCCAGGCTGTCTACTCGCCCGGTAATGTAAGCGACCGCTTCGCTATGCACGGGGTGGGATACAAATAACATGCCTACCACCAATGACAGCGCCCTATCGTTGAACAGAAGATTTATGAGAGCAAAGATGCTTACGGCAACACAAACATGCAGCAGCACATTGGTGAGATGATACCCGAAGGGATTCAGCTTCCACAGATGATAATCAACCATTAAGCTTACGGTATGGACCGGCCGGTACCAGGTCTTCTGGTCGTCAGGGTGCAGCAAGCCGAAAGTATCGTTGGCGAAGACCTTTGGCAGACGGGAGAAGCTGTGCAGATACGCATTATCCCGGACCAGGAAGTCATCATCCCAGATGAATTGCCCGCGCAATGAATTTTGGTAGACGGCAAGCCCGAGGAGGATGATCAGAAAAACAGAGAAACGTGCGGCGTGGTTCATTCACTGCTCATGATCGTTAAGAAGTTTTGCAACTTCCTGCTGCGTATGGGATGGCGCAGTTTACGCAGCGCCTTCGCCTCGATCTGGCGCACCCTCTCTCGGGTCACCTTAAAAATGACGCCGACCTCTTCAAGGGTGCGCGGGTAGCCGTCCCCTATCCCGAACCGCAGCCGCAAGACCTTCTTCTCCCGTTCCGTCAGGGTACCGAGGACGCCGTCAAGCTGCTCCCGCAGCATCGCGTACGCCGTGGCGTTTGCCGGTGATACCGCTTTCTTGTCCTCAATAAAATCGCCGAAATGGGTATCCCCTTCGTCCCCGACCGGCGTCTGGAGGGAGATCGGCTCCTGCGCTATCTTCAGGACGCCCCGCACCTTCTCGACCGGCATGCGCATCTGCTGGGCGATCTCTTCGGGGATCGGTTCCCTGCCGCGCTCCTGCACCAATACCCGCGATACGCGTATCAATTTATTGATCGTCTCGGTCATGTGGACGGGTATCCTGATGGTGCGCGACTGGTCCGCGATGGACCGCGTAATGGCCTGGCGTATCCACCACGTCGCGTACGTTGAGAACTTATAGCCGCGTTGGTACTCGAACTTGTCGACCGCCTTCATCAGGCCGATATTGCCTTCCTGGATAAGGTCGAGGAAGGAGAGCCCGCGGTTGGTATACTTCTTGGCGATGCTGACGACAAGCCGCAGGTTCGCCGCCACCAGCTCCTTCTTCAACTTATTGAACGCGTTCTCTTTGACCTTGACGACCTTGATTTTTTCCCGGATCTTTTTATCGGGTTCTTTGAACTGTCCCGCGATCTGGCGGATCCGGCGGGCAAGAGAGGCCTTCTGCTCCCTTGACGCGCCCCTGACCTTCGCGCGGCCCTCCTCAAGTTCGGTGAGCATATTCTTTATCTTGTTGGCGATATCCTGCACGTAGTTGATGGTGAGGTTGCATTTTATGAGGAGGTCTGACGCCCTCTTGATGCTGGCGGTGCGCCTCATGCGCGTGCCGAGCTGCTTCAGGCCCCTGACGACCTTATTGCGGTCAACTTCGATATCAACGTTGATATACTCCTCAACGTTCAGGCCTTTTTTGTCGAGCTGCGCGATCATCTCCAGCACGTCGTGCTTGGCGACCCAGCAGTCGAATACCGCCCTCTTGAACTTCTCCTCGGCGAACTTTATCTTCTTGGCCAGGTCGATCTCTTCTTCTCTCGTAAGAAGGGGGATCTGACCCATCTGCTTGAGATACATCCTGACCGGGTCATCGATATGCTCTAACTTGACCTCGGGTCCCGCCTCCTCCTTTTCCTCGTCTAACGCAGCCCCTTTCGGCGCGGCGCCCTTATCTTCAGCCGGGACGTCTTCATCGTGGGCGCTGATCTCTTTCGGGGCCTCGTGCTGGGCATCCACGATCTTGATGTTCTCTTCGCCCAGGATGGTGAGGATCTCGTCGATCTCTTCGGAGGAAACGACATCATCCGGCAGGATGTTATTCACTTCCTCGTAGGTAAGATGGCCCTTCTCTTTCCCGGCGGCGATGAGTTCCCGCAGGCCTTTTATGTTCGGGCGGTCCGCTTTGGGGCGGTCAGCCCTACGCCTCTTGGCGAGTCTTCTCTTCATGTATCTTGATGCTCCTCATCAGCTTCTGGTATTCGACGATAAGGAGATTGATCCGCTGGTCATCGTCCTTGCTCTGGGCCAGCACGATCTCCACCTGTATGCGGTTACGGCGGTCCTCGAGATTCTCCCGCTGGATCCGGTAGATGCAGTCCTCCAGCGTCTTTTGCCTGTCCACGACCGGCTCGACGGAATCAACCAGCTCGGGGATACACCTCTGGGCGTCCGAATCCTCAATGTAATTGATCAACTTCCCCGGCGTGATCTCTTTTGACGCATCGCCGTGCCGGAACAAGACCTCTATGATCTTTCGTATGATGGGGTCCTGGAATTCTTCCGCGGTCAGTTGTTCCTTCACTACGGCAATGTAACGGTTGTCGTAGATGAGCAGCCCCGCCAATACCTTTTCCGATTCCTTGAATCTCCTGCCGGCGGCATCGGACCTGGCGGCCGCCGTATCCACGGCCGGCGGGGGAGGCCCTTTTTTGGAACTCACCCTTTTCAATTCCTGCCGGACCGCCTCTTCGTCAACACCGAGGGTATCAGCCATCTGCTTGAGGTATCCGGACTTTAAGACCTCATTGCGGACCTTCGCGATGGTCGGCAGCATCTCCTCGACGATCCGCGCCTTATCCTCCAGAACGGACTTGTCATACTGCGATAACAGGACCGACATCTTATATTCAAAGAGGTTTTTCGCCGCCCGGACCCTGTCACTGAAATCGGCGGCGCCGTGCGCACGCACAAAACTATCGGGGTCATACCCCTCGGGGAGCCGAACGACGCCGACGCCGAGGTCTTCTTCCAGGAGGAGGCCGAGGCTGCGCAGCGTCGCCAGTTCCCCCGCCTTATCCGGATCAAACCCCACGACGACATTCTTGGTGTAGCGCCTCAGGAGCCGGACCTGTGTCTCGGTGAGGCTCGTCCCCAGCGAGGCAACGATATTCTTTATCCCCGCCTGGTACGGTATCAACAGATCCACGTACCCTTCCACCACGACCACGCGGTTCTGGTCCCTGACGGCCTGCCATGTCGCATGCAGCCCGTAGAGGGTGCTCCCCTTGTTGTATATCTGGGTCTCGGGAGAGTTCATGTACTTGGGCCCTTCCTGTTCCTGCGCCCCGAAGGCTCTCCCCCCGAACCCCAGGATCCGGGATTTCAGATCAATAATAGGGAACATGATCCTGTTCCTGAACCTGTCGAAATGCCCCCCTTCTCCCTTGGCGATCGCAAGCCCCGCCTGCGCCAGAACATCCGGCGGTATCAGCTTTTGCCTGGCGAACGTGATGAGGGAGTCCCATCGGTCTACGGCAAATCCTATCTGAAACGTCTTTATCGTATCCTCGGTCAGGCCGCGCTTGAGCAGATAGTCATACGCGGCCCTCCCCTGCGGGTCTTCCCGCAAATTCTTCTGAAAGAACGCGACCGCGTTTTCATTGGCCGCATACAGCTTATTGATAAGGGTTGACTCTTCTCTCGTCTGGCTCTTCGGCGAAGGGATGACAACCCCCGCCCGGTGCGCCAGCATCCGCACCGCCTCGGGGAATTCGAGCCGCTCGTATTGCATGACGAAATTAAATACGTTGCCGCCGGCGCCGCAGCCAAAACAATGGAATATCTGTTTGTCCTGGCTCACCATGAACGACGGGGTCTTTTCCTGGTGGAACGGGCAGTGGGCACGGTAGTTCCTGCCCGCCTTCTTGAGGGGGATGTAATTGCCTATGACTTCAACGATATCAACCCTGTCGTGAACCTGGTCAATGACATGCCCTGGTATCCCTGACATAGATTTTTTTGCCTATCTGGCGCCCTTTGACTACGCTCAGGACGCCATCCTGAGCTCGGTCGAGGGATGGTGGGGGCGGACGTATTATCTCTTGATCCGTTTGAAACCGGAACAACCGACTACCGTTAACTTCTCTTTCTTCTCTATCTCGTCCAGTATAAGATTGAGGCCTACGTTGTCGCTGGCGATGTGGCCCGCAATAACGATATTGATAAACTCCTTCTTGGCCTTTTCGAAATGCTGCTCGCTCAGATGCATGCAGACCAGCGTGCCGACGCCCGCCTGGGTAAGTTTTTCGAAAATGTCCTTGGACCCTTCCGTGCCGCCGGTCATATCCACGAATACCTTGCCCGCCTTGGAGTTCTTGTCTCCCTTAATAATACGCGGCCCCGCTTTCTGCCTGACGGCGTCATGATATTCGGGGATCTCTTTCAGTATCTCAACCACGTCGCCCGCGGTCTCGGGCCTTTTTTTCTCCATGAGACCGGTCAGATGGGTCGTAACACAATTGTCCGCCGGCGTATGGCAGCACATGAAGGGGATCCCCAGCAGCCGCGCGGCGTCCACGCAGCGCGTGTGGTTGATCGGCAGGATCGCCCGCTCCACTTCGTTGATCCTCTCCTTCATAAGTCCTTCGGCAACAGTGATAGAGACGCCGACCTTGTTCAAGATGTCGGCCTGTATATTCATGACCTGGTAGAGACCGGCCAACGCCCTCCCCTCGGGATGATGCGCCATTACAAGGTCTATCTTTTCCTTCTTCTCGTTGAGCCGGTCCGCAAGGATGAGTTCGCCGACTTCCATATCAACGCCCACCATTATCTTCCTCACCCTGGTATCGGGGCCACCCCAGAGTATCCTCGTATCGGCATACGGATTGGTGAGGCCTTCGGTATCAAACTCTTTCCTGTCCTTTTCGTCCAGCTTGCCATACTCGCGATTGATCTGGCTCAAGGCCTTCTGAACCACCTCTCTGCCCCGCGGGTCGAATTCAATACCCTTCTTTACTATCAGTTCGTATAGTTCCTTTAATTTCATTCGTTCCTCCCGCCCGTTAACCGGATTACTGAAGGTCCCCCTTGAGGATCCTTTTTTTATATTCTATACTACTTTCTTTTTTCTTGGTGGCGGTGCCGGGCGCCGGCGCGGGCGCCTCCAGGCCTGCCATCCGTATAAGTTCCTCGTTGCGCAGCCCTACCTTCAGCAGGGGGAATATATTTGATGCCTTTTCGTACATGAACGGGACTATCTTTACGACGCCGGGCCCTATGTACGACCGCTCTCGAACGGACTTTTCAAAGTACGGGATCGGCACATAGAGTAAACTTATTAACAAAAGACTCAAAATAATAGACCCCCGAACGAGGCCAAGCAGGAATCCCCCCAGGTGTTCAAGGGTCGAAAAGATCTCAATCAATACCAGCTTGGCGATCAAGGCATTAATAAACTTAAATATAAGGAATATTATAAGATAAAGGCCGGTAAAACTGATGAGTTTTGAGAATGGATAAAGGGCGGATACGTAGTCGCTTGCAAGTTGGGCTACATTTTCGTAGTAATAGACCGAAATAAGTGCGGCTGCCACGCAGCCAACCAGCCTAAAGAGTTCCCAACTTAAGCCCTTGGTGAAACCTACGTAACCGCTTCTGACTAAAAGAATTACAACTAATAGATCGATCCAGTTTACAGTTTGAAGAAACTCGGTCAACGTCCTTTACACCCCTTCCAAACGTGTTGCAAGTATACCATATGAATTATCAGTTGTCAAGGTCAGGGGCGTGCATTTGCCTTTCAGCGTGTCCGGGCCCTGAAAGGCAACTTTCAGGTAGTTATCCGTATAGCCGGTAAGCAGTCCGGTATGCCTATCCCGCCTGGTTTCTACCAAAACCTGCAGAGACCTGCCGAGAAATTTATTTTTGTATCCATCGGCAAGCCGCTGCGCCAGCGATCGTAAGCGGCCCGCCCGCACCTTTATAAGGGGCGCGGGGAGATGCCCCTGGTACAAAAAGGCCTTGGTCCCCCTGCGGGCCGAATAGGGAAAGATATGTATCCGGGAAGGCATCGTCATCTCCAGGAGCCTTACCGTATTATCGAATTGCGCGTCTGTCTCTCCCGGAAAACCTACCATGACATCCGTAGTAAAGGCGAGTTCGGGCATAAGACCCCTGGCCCGCTCTATCAACGCACGGAAGTCCCCGGCCCTAAAATTCCTGTTCATTCTCGCCAGGACATCATCATCGCCGCTCTGCATCGGAATATGAAGATGCCTGCATGTCCGGTTTGACGCTGCGAGACACTCGAGTAGTTCGCGCCGCACATACCAGGGCTCAACGGAACTTAACCTGATCCTGAACTGCCCCGGCATCGCGTCGACCCGGCGCACAAGGTCGGCCAAAGAAAGGCCGCGCGCCCTGCCCCAGTCGCCGAGACATATGCCGGTAAGGATGATCTCCTTATAGCCGTTGGCGGCAAGAGCGCATATCTCTTCTACGATCTCCTCCGGTCCGCGCGACCGGGACCTGCCGCGCACCAGCGGCACCTTGCAATAGGAACAAAAATTGTCGCAACCGTCCTGTACCTTGACAAACGCCTTTGTCCTGCCCTCAAACGCGGTAATGCCGCCGGGGGACGCATGGAGCCCCCTGGACAAGCCCGGGGTACCTTCCGGTACGTCGTGCGGCGAAATCCCGAGCGAGCCCCCGGTCATGGCCGGGGCGCGAGTCGAGGGATCGCAGCGAGGATTCAAATGCCGCACTATCGTATCCTTTTCGGAACCTTTGATAACGGTAATAGCGCCGCCGATCCTCTCGATGGCGCCCCGGTCAAGCTCGGCATAGCAGCCGGTTACGATAATACGCGCGGCCGGGTTCTCCCGTCGGGCGAGCCTGATGAGCCGCCGCGACTCACTATCAGATTTGCGCGTTACGGTGCAGGTGTTGATGATATAGATATCGGCCGGGCCGGTCGCTGCGGCAAACCCTGCCTTCCGGCACTGCTCCCGCAGGAGCTGCGTCTCGTACTGATTGACCTTGCATCCTAATGTCTTAAACGCTACCTTCATAATCCATTACCGATAAAATATAGAGGGCCGCGGTCTCCACGCGTAATACCCGCTTGCCCAAAGAAACCAGTATGCACCCGCTCGCCGCCGCTGCCTTGATCTCCGCGGGGCTAAAATCCCCTTCGGGCCCCACCATCACCAGTATCTTTTTCCCTTGTATATCCGGGATGACCTCTTTGAGCGGCCGTGTATCTTCGGCGAGGCACGCCATCATGGCCGCATCGTAGCCCCGCGCCCCTCCCAGGATGTCCGCGAATGTGGAGACAGGCCTGACCGCGGGAATATCCGCCCTGCCGCACTGTTTTGACGCGCTCAGGGCGATCTTCTGCCAGCGCTCGCGCTTTGCGTCGCGTCCGCCGGGGTCGAGCCGGACAACGGTCCGGTCCGTCACGACGGGGGTGATCTCGGCGACACCGAGTTCGGTCGCTTTCTCCACGATCATGTCCATCGTCTGTCTCTTGGGGAGTGCCTGGGCGAGGGAGACCCGGGTGCCGGCCTCTTCGCGGATGAGGCGTTCCTCATCGACGGCGATCCGTACGTGCCCACGCCTGACGGCGACGATCCTGCCGACGTACTCCTTGCCCGTGCCGTCGAAGGCGACGATACGGTCGCCCGCAGCCATACGCATCACACACGCGATATGGCGCGCTTCCTCTTTCGTAACGATGATCTCGCCTTTGTGAACGTCGGCGGGCCGTACGTAAAACCTGCTCATAGGCTGTGCACCCTTACCGCAGGGTGCCGTCTTTGTCGATGAGGCCTTCGGGATGGTACTTCTTGATCAGCAGGTAATAGATCAAGAGGCTAACGATGTTCGGAAAGAGCAGGATGATCAGCCAGAAGAGCCGTTCCATCCCCTTGTTGAACCTGCGCCTGCAGCAGTCGATGATCATGGCGATCCAAAAGATAAAGAACGCAACACCCAACAGCACCGCCAGACCTATAGCGATAAAAATCAGCATCTTCATATGTTATCTCTCCTTTTCTTCCTCGTGTCCGCAACGGGACCTGTAATCTTAGCGAAGCAAAAGGTTTGCTCGCTCAGAGAAAATGTCCCGCCTGTGGCGGGACGCCTTTTATTCGCATTTTTTCGGGGGCGGTGGAAACTCGTCCCGATGCATAGTATGTATGGCAATAGGCATATCGGGACTCAGACATCCACCGCCCTTTTAGAAACCGAAAAAATGCTCATACAAAAAGGCTAAATTTTCTCATTCGCTCACAAACCCTTTGCTTCGCTGCTACAACATATTCTGCGGGTAGCTACCCCGCCACGGCGGGGTCGAGCTGCCCGCTTACTCCCCGAACACCTCGGCGGAAAAAATGTAGATCTCGGTGCGCGGGTCCTTCCACGCGTCGGCCGGAAGGCCGGCCTTATGGGCGCACAGGTTGTTCAGGAACTCTTCCCTGCCCCAGCCCGTCTCGGTCGCCACCTGCGGCAGGAATACGCCGCTGCTGAAACCGCGGCGCACGATAACACCGTGCTTGCCCATGATGATCGCGTTGACGTCGGTGATGCGCTGGGGCTCGGTCAATACGGAGATCTCTATGTGAATATCCTTTAATTCTTTCGCGGTCACGGGGGGAAACCGCGGATCACTGGTGGACGATTCAATGGCCATATCCCGGACCGTCCTGAACAACGGCCCCTGCCCGATAATATTGCCGATGCAGCCCCTCAGCTCGCCCTTATAGTTGAGCGTCACGAACGCGCCCTTCACCTTTACGAGTTCCGGGTCGGTCTCGGTAAATTCGGGGGCCTTACCCGCCGTTATGTATCCCTCCATGGTCGTGCGCGCTATCTCGAGCAGCCGCTTCCTCTGTTTTTCGCTCAGCATCTGCGCCTCTCCTTTTTGTTCAACCGGCTGTTGCGCTGCGCTTGTTGCCGGCGCATCCGACGGACCTGCCTCCGGTTTATAAAACACAACACTTGCATAACCCACAACGCGCGTCTTGTCCCCGGTAACATCACCCGAATTTTCGTGTTTGAGGACCTTGACGCCGGTGGCGCCTAACGCCTTCATGGTAAGCATGAGAGCGGCAACGGGCGCCAGCCCGCAGCACTCGGAGGTGCCGAGTTGACCTGCGTCAAATAATCCCTTGGCATCAAACGCCTCGATCTTTCTTATCGTGCCGTCATCGATCCTGAGGGCCTCTTCATAGGTATGGTAGTGCGACAGGTCAGTGCTGGCGATGACCAGGACATCGTCCCGGCCTTTTATAACGCTCGCAAGGGAGTTCGCCAGGGTCTCGCAGAGTTGATAATCCTGGAGCCCGAAGGCAACGGGGACGATCATGACGTCTTTTTTGGCGACCTGAATGAACGGGATGAGCATCTCGACCGAATTTTCTTCCTGGAAGAGTTTGGGGTAAAAGGAGATCTTGCTCTGGCTGATCAGTTTCTTTGCAAGGACGGTGTCCACCCGGATCTCGCCCAGGGGGGTCCTAAAAACGCCCCGGTCATAGATGGAAATACCGTCGAAGAACTGGCGGTGGCTGAACCCGATGATCACGATCGTTTTGCAGGGGATATCCCTGATCGCCTTGAACGTAAAACCGGCGGTGCGCCCGGAAAATAAGTAACCCGCATGAGGCGAGATCGCGCCGTATATGCGGCCTTGCGCCGGGGCCGGGTAGGCACTGTCGATATACCCCTGGAGTGAGGCCTTCAGCTCGCCGGCATCGGCCGGATACCACGTCCCCGCAAGATCGGCCTGCTTAACATCATCGGCGGCGCGCAGGCACCACGGAATGCCCAGCAGGACCCCCGCGAAAGCCAGCGCCAGCAACCTTGTACGCGTACGCATCATGTACGGGCTCTCCCTCTTGTCATTCATCCCGCCGCGCCCCGGGGCGCGGTGCGGGTATCTTCTCGAGCCGTTCCTTATCCTTGTAGGTACATGTATCGATGTAGGTCCCGCTCCAAAATTTATCAAACTGCTCTTTGTATTGCCGCGCTATCTCCGCGGACCGTACGATCAGGACATTCTCGTCGTTTTCCAGGTCTGCCCTGCCGGTCCAATTATAAGAACCCGTAATGGTAATAACACCATCGATCACGCAGAATTTATTGTGCATGATGCCGGAGCCGCCTATCAGCTTCACCGGAATTCCCTTGTTCTCCAGAAATTTGCTCTTTGAATATTCGTACTTTGACTGCTCCTGATCGAGGCACACCTTCACATCGAGGCCCCTGTCCCTGGCCCGCACCAGCGCCTGCGCGAGCGGCCGGGCAGTAAAGACGTACATCGCCACGTATACGTAGCTTCGCGCCTGATCGATCCGGGTGACAATATCCCTGGCGCAGTTATCCTGAGGCGAGAAGAGGACGCGGATATCGGTTTCGGGCGGCGATGCCTGCGCGTACGTTCGGGCGCCTGCTATATTCAGAAGAAGTGCGGTAATAAGAAGGAAGACCCTCATGCAGCCGCCGGGAATTCCAGGGTGAACGTTGTCCCTTTGCCGACCTGCGTCTCTTTGAGGCATATCGTGCCGCCGTTCTTCTCGATGATCTTACGCACGATATACAGACCCAGGCCGGTCCCCTTGCCCGGCCCTTTCGTCGTGAAGAACGCCCCGAACAGCTTGCCTACCTTGTCCTCCGGGATACCGGAGCCCGTATCCTGGATATCGATAGTGACACGGCCGCCGCTCGCGCGCGCGGTGA
>Ga0315284_10013461_pt1 | contig 11652 bp, 10 predicted proteins | sample YL17G09_16_MG_FD_203696 | JGI IMG/M metagenome (GOLD analysis project Ga0315284, IMG submission 203696) | Sediment microbial communities from Yellowstone Lake, YNP, Wyoming, USA - YL17G09_16 | ecosystem: Environmental > Aquatic > Freshwater > Lake > Sediment | place: USA: Wyoming | collected... | reverse complement strand
CTGAAGAATTATGTAGGACTGGGGCAGACATTCTGGGGACAGGGACCTACGGTCCAATCGATCATCCGCAGTTGTGGGGTGGAGGAGATGCTCACCGAGGGTCCAAAGTTGATTGGCTGGGATAGACGGAAAAGCAAGACTGAGGGAAAAGGGCCTATTCGCCGTGGAATCGGTATGGCGCGGGGTTTCCATACCTCCGGTGCGGGTGCACCGATGCCAGGTGAGGTCATCGATTACTCCGGCGCCATTGTCAAGATCAACGAGGATGGTTCAGTTGATTTCATGACCGCCCTCATGGACCTAGGTGGAGGGACCCTCGACGGGCTGGCGAAGATTGTCGCAGAGGAGTTAAAAATCCCCCTAAGCAAAGTGGGGATTTCCCCCGTGGATACCCGGACGACACTCTACGATGTCTGCACCCATGCGACCCGGGGCATCTATTGTGGAGGCGGAGCAGTCCACAAGGTTACCAAACAGGCGAAGGAAAAGCTTCTAGAGATGGCCTCGAGGATCTTGCAGGCTCCTCCTGCCGCTCTAAGGATGGCTGTAGATGAGGAGGCGGGACAAGGGGTTATTTACATTGACGGGGTACCGGGGAAAAGAGTGACAATCGGAGAAGTCGCCAAAACAGCTCAGATCAGCGGCTGGGGTACGATCTCGGCATCGGACAGTCTCCGCCAGGTCAGCTGCCCCCCTTGCTTCATTGCCCATTTTATCGAAGTCGAAGTGAACACAGAGACCGGCGTGATCAAACCGATCCGGGCTGTGATCTATGCCGATGTGGGGCAGGTGATCAATCCAGACCTCGCGGACGGGCAGCTCTACGGTGGGCTGTATCGAGGGTTGGGATATGCGTTGATTGAGGATACCCACTATGATGAGGAAACAGGTGAACTGCTGAACAAAGGCTATATCACCGATTTCAAGATGTTAACGTCCGATGACTTACCCGAGATCGAGAAGATTGAACTTCGCTTTGCGGACACCTACGAGCCCACGGGGCCCTTTGGTGCAAAAGGGATCGGGGAAGCAGCGCTCAATCCGGTAGCCGCCGCCCTGGCCAATGCTGTTTACAACGCTATTGGAATCCGATTCAAAGAGATTCCCATTAGACCTGAGCACGTTCTCGAGGCCTTGAAAGGTAGGAACCCATAACATGCCCAATTCGCACATCCTTTCGCAGGAGTTTGAGTACTTCGAACCACGAACCATAGAGGAAGCCCTCTCCCTTCTCGCCAAATATGAAGGGAAGGCCAGAGTGATTGCTGGCGGAACGGACCTGCTGGTATGGATGAAGATGGGAAGAGTCTCTCCAGAATATCTTATCAACATTTCCAGGATCCCGGCGCTTCGTTACCTGATCACAGACAAAGGTCTCCGGGTTGGTGCACTGACACCTTTCAGAGAAGTGGAAAAGCACGGGTTGATTCAGAGAAAATATACTGCCTTCTATGAAGCGGCCAAGGCTGTAACATCCGTGCAGATCAAGAACATGGGAACCATCGGCGGAAATCTATGCAACGCATCGCCGGCTGCGGATTCGGCACCTCCTCTCATAGCCTTCGGAGGGCAGCTCAGATTGGCGGAGGGTAAGAAAGAAAGGGTCATTTCTATTGAGGAGTTCTTTGTGGGCAACGGGGTCACCTGTCTTTCCCCAAAGGAATTGCTTTTGGAAGTTCTACTGGCCGAAGCTCCCGCGTCCACAGGAAGTGCTTTTATTAAAGTGGCAAGAGTGGCTGCCGATCTAGCGAAAATCAGCATCGCTGCCAAAGTGGTACGGGATGGAAAGTCTTGTCAGGATTGTGGCATTGCGATGGGCGGAGTTGCCAAAGTTCCCATGAGACTTAAAAAAACAGAGGATGTTTTGAGAGGTAGGAAATTCGACCCAGCACTTGTTGAGAAAGCGGGTCAGGTGGCATCCGAAGAAATTCAACCCCGTTCAAGACGCTCGACCTCTTTCTACAAAAAGGAAGTTACCAAAGTTCTCATTCGAGATGCCATTAACCTTGCTTGGGAGAGAGCAGCCTGAGATCAAAAGTTAATCATCAAAGAGCTATGGCCGATGGAGCCCCACGGGCAAAGCCCCTGCCTAGCGCAGGCAGGTGTGGGACCTTGCCAAACGCCCATGTGGGGTGACATTCCGGTCACACGATGGCGCATTCCTCCTCCCGGTGAGAATAGGGAGGTCTTCTGCTGCCGGAATGACTGAATGACCCATGACGAATGCCCACTATCGTCACCGAGAGTCGGAAATGAGGAGGGAGACAGATGTCTATTGACATGAAAGGTAAGTCTTTGGCGAGCTTGGACGATTTGACGAAAGAAGAAATTGAGCAAATTCTGAAGACCTCAGACCTTCTAAAATTGCAGCTTTACAGAGGCCAAGAGCACCCGCTTCTAAAAGGCAAGACGCTCGCTATGATTTTTGAGAAACCATCCACAAGAACTCGAGTTTCCTTCGAGGTAGGCATGTGGCAACTGGGGGGATATGCACTTTACCTCGGAGCCGGAGATCTCCAGCTAGGCCGAGGAGAGACGATTGGAGACACAGCCCAGGTTCTATCGCGTTATGTGAACGGAATCATGGCTCGTGTCTTTGCTCACCAGACCATTCTTGACCTCGTCAAGTATTCGAGAGTGCCGGTCATTAATGGGCTCTCCGATTACTCTCATCCCTGTCAGGGACTCGCTGACCTCTTTACCGTTTATGAGAAGAAAGGGAGATTGTCCGGATTAAAGGTTGCCTATGTGGGGGATGGAAATAACGTGGCTCATTCACTCATCTACGGATGCTCCAAGATGGGCATGACCATTGTCCTGGGATGCCCCAAAGGGTACGAACCCGATTCCCAGGTAGTGGCGAGAGGGAAGGAAGAGGCGAAGCGCAACGGGTGTGAGGTGATTGTGACCAATGATCCGAAAGAAGCTGTGAAGGGCGCCGATGCGATCTATACGGATGTCTGGGCCAGTATGGGAAAAGAGAAAGAAAAGGAAGAACGGGTGAAAATCATGAAGCCCTATCAGGTCAACCGCGACCTCGTGAGACTGGCCAAAGAAGATTATATCTTCATGCATTGTCTGCCAGCCCATCGGGGAGAAGAAGTGACCAACGAGGTGGCTGATTCAAGAAACAGTGTCATTTTTGACCAGGCTGAGAACCGGATGCACACGCAGAAGGCGTTAATGGCACTTACGATGTAAACAAGGGGTCCAGGATTCAAGGGGCCTGGAAGCCAGGGGTTCAAGGGAACTATGGAATGCGAAGTACAAAATGATGAGGAAACATATCGTCTATAAATCTAGCTCATTCTTCTTTTTTCTCGAACCCTAGAACCCTTGAATCCTCGAACCCTCTATTTTGGAGGTATGGAATTGAAGAAACAAATCCGATTGATAGTGAACGGCGTCGAGAGGGAGCTCCTGGTGGCGAGCAATGATCTCTTGCTCAACGTTCTACGGGATCACTTGGATCTCACGGGAACGAAGTACGGGTGTGGAATTGGAGAATGCTGTTCCTGCACGGTATTGGTAGATGGAACGCCTATGCTGGCGTGCCTCATGTTGGCGATCTCCTGTGATGGATGTCAGATCACAACGGTCGAAGGGATTGCTCAACCTGATGGTAAACTCCATCCTCTGCAGGAGTCATTCCTTAACCACGGAGCCATACAATGCGGATTTTGCACCCCTGGCATGGTTGTCATTGGAAAGGCTTTGTTGGACGAAAACCCTAAACCTTCGGAGAAGGAGGTTCGCGAATACATCCGTGGCAATCTCTGCCGGTGTACGGGTTACACACAAATTGTGAAGGCAATTCTGGATTGCACTACGAGTCATAAAGACGTATAGCGCAAAGCGCAGAGCGCATAGCGTTATCATATGAACATCGAAGCTTGAAAGGATGGGTTAAGACTTCAGATTTGTTTGTGTATACTCCATGCAGTGTGTTCTAAGTGGGTCTTCGCTATGCGCTACCTGTCCTCCGAAGCAGTGTTTTGCGTAGGACGGATGCTCTCTGCGCTATGCGTTTCTTGTTATGAGAAGGGGGAGAAAGATGACAAAACGTATTGACATTTTGATCCAGGGCGGACTTGTCGTTACAGGCTCGGGGATACGCAGGGCGGATATCGGTATCAGAGGAGAGCAGATCGTCTCGGTTGAGCCCGATCTGCCCAGAGAAGAAGCCGGTCGCGTGATCGACGCCTCAGGGAAATACGTTTTTCCCGGGATTATTGATGTCCATACCCATCCCGTGTACGAGGACGACCTGGGCGGTCTTGCATTTACTGCAGCTCACGGAGGAACCACCTCTCTCATCCATTTCGCCTATGCCAAGCCAGGGATGAAACTAATTGATACAATTAAGAAATTCAAGGATGAGGGGGCACAGAAATCCTACGTTGACTTCGGTATCCACGGTGCCCTGTTTGATCCGGCCTCCCAAATTGAGGAAATTCCAAAGGCCTTCGATCTCGGGGTAACTTCCTTTAAGATGTTTATGACCTATGCCAAGTTGAAATGGATGACGGATGACTATCACCTCACTTGGGCCATGGACGTGATTGGGCAATGTGGTGGGTTGACGATGGTCCATGCAGAGAGTGGTCTTGTGACGGATTACCTTGAGGACCGCTCGTTGAAGAGAAAAGAAGATCAGAAGGTGGTTTTCGTGAAGACGAGGCCGGATTATCTGGAAGCGGAGGCCATCTATCGGGCTGTGGCGATTTCCACGGTCATGGATTGTCCCCTCTATATAGTGCACATAAGCACAGCTAAAGGCTTGGAGGTTGTGGCACAGAAGCGCTCGGAAGGTCTCTTGGTCTATGGTGAGACCTGCCCTCAATACCTCAGCCTAACTGACGCGGATCTTCAGAGGTTGGGCCCCCTGGCAAAGATTGGGCCCCCACTCAGGACAGACATGGATCGTTTCGCCCTCTGGAAGGGGATCGTGCAGGGTCACATCGATGTTATTGCAGGCGACCATGCGCCCAAGAACAAGAAATTGAACGATCCATTCTTCGAGGCGCCCTTTGGGTCGCCTCAGGCTGAGACCATGCTTACGATTTGCTACGATGAGGGGGTCAATACCGGGAGGATTCATCCCTGTAGGCTCGTTCAGGTTCTGTCCGAGAATCCCGCCAAGATTTTCGGACTCTACCCCAAAAAGGGGACCCTGGAAAAGGGGTCAGATGCAGATCTCGTCCTTTTCGACCCGAGCGAGACGGTGACGATTCAGTCTCAGAGCCAACATTCGGGTGTTCACTATACTGTCTACGAGGGAAGGGAGTGCCTGGGAAAACCGGTTTTGACTATGCAGCGTGGGAAGGTCATCGTTGAAAACGGAGAGATGAAAGCAAAACCAGGGGAAGGGAAATTTCTTCCTACTAAAATCACAAAAGCAAAATGCTAGATCTTTCACCACAGAGACACGGAGGGCACAGAGTGAAACCATGGAGACGTGAGACGAATTGTTTCCTCCAATCGGGAGGTGCCGATTGGAGGAAACGCTCTTTTTTAAGATTTTATTCCGCGCCCTCTGCGCCTTTGCGGTGAGGACTGGGTTCGAATTTACAGATGAAGGAGGGAAATATGGGAAGTTTAAAAGGAAAGGATATTCTCCACGGAAATCAGTTTTCGAAGAAAGAAATCGAAGCCGTGATAAAGGTTGCCTCAGAGTTTGAAAAGGAGCTCAAGAAGAAGGGTGTCATCCCATTGATGAAGGGCAAACTGCTGGCGACGCTGTTCTTCGAACCGAGCACACGGACCCGACTGTCTTTTGAGACGGCCATGCAGCGTCTGGGAGGAGGGGTCATTGCACTGGGGCCAGCGGAGGGTTCCTCCGTATCAAAGGGCGAGACCCTTGTCGACACGTGCCGAACGGTGGCCCAGTATGCGGATGTGATTGCCATTCGGCATCCGAAGACAGGGTCGGCCAAGGAGGCTGCCGACGCAGTGGACATCCCGGTGCTCAATGGGGGTGATGGAACAGGACAGCACCCAACACAGGCACTCCTGGACGTATATACGATCCGCAAAGAAATGAGGACACTCAAGAACCTGACCATTGCTATGGTCGGGGATCTCAAGAACGGGCGGACGGTCCACGCCCTGGTGGAGATCCTTTCGCTTTTCAACTGCAACCTCTATTTTGTGTCACCAGGTGTGCTTCGAATGCCGGAAGAGATTACCTCCCACCTGAGGCAGAAGGGGATCCGGGTCGAGGAGACGGAGGATCTAAGGGAGGCTGCTTTGAAGAGCGACGTCATTTATATGACCCGGATTCAAAAAGAACGATTCGGGGATCTGGGGGAATATGAAAGGGTCAAGGGGTCCTACATCATTGACGCCGCTTTTCTGAAGAATCTCGGGAAGAAGATCACGATCCTCCATCCCCTTCCGCGGGTTAACGAGATCAATCCCGACGTGGACAATTATCCGGGAGCAGCTTATTTTCGGCAGATGCGAAACGGCGTCTTTATCCGGATGGCTCTGATTGCCATGGTCATGGGGAAGAGATAAGGGTTACGTTACTGAAGGCGGAATCTTAGAAAAGAATAGGGAGGCTTAATGATGGATTCGAAACTTGCCGTTCTGGCTATTGGAGGCAATTCTCTGATCAAGGACAAAGATCACATCGCAATGTCTTGGCAGTATCAAGCCGTGAGGGAAACGTCGAAGTATATTGCCGAACTCATTGGCGAGGGGCTAAGCATCGTGATCACGCACGGCAATGGGCCCCAAGTAGGTTTCATTTACCGGAGAGGGGAATTGGCTCGTCATGAACTCCCCCTCATTCCCTTGGACATCTGCGGAGCAGACACGCAAGGAGCGATCGGGTATATGATTCAAAAAGCCCTTCTGAACGAATTTCGTGAGAGGGGCATCACAAAGAAAGTGACCACGGTGGTGACTCAGGCGGTTGTTGACAGGAATGACCCGTCCTTTGAGCATCCCTCGAAACCAATCGGCTCTTTTATGGCGGAGCAAGAAGCTTTGGCCAACCAGAAAGAATTCGGGTGGCAGGTGGCTGAGGATGCGGGTCGGGGGTTCAGGCGTATTGTGCCTTCCCCCATCCCGAGAGAGCTTATTGAGTTGGATGTGGTCAAAATATTGGTGGAAAAGGGGTACGTTGTCGTTGCTGTGGGCGGAGGAGGCATCCCGGTTATACGAAATGAGCAAGGTGAGATCGAAGGAGTGGAAGCCGTCATTGACAAAGATCTCGCGTCTTCTCTTTTGGCGAGGCAACTGGGAGCAGAGTCGTTCATTATTTCGACATCGATTGATGCGGCCTATGTGAATTTCGGGAAGGAGAACCAAACCCCAATCACCCGGGCTACCCTCTCCGAGATCAAGCGCTATCTAACGGAAGGCCACTTCAAAGCTGGATCGATGAAGCCCAAAATGGAGGCTATTGTCCAGTTCTTGGAAGGTGGAGGCAAGAAGGCGGTCATTACGTCTCCAGAGAACCTTTTGAAGGCGTTCAGAGGGAAATGCGGAACCACGGTTGTGAAATAGGCGCTGCGGAAGCAGTGCTTATTTCCTTTGTAGGCAGCAGATGAGAGTCAGTGAACCTCTCGACTCCCAGGCCTAAAGGTCGTGGATTGCCTTCGATCCGAGCTGAGGTCGAGGGGCTCGAGGTTCACCCTGAGGCGTGCTTCCCGACCGCACCTTGAAAGGGGGGCTTCCCACGGTCGAACGGGTGAATAAAGCGGATCGTTTTTCTTGGCGGGACTCTTTGTGAACTTCGAGATGAGAACAAGGCATCTAAAATACGTTCTGCCTTTTCACGTGGCCTCTTTTTCTTCGATTCCTAGATAAAAAGGTTGACAATCTGAGGGATTTTGTGTAGTTTTGTCGGGAAACAAATACTTCCGGAAAGGTAGATCTATATGATCTTGGGATTGGAAGAGATTGAGAAGAGGGTGTGGGAGGAAGAGAAACTCTTCCTGATGAAGCAGGTGGGGATTCTCCTGATAAAGAATAGTGCTATCAAGTTCGGCGATTATATTCTCGCTTCGGGGAAGAAGAGTCCCTACTACATCGACCTTCGGCAAACGATCTCCAGTCCTATTACCATGGACTGGATTGCAAATGCCTTCACACGGATTATCCTGAATGAGATCGGAAGGGATAGGATCGACAAGATCCTGGGAGTTCCGACTGCGGGCGTCCCCTTTGCCACAGTGGTCAGTCAGAAATTGAGTCTACCGCTGATCTACTATCGACAGGCTCGAAAAGAACACGGTGTTAGGAAAAAGGTCGAGGGCACGCTGGAAAGGAACGATCGTGTTCTCATCGTGGATGATCTGATTACCACGGGTGAGAGTGTCATTGAGGCTGCGGAGGTGGTGAGAGATCAGGGCGGCGTCGTGAATGAGTTGGTTGTCCTTCTCGACCGGGAGCAAGGAGGGCAGCAGAGGCTTCGGTCGTCCCGAATCGAGCCCCACGTCCTCTTTAAGATTTCAAATGCTATGACATGGCTACACCAAGTAGGTCTTATCAGTGATGAGATCTATCAAATGGTGAGGCAATATATCGAGGAAGAAAGCCGGTCGAGCCAACCGTCCCCCTGAGGGGTCTTTTTCTTTTGGGACGGACTTCCAACTCTAGCGGCGCAAGGAAAAGACTCTAGAACTGCTGAATTTCCAAACGGCCCACTGCAGATTCAATCCGGATCTCTTTGACCTAAATAGCAAATGGGAGGCGACTGTGAAGCACAAAGTTGGGACCAACTGCGCGCAGTGCAGGATCAGCGAGAAATTCTGCGAATTCAAGCAGGGAAAAGGGCCTCCATGGTGTCCTACAAAGAATGAAGGACGGTTTCTCAAGGGATGTCTCACAGAGTACGATAAACCCCCGGTCAGGGAATTTGCGAGAATTGCCTCCGTGCAAGAGGGCTCCTGCTATGCAGAACGTGATGTTCATCCCTTCGTATTGCGACCCACCAAGACTCGCCTGGAAGAGCTCATCGAATTTTCCAGGAGAATGGGATATCAGAAGCTTGGAATCGCTTTTTGTGCGGGACTTGCCGATGAGGCTTTTCTTCTTTGTCGAATTTTGGAAGGGCACGGATTTGAGATTGTTGGGACCGCGTGCAAGGTTGGAGGGGTTCCGAAAGAAAGGATCGGAGTGAAGGAGAAGGAGAAGGTGCGAATCGGGCAGTTTGAGACCATGTGCAATCCCATTGCTCAAGCAAAGTTCCTCAATCGAGCCGAAACAGACTTCAATATCCTCCTGGGGCTCTGTATCGGCCATGACTCACTTTTCTTGAAATATGTCCGGGGTCTCACAACAGTCTTCGCCGTCAAGGACAGGGTCACCGGACATAACCCTTTGGCTGCACTCTACACTTCGGGAACATACTATGAACGGCTGCTCAAAGGAGACCGTCGCCAGGTGTTGAAGAAGAGAAAAGCAACACCGAAAGGACGGAATTGACCGGCAATGTGCCCCGCAAGCCCGGCCTTCTAGACGGGGCCAAGGGGGACAGGGAGAAAAGATAATTCGTCTCCGGGAAGCCCCGCCCTCTGGGCGGAGAGCTTCAGCATTTGAGTTGTGTTAGTTCTGGAAGAGACGGTTTTGATTCCGGGATCACGCAAAATGAAACGGGGAATCGTGTTTCTTGAAGGGGGAATCACCGTGGCCATCGACAAGCACTGGAGCAAAATGAACATCGTGAGATCAGGAGTGTTGACCCTTTGCCTAATGCTCCTCATTTCAATGACTGGAGTCTCTGTATCCCTGGGACAGGAAGATGTCCCAACGATCATTAAACGCGTTGAACCTTCTACGGTGGTCATCGTCATTTACGATAAGGAGGGAAGGTTAAAGGGGCAGGGGACGGGATTCTTCATCAGCAAAGAAGGTGATGTAATCACTAATTTCCATGTCATTCAAGATGCAGACCGTGCAGAAGTAAGGACAAGTGCTGGGAAAACCTACCCTGTCACCAGAGTTTTGGACGATGATCGAATGGGTGACCTGATCCGAATCTCAACGAACACTCTTGGGAATCTGACGCCACCGCTCTCGGTCGTGGGCTCTTTCCCAGAAGTTGGAACACACGTGATTGTTATCGGAACCCCTCTCGGCCTTGAGAAAACAGTTTCTGATGGGATTGTCTCTGCGGTCCGGGAGATCCCAGGATTTGGGAAGATTATCCAACTGACAGCACCGATCTCACCGGGTTCCAGTGGGAGCCCTGTCCTCAATATGAAAGGTGAAGTCATAGGGATCATCAGTTTCTTTGTTGCGCCGGGTCAGAATCTCAATTTTGCCATTCCCGGGGAGAGGATTTTGAGGCTCACACCAGGAAAAGGAAAGAGTCTCTCCGAATGGAGCCTTCTCCGAAAGGAGCAGAGAATTTCCCAGGCTGAGGAGCTCTATGCGCTGGGCCTTCAGCAGCTTCTCCAAGAAGACTGGGAAAAAGCACTCCCCTTTTTCACAGAATCGGCGAACCGGAATCCTGATAATGCGGACACCTATTTCCAGATAGGATACTGTAAGGCCAAGCTTGGACAGTATCTCGAAGCGGTCAATTTCTACAAACAAGTCATCCTAATGAAACCGAGAGATGAAGAGGCTTATGCTAACCTTTGTGGGGTCTACAATTTGCTGGAAAACTTTGAGGATGCGATTGAATCGTGTCAACAGGCCATTCAGATCAGATGGGATTTAGCAGGAGCCCATAATAATCTTGCCTGGTCCTATCACAAATTGGGTCGTTACGCACAGGCCATGGAGTCTTCCGGACAGGCCATTAAAATCAAGCCGGATTATGCACTTGCTCATTTTAATCTCGGGAACAATTATCAGGTTCTTGGACGGTACCCGGAGGCTGTCGAATCTTTTAAACAGGCTATTCGCTTCAACCCAGACCATGCCGAGAGCCATCTCAATCTCGGTGCCGCCTATCATCAGATGGGACAATACGAGGAAGCAGTGGAGTCCTACAAGCAGGCAATTCGAATAAAGCCCGATCTTGTGGAGGCTCACCTTGATCTTGGAATGAGTTACCTGAGACTCGGAGATCGTGGGTCTGCTTTGGAAGAATATAAGGTTTTGCTGAAGTTGAACAAGGAGACCGCCAACAAGTTGTTCAACCTCATTTATGAATGAACAGCGACCCTAAAGGTTAGTCGTCCGTGTTGAGAGATAAGGGTGAAATGAATGAAAGAAGGATCAATGTGGTTCTCGCTGGGTTACTGATTTCTGCCTTTCTGGGATGCGTTGCAGGGTGGAGCCCGGAAGATAAGATCCCCAGAATAATAAAGGAAGAGCTGAGACTGCTCCTGGGTGGCCCAGGAGTCGTGATCGTAGATGTTCGCGCTTTCACATCCATGAATTCCTTTAATTTATCCGCCTACGCAGAAGACCACGGGCTCTGCCCGTGGATGAATGCGTGAGCGGTGTCTGTGCTAATCTTGAACCGAAGTATCACTGCTTCGGCGGATTTCGCCACTGGCGGATAACCCTCCGAAGCCTTGGCGCCTGCGCCCCGACCTTCCTACGCCCGCCGTAGCGGGCTTCGCGAAGGCGGGAGCGCTTCGGCGCCCAGGGGCGTAGGAGGGTATTTCCATGGAGGTACCACGGGCTTAGCCCGTGGGGCTCCATTGAGCTGTTGAGGGAACGAATGTGCTCACAGAGGGTCCT
>Ga0315284_10013459_pt1 | contig 11652 bp, 7 predicted proteins | sample YL17G09_16_MG_FD_203696 | JGI IMG/M metagenome (GOLD analysis project Ga0315284, IMG submission 203696) | Sediment microbial communities from Yellowstone Lake, YNP, Wyoming, USA - YL17G09_16 | ecosystem: Environmental > Aquatic > Freshwater > Lake > Sediment | place: USA: Wyoming | collected... | reverse complement strand
GCTGACCTCCGATGAGTTGGAGCGGTCCCTCTTCCACGCGGTGGGCGTTGAAATCGCCCTGGCTCTCGGATACTTTGAAACAGAAGAACTCAAAAAGAAGGCAGAGCAACTCCTCAAGGAGCAGAAGGCAGAGCAACTCCTCAAGGAGCAGAAGGCAGAGCAACTCCTCAAGGAGCAGAAGCATCTTGAGGAACTTGTTGAAAAGCGCACCTCCGAACTCCGGGGTTCCAATGAGGAACTCCAGCATTTCGCATACGTAGCTTCTCATGATCTACAAGAGCCTCTGAGGATGATATCGAGCTTCTTGCAGCTCCTGTCAAGTCGTTACTCAGGAAAGCTCGATAAAGACGCAGATGAATTCATAAAATATGCCGTCGACGGAGCTGTGCACCTCCAGAACATGATCGACGATCTTCTCGCGATTTCCCGGGTCGACTCGAGGGGGAAGGAATTTACAGATGTCGAAATGAAGAATGTCATTGAAGATGTGCTTGATAACCTGGCAGTCCTAATCGACGACGAGAAGGTGAACATATCCGTCGGTGATATGCCGACAATCAAGGCAGACCGATCTCAAATGACGCAATTGACCCAGAACCTGGTGGAGAACGCCATCAAGTTCAGAGGGAAGGACACACCAAGGATTGAGATATCCGCGAAGCGCGGCAAAGGGGAATGGATTTTCTCCATACGCGACAACGGAATCGGTATTGATAGCAAGTACTTCGAGAGGATATTCGTTGTCTTCCAGCGCCTGCATGCTGGAGATGCCTATAAGGGCACCGGCATAGGGTTGTCCATCGCAAAGAAAGTCGTCGAACGCCATAAGGGGCGCATATGGCTGGAATCAGAAGTCGGTAAAGGTTCGATATTCTATTTCACGATACCATATGTTAAAGGGAGTTGAATGAGAATGGAAGGAACCAAGGCGGATAGACCAATTGAGATACTGCTTGTTGAGGACAACCCTGGGGATGTTCGGCTTACCCGGGAGATATTCAAAGCCGCCAGGATCAGGAACATAATTCATACTGTCGAGGACGGAGTCGAGGCGATGGAGTACCTCCGGAATCAAGGAAAATATGCCGACGAAGCCAGGCCGGATCTGATCCTGCTCGATTTGAATCTTCCGCGGAAAGATGGCCGAGAAGTCCTTGCCGAGATCAAGTCGGATGACGAACTCAAGCGAATACCTATCGTGGTTCTTACGATTTCGAAGGCCGAAGAGGATATACTGAAGACCTACAGCCTTCATGCCAACTGCTACATAACGAAGCCAGTCGATTTGGATCAATTCATCAAGGTCGTGGCATCAATAGAGGACTTCTGGCTGTCCGTAGTGAAACTTCCTTCGGGTACGAAACATGAGTGACGATGCGATCAGATTGCTGATAGTCGAAGACAATCCTGCGGACGCCCGATTAGTATTGGAGATGCTCAAGGAAAGTAGCACGGCGGTCAGGTTCGACGTGGCGATGGCGGATTCCATCGTCTCAGCTTTAGAGCATCTGCGGGGATTGAATTGCGATGCAATCCTACTCGATCTGGGATTGCCGGACAGCCAAGGCCTTGACACATTGCACTCTGTGCATTCTGAGCATCCGGAGATACCGATTATCGTGCTCACCGTACTTGATGACGAAGAGAACGCGGTGAAAGCGCTGGGGGGCGGAGCTCAAGACTACATCATCAAGGGGCGCACCGAGATCGCGATTCTCGCTAGGTCGATAAGGTACGCTATTGAGCGTAAGCATGCGGCAGATGCGCTGAGCGGGAGCGGGAAGAAGTACCGCGATCTCGTGGAAACGATGAACGACGTCGTCTTCACGCTAGATTTCGACGGTGGCGTCGTCGATGCCAGCCCGTCGATGAAAAGGATCATCGGTTTGTCGAGGGAGGAGGTCATCGGAAAGAGTTTTTCCGACTTCGTACACCCGGACGACATCCAAAGGGCGGAGGAGGAATTCCTAAGGGCCATCCAGGGCATAGGGCGCCCCCTCGAGATCAGGGTCACCACACTCGACGGTACCCTCCGGTGGATCAGGATCAATGCGCTGCTGATCATGAAAGATGGCGAGCCGGACAACTTGATGTGCACCCTCTCCGATATAACGGAGCGGAAGAAGGACGAGATACTCCTCGCGGTTCAGTCGGATATCCTGACTATCCTCACCCGCTCCAGCAACAACCCGAAGGAGACTGTCGAAGGAATCGTCGGGGTGCTCAAGCTGGCCACCGGCTTCGACGCCGTGGGGATACGGCTACGGGTGGGCGACGACTACCCGTTCGTCGCCTCCCTCGGCTATTCCGACGAGTTCCTGCTGGCGGAGAACACCTTGACGATGAAATACCCCGAGGGGGGGCTCTGCCGGGATAAGGACGGTAATGTCAGTCTGGAATGCACCTGCGGCCTGTTGATTTCCGGAAAAGCAGACCCTGCCAACCCGATGTTCACCCCGGGCGGCAGCGCCTGGACCAACGACTCGCTCCCTTTCCTCGACGTGCCGCTGGAGCAGGACCCTCGGCTGCATCCGCGGAACCGGTGCATCCACGTAGGATTCCGCTCCCTCGCACTGGTCCCCCTTAGAGCTGGCGATAAAATCATCGGCCTGATGCACCTCGCGAGCCGCCGCACTGACTGTTTCACCGAAAAGTCGATCAAATTCTTTGAGGGCATCGGCGTCAGCATCGGCGTCGCGGTCCTGCGCAAGCAGACGGAAGAATTGCTGCGCGAGAGCGAGAAGAAGTACCGCCTGGTAGTGGATAGTGCTGCCGAAGCCATCATGGTGGGGCAGGATGGGATGATCCGGCTGGCCAATCCCATGGCCACCACAATGACCGGCTTCTCGGAGCAGGAACTCATGTCGAAGCCTTTTCCATTGTTCGTCCATCAAGACGACCGCGTCATGTTGCTAGGGCACCACGAGAGGCGATTAAGGGGCGAAGCCGTTCCGGCTCGCTACGTCTTTCGGATGATAGCAAAGGACGGCAGCACCAAATGGCTGGAGATGAGCGGGGTCTCGATCGAATGGGAAGGGCGCCCCGCAACCCTGAACTTCATGACGGACGTCACCGAGCGCAAGAAAGCGGAGACAGAACTCTATAGCAGTTTATTGGATCTCACTAAGGCTCGGGATAGTCTCGAACTGTCAGAGGAAAAGTTCCGGGCTCTTGCCAATACTACGACAGACTGGGTCTATTGGATTGGCCCTAAAGGAGACTTCGTATTCAATTCGCCGTCAGCCCTAAAGATATCCGGGCATGGGTCAGAGGAGTTCCTCAGCGATCCAGATCTACTCATGCGGATAATCCATCCTGATGACAGGGACAGATTCCAGAAGCACTTGACAGAATGTACATCACCTTCGATCATAGCTGATTCCTGCGAGATCGAATTCAGGATTCTGAAGGAGGATGGAGATGTGCGATGGATATCGCACACTTGCGGCCCAATCGTCGATAAGAACAACCAATCACTTGGTCGACGCGCATCGAACCGAGACATCACTAATCGCAAGCGTGCGGAGGAGGAACTGGCAGCTGCTCTGACGAGGCTCAAAGAAGCGCATCATATGGCACATATCGGGACCTGGGACTGGCTTATTGAAAACGATGCGGTGATCTGGTCAGAGGAGCTCTACAGGATTGCCGGAATGGACCCCTCATTGCCGGCGCCTACCTATGCAGAGCATCCGCTTCACTATACACCAACCAGCTGGGAAAAGTTGGATTGCGCTGTAAAGAGCGCACTAACCACCGGCGAGCCGTACAACCTCGAGCTGGAACTCGTCCGTCCGGATGGCAGCATACGATGGACGAATGCCATCGGTGGTGTGAAACGTGACGAGAGAGGGAAGGTCATCGGCCTTCATGGCATCTTGCAGGACATCACCGAGCGCAAGAAAGCGGAGGAAGCGCTGCGGCTGAAAAATTTAGTGTTCGACGCCTCGATAGCTGCCAACAGCATAGCCGATGTAAATGGAATCATTACCGAGGCAAATGATGCATTCCTACGAACCTGGAAATATACGACTTTTGGTGAAGTTCTCGGAAGACCCATATCGGATTTCCTGAAGAATAAGAGTGAGGCCGTCGCAATAATTACTGCATTGAATGGCGTAGGTGAATGGAAGGGGGAATACACTGCCTGCAGGAAGGATGGCTCCACATTCGCAGCATATGGTCTAGCCACTGCAATCAAAGATGCGAATGGAGTGATAATAGGATATCAATCTGCGACTCAGGACATCACCGAGCGCAAGCGTGCGGAACATCATGCCAATGAACGGATGAAAGAGCTGAGGGCATTCTTTTATTTGGCCGAAATAGTCGAAAGGGAAGGCATCACCTTAGAAGAACTGTATCAGGAATTCGTGAAAGTCCTGCCGGAAAGCTGGCAATATCCAGAGGTCGCTTGTGCCAGGATAGTGCTCGGCGGCGAAGAGTTCCGCACGGAAAATTACATGGATTCCGCTTGGAAACAATCTGCGCCAATCAAGGTAAACAAGGCCGCAAGGGGGATCGTCGATATTTGTTACCTTGAGGAGAGGCCAGAAGAGGACGAGGGGCCATTCCTGAATGAAGAGAGACAGCTCATTGATGCCGTCGCCGAACGGCTAGGGCACATCATCGGGCGCAAGCTTGCCGACTTGGAACTAACCAATGAGACGATCGTAGCAACCGAATCTAGGCAGAAGGCAGAGGCGTACTTCGACTTCCTGGCGCACGACATCGCGAACATACTGTCGCCCATGGTCGCATATGCCGACATGCTGAAAGCCAGACCGAATAATCCAGAGCAAGTCACAAAATTCAGTTCCAAGATACTGGAGCAGGGTAAACGTGCCTCCTCCCTGATATCGAACCTGAGGAGACTGGAGAGTATTGAAAGGACGCATCCGAACGAGATAGACACGATAGACCTCAGGACGCTGTTCTCCTCTCTGGAGGACGAAATCCAAAGCGGTTTCCCGGACAAGGAGGTTGCGTTATCGTACGACATCCCGGATGTCCCGTCCATGACTGTCAAAGGCGGGGAATGGGTGGAGAATGTCTTGCGGTGCGTCTATGACAACGCCGTAAGATACTCCACTGGTTCCGCTGTCGAATTGGAGATCAGTGCATCGATGCTCCAAGAGGAGAGCGGGGAACCTTTCTGGCAGATAGAGGTTTCCGATCACGGACCGGGGATCCCAGATAATGTCAAGAACCATTTTGGGGAGAGCCTTACTGTTGTTTCGGACAGGGAATTCAAAGGCGTCGCTTCAAGCCTGCCCTTCTGTGTCTCGATGATCAAATGTCTTGGTGGAGAGCTCCTGGTATCGGATAGGGTCCCGGGGGATCACAAACAGGGGACGAGAGTCACAATCAGGCTGCCAAGGAGTGAGTGACGTGGCACCGAGAATATTCGTCGTCGAGGATGAGAAGGCGTTCGTAGACGTCTACCAGAAGATCTTCGACATCATCAACTTCGAGATTGCTGACTGGGCATACAGCGGCGAAGAGGCCGTCGAGAAGTACCGCGGCCGGAACAAGGATTCGGACCTCATCATAATGGATCATCGTCTTCCGGGGATGAATGGAGTGGAGACGATGCTTCAGATAATTCAGATCAACCCTTCAGCGAAAATCCTCTTCGTGAGCGCCGATGAAAAGGCAAGGAAACTTTCACTGGACAATGGGGCTGTTGGTTTCCTTCTCAAACCCTTTTCGCTTGCAGAATTCATCAGGGCTGTCGAGGAAAACACCTCGGGTCGAGCTGGACCGTCAAGATTGATTTGACCGGATACCCTCAGACAGCACGTGGAGATTAAGAAGACTTATAGCGGGTGAGTGCCATTCGCCGTCTGGGTGAAGGATGGGACCTTCTGTATTCATTGTAGATGACGAAGAGGCAATCGTTGAGGCCTATCAGGCCATCCTTGAGACTGAAGGAATCGAGGTAATCGATACAGCCTTCAACGGAAAAGAGGCGCTGGAGAAATTCAAGGGGCTGAAGGATCGCCCGGACGTCGTTTTGATGGATCAGATAATGCCTTCACTGGATGGCATAAGCGCGATGGTGGAGATGCATAAGATCGACCCCTCGCTGAAGGTGCTTTTCATAAGCGCGGATCCGGCAAGCAAGAACCGGGCAATCAGGAGCGGAGCGATCGGCTTCATCGAGAAGCCTTTCGGCGTGACGGAATTCGTCACGGCCGTCCGAAGAGCCATTCAGATGGGTCCGGATGCATCGACCGGAGACGATCAACCAAACAGCATGGCTTTGCCGCGGATGCGCTGATCGGCTTACGACGATAACCCGAATGTTATGACCTGATTTGCATGGCGAAGCCAATCCTGCAAAAGGGTTTGAATAAGCGAAATCCGTACAATAAAAAAATACTGGATTGCCATGAGATCACAGTATTGCCGTGTCCCCAAACCCCTTAAGGCTTTTTCTCATTAGAGATCGATTCCATCGTGAGAAGAGATGAGGATTGGCACGCATCTTTCATTTCCTATTTTGAGCTTCAAATGTATCTGAGAAATTCTGCCACGGTTTGAAAAGCTCGCATTGCATATGCCTGATGTTCATCGTCTCTCTTTTCTGTCAAGAAATTAGCGACCCAATTAGATCCATTTGCTTTTTCATCTTTGAATGCAGATCTTATTGTCTTTATTGCTAAATCCATCAAAGGTTCAATCCCAACATAAGGCTTGACGGCTGATGCAACCTTTCTGGGTCCGCCCTCATAATTTTCTAATACTGTGTAAATGTCATAAGCATCCTTTTGATTGTAGCGCTCACCTAGTACGACTCCCTTCATGCCAATACAACCAACGATGTCCGCCATTGCGATCTCTCTCTCAACTTCTCCGTTATCAGGAAGCTTTCCTTTGATTGGAACCTTGCATTTATGGGAAATAGCAAGAGGGGCGCTATCTAGCATTCTCGCTCTGAGCTTTTGCTGGACATCTACATGACGGTGATTCCCCTTCATTCCTTGTGGTCTCGCTGCGAGAAAATCGACCTGAATGATTTGATCTATGTTGTCTACAGGGGATTTAATCTTCTTCTGATAGCTAAAGAGACTATCTCCGCCCTTTGGATTCCATCCTCTCTTAGTCAGAATTTCAACAATCGATGCGTACTCATCCGGTCCTATCTCAGCGGGATTAACGACAAGGTCAATATCAATAGAACCAACGTGCTGAAAGGTTCTATCCCCCTCCTTCTTTGCATCCAGCAATAAATAGGGGACCCATCCTCCCACTAGAATGAGAGCATCTCTATATCTGTTGAGGCTCACAGATAATTCCAATAAGCCTGAAAAGGAGGCTTGGACTAACGAGGGAGAATAATCTATTGATGACCTTTCCATTTCATCTCTCCTTGAACTTGATCATCCGTTCTTTCAGGAATTCAGCTTGTTCTCTTCCGCGAGCAGCATAATTGTAGAGGTCCACATAGAGCTGAATGTTGCTTACAACATTTATATCCTTGATGGATTGGGCGTCCATGAAGACACCTCCATCATACGGCTTAATAATCATCAGATTCCCACCTGTGGTTACTGGTCTCAAGTCCAAGCCTTCAATCCACTCCTTCTCATCAGAATCTGAATACATCCATACATCCTGAAAGCGCACAAAAGGAGCAACAAGAGATGATCCGGCCATTAATGTGAACGCATAGTCCAGCTTACGATTGTTGCCAAATTCCGCTATTTTCCTCATTAACGCTTCAGGGTTTTTTTCGAAAGAAAAATATGTGGTCCAACTGTTCTTGCGAATATCCCATGATTTCGCCCAATCATCGAGAAGCTCATCTGGCCTGACTAATATCACCCGCTTATTAGAGTCTCTCTCGACATACCCCTTCTCCTCCAGCAGGCGAACAACCCAATAAATACCGCCAGGACTCATAGAGCACAATCTTGCCAAATCAGTAATTTTCATCTCTTCATTCGGTCGAGTGAGAAGAGTTCTCAATACGCGAGTGGCTTTGGGAGCGATTATCTGCTTTAGTGCTCTGCGCTCCCTCTTGAAGGATTCTGGGGCTGAACGATCCATCCAGACATCATCAAATTTCAGAAAGATGTTTCCAGTGAGATCCATATATCCAATATCTCTTTCCTTGAGTAATTTCCGCGTTCTCTCACTGATATACCCGGAAACAAACACAGGATAGCTATTCTTTACACTCTTCGTTGCAGATTCCAGAATCGGGATAGACACCATTGCGGATTTGGGTTCTCCAATAGTCTTTATTTCGAACACTAATTTCTTTCGAATCTTCCCGGCGATAATCTCCGCTGTGAGATCCCAATCATAGTTATTGATGCCCTTAGGTTGAGCTTTAATCCCCCTTACTTTGAAGCCTTTGAGCAAATATGGGAGGTTGCGCGTGAATTGTTCTGTCAATTCTTTTTCATTGTTTGAGACTTTTTCAATCAATTGCATGTTTTCAGCAATTGCTAAAAACATACATTATATTAAAATATATCTCATCTTCTCAGAATATATACGCAACGGCAAGGTTACCTAAGTAACCTTGCGAATGCAACGATCTAATCTAGTGTGTAATTCCTTCGTCAGGAGATAATGCTTTTTCCTGAATGGCCACGAGTCCTTCAACCCTCTTATCCTCTTTCAAATGGAGGAGGGATCCAATTATCCTCAATTATTCCATCGCTCTCCCAATCTTCCTGGAGCCACCTGTCGTCGAAATCGAGGGCGGACTTCTCAAGGTGATCGTCGAAATTTTGAACCAGTATCTCAGTAATCAGCTATCGACCTATGAATTGGGAAATCTGATAGAGAAAGTCAAGATGGATGAGCTGACAGCCAATAACTCCAAAGCCATTATGTGAGTTTACGCGCGGATTTCAAACTTGCAAAAGAGTTTTATCACGCCGTCGTTATCCATTGGCAATTCGGAAGGAAGAACCAGATGACATTCGACTTCGGACAGATCGAGGAGAAATGGCAGAAGAAGTGGAGTGAAGAGAAGCTCCATGATTCCGATGCAGATCCCTCGAAGCCCCATTTCTTCATGATCTTCGCATACCCAGGCGTCACCGGCTATCTCCATGTCGGCCACATGAGGGGGTACTCGATATCAGATTCCATCTGCCGTTTCAAGCGGATGGCTGGATTCAACATCCTCTTTCCGGTCGGGACCCACGCGACCGGGAACGGTGCGATCGCATTCGCGAAGAGGGTCGAACGCAGGGACGAAAAGACCATCACGATACTGAAGGAGAACGGTTGCTCGGATGACGAGATCAAGCGGCTGGCAGATCCAGGAGAAGTCATCAGGTTCTTCAACAGCATCTATCTCAACGACTACTGGAAACGTTTCGGGTTCCTGTCCGATTGGCGAAGGTTCACTTGCACGATCAACCCGGACTATCGGAAGTTCATCGAATGGCAGATGCTCAAGCTCCATCAGAAAGGGCTCCTGATCCAGAAGCCGTACTTCGCTGCCTCGTGCCCCGAGCACGGCCCGGTCGCCATCGACGCTTCAGAGACGGACCTGCAGAAGGGAGGTAACGCCGAGCTCATCGAGTACATCGCGCTCAAGTTCAAGATCGGGGACAAGTTCCTCGTCGCGGCGACCCTGAGGCCAGAGACGATCTTCGGGCTGACGAACTTCTGGGTGCGCCCCAATGCCGAATACGTCGTCGCCGATGTCTCGGGAGAGAAATGGATCCTCTCCAAGCAGGGGTTCGACAAGCTGAGCTTTCAAAGGGACGGGGTGAAGATAGAATCCTCGATCTCTGCCGCCGACCTGATAGGTTCATCGTGTATCGCCCCTCACACTGGCAAGAGCATCCCGATCCTCCCATCCGAACTCGTCGATCCGGGCGTCGGAACCGGGCTGGTCATGAGCGTCCCTTCGGACGCCCCCTATGACTGGATGGGGCTGGTGGACCTCCGGAAACATCCCGAGAAGCTCGCCGGTACGAAGGTGACGAAGGAATCCGTCGAGAGCATCCAGCCTATACCGATCATCGAGACGCCCGGATGGGGCCCTCTGCCGGCTGTTGAGATATGTAAAAAGATAGGCATCGAGGAGCTCTCGGATCCAAAGCTTGAGGAAGCCACACAGGAGATCTACAAGAGCGGCTTCCACAAGGGGACGATGACGAAGGCCGCGGGCGAGTATGCCGGAAGGCCGGTCGAGTCGGCGAAGGACGAGATCAAGAAGCTGCTCATGGGGACCGGCGAGGCAGACATCTTCCTCGACCTCTCGGAGGAGGTCGTCTGCAGGTGCGGGAAGCAGGTGCTGGTGAAGAAGATCCCGGACCAATGGTTCATCGATTACTCTAACAAAGAACTCACGGAGACGTCGAAGGCGCACGCGAAGGAGATGGATATCCTCCCCCCCGAGTACTACAACAACATACAGAACGTCCTGGAATGGTTCAGGGAGCGCGCCTGCGTCCGGCAGGGAAACTGGCTGGGGACGAGGTTCCCGCTCGACAGGAAATGGATCGTAGAGGCCATCGCGGACAGCACGCTCTATCCGATGTACTACCTGATCTCGCCGTACGCGAACAGCGGGAAGATCAAGCCGGAGAACATGAACGAGGCGTTCTTCGATTTCGTCTTCAGGGGCGAAGGCGATGTCAACGAAGTCTCGAAGAAGACCGCGTTGCCAGTCCCACTCCTGACGACTATCAAGGGGGATGTCGACTACTGGTGCCCGCTGGACATCAACCTGGGCGGAAAGGAGCACATGACCGTGCACTTCCCGGTCTTCCTTATGAATCATGTCGGCCTGCTCCCCAAGCACCACTGGCCGCGCGGGATCATCGTCAACTGGTACATCACGGGCAGCGGCGGGAAGATATCAAAATCGAAGGGCGGCGCGCAGCCGATCCCGGGGGCGGCGAAGGAGTTCGGCGTCGACCCGATGAGGCTGTTCTACGCTCACATCGCGTCCCTCTACGTCGACGTCGCGTGGGAGGACGAGAAGGTCGACAACTACAAGTCGCGACTTCTCAAGACCGCTTCCTACGTGGAAGAGTTGCTCGCGGCTCCGGAAAAGCTGCGCTCGGGGATTGACAACTGGCTCCTTTCCCAGCTGAACATCAGGATCGCCCGGGTGCACGAGGCGATGAAGGTCTACGACATGAGGTCGTTCGCTAACGAGGTCTACTTCGAGCTCCCGAATGATATCAGATGGTACGTCCGGCGAGGCGGAGGCTCGAAGGCGACGGTCCAAACCGTCCTGGATTCCTTAGTGAAGATGATGGCTCCGATCACGCCGCATATGGCCGAGGAGCTTTGGGAGATGATCGGGGGCAAAGGGCTCGTCTCATCTTCGGAATTCCCGAAGACCCGGAGCGAATGGGACAACCCGTCCGCGGAGGCTGGGGAAGACTATCTGCGGAATATATCGTCTGACATAGCCGAGATACTCAAGGTCACTGGCATAACCCCGAAGAAGATCGTGCTCACGGTTACCCCGAAATGGAAGCAGGATGTTCTTGCGATGGGGATCGATTCTGTCGCGCAGGGGAAGAAGGACGTCGGCGATCTGATCAAGAAAGCGATGATTATCCCCGGGGTCGACAGGCAAGAGGCTCCAAAATTCGTGAAGCAGATGATGACGGACCTCCTGAAGTCCGGGGAGGAGGATATGGCCAGGCTGTCGTCGTC
>Ga0315284_10013458_pt1 | contig 11653 bp, 16 predicted proteins | sample YL17G09_16_MG_FD_203696 | JGI IMG/M metagenome (GOLD analysis project Ga0315284, IMG submission 203696) | Sediment microbial communities from Yellowstone Lake, YNP, Wyoming, USA - YL17G09_16 | ecosystem: Environmental > Aquatic > Freshwater > Lake > Sediment | place: USA: Wyoming | collected... | reverse complement strand
ACTCGATCAGTTTACAGCCATTGACGATAAAATACAAAAGTTAGAAGAAGGGTTAAATAGAAAATCTCAAACCAAATTCTCCCAATACCAACTCCCCGGTGGCGAGAATTACCGGGAAGTGCTGATAAAAGCACCGAAGTCGCCAGATATTGAAAATACTATAACGGCAATAAGAGAAACAGGTGGAGGAGAACCCGGTTATACCGTGGGGCTAACAGATGGCAGAAAGTTTCGATTCCCCAAAGCAACAACAAGGGACGAGGCGATGCGATATTTTGAGGCACAGAAAAAAGAAGGGTTAATATCCCCAGGGACTTCTTCTGGTGGTTTTAAGAGTGGCCACTGGGACGAACCTAACGTTTTATCCCATCTTCGTTTGAACGACCGGGTAACTCCCGACGGCAAGAAGGTATTATTTATCGAGGAATTGCAGAGCGATTGGGCGGCGAAGGGAAGAAAGGAAGGGTTTGCAACAGCCATAACAAAAGACGCTGCCAAACAACAAGGCTTTTTTGTTTATAAAGCAAAAAGTTCTACTGGCGGTGAAGCGTATTTTATTGACAATCCAACGGATCAGTATTTTTATAGAAAAGGATTTCCAAACACTGGCTTTGATACCGAAGCGGAAGCGTGGAATAGCATTATTAAAAAGTTAAAAGAAACTTCTGGGGCTGTCCCATCTAACCCCTTATTAAAAGAGTGGCAATCCCTCTCCCTCAAACGCGCCCTGAAAGAAGCGGTTGATGGTAATTATGAATATCTCTCCTGGGTGTCCGGCAAGCAGACAGCGGATCGGTATAATTTGGCGAAGCAAGTCAACAGTATTGAATGGAACGAAACTACTCATGGTGGAAGAACTGTTCATATTATGCCAAAAGGCCAAAATACTATAACAATTCTCACAGATAAAAAAGGCGAAGTCATTACTGCTGGCGGGAATATTCCGACTGGTTGGATGGGTAAAAAACTTGATGAAGTAATTGGAAAAGGTGTAGCAGAAAAAATATTAACATCTAATGATGGACACCTTGAAGGCAACGGTCTTAACATCGGCGGTGAGTGGGCGTCCAACCTCTACGACCGCCAAGTGCCGAATATCCTCAAGGATTTGACGGGGGCGGATGCAGAAAAAATTGTCCTACCTTCTGTTAATAAAATGTTAGAGGGCGGAGTTGATATTCACGGGCGACCAAATGTTCTGCACGAAAACGCCCCTGATTTTCAGCAAGCCATCAAGATAACCCCGGAGATCAGGGCGATGGTAAAAGGCGAACCCCTGGCCAAGAAGCCGAGCGGAGCGGCGCCGGTGTTGGAAGAAAATAAATATCTTTATCACAATACAACTCAAAACAAAATTGCCTCAATAAGGAGCGAGGGGTTAAGTAATAAATATGCAGAGGAATATCCTCATGGAATAAAAGAAATCCCCGACGAAAAGAAACGCCTTTATTTTGCAGAAGATCAAGCAAGGGCTTTGGAGTTTGGCGGGAAACCAACCTCGAAATATCCTGAATTGAAGTCGGCATTATTAAGGGTTAAAAAATCCGTATTAGGCAAGGATGTTCATGCCCCAAATTTAGCTGGCGGTGAAACTTGGTATTTTGGTAAAGGGATAAAACCAGAGGATATAGAAATATTTAATAATGGACAGTGGGAGTCATTAAGTGAACCATTGGCGGCCGGAGAACAACGCCTGAAAGAAATCAGCGGAGCCGGACAACCAATGGGGATCGTGGCCGGTCAACCACAGCCAGAAATCACCATGCCGGAACTGACCGGGCCGGGTGCCGGGTTCCAGGCATATCAGGCGGAAATCGCCAAACTCGCTAAAGAAGCACCGCCACTTCTCCGGCCGCAGATCATGGCTTCGGAGTGGCGACCGCAAAACCTCGAATACCAAAACCCTTGGAGCAAGAACATCGGAAACCTCTTGGGCCGTGCTTATCTTGAAACCGCGAAGATCCCGGGGTTAAGACAGTTCACGCCGCTCGGCGGCCGACCATTGGAAGCCTTCAACCTCATGCGCGAGAAGTACCGGATCGCGGATGCCACTTACCAGCGGATGAAAGAAGTTTATGTTGACCCAATCAAGAAACTCTCGCCGCAGACCAAGGCCGAAGTTGGCCTGATGATAAACAAATATATTCCGGTGACTGATCGGTTCCGGCCGGCGATCAAAGCCTGGGACATTGAAATGGCGCGGTTCGGCCGCGAGTTCAGCAAGATGTATAAGGAATGGGCGGAGAAAGGCGCGATCACCGCAGATGAAATCAAGTTGACCAACGAGATCGTGGAACAGAACATCGGCAAATACGCCCGGACTTTTTACTTCAAGGACATCGGCGGAGAACGGGCGATCAGTCCTGGCACGCCTAAGAGCCTTGAAAGAATATCACAGTCGATGTTCAAGCGGAAAATGACGGACGAGGATTGGGGCAAGGTCGCACTCCTGAACGAAGGATGGGAAGATAACGAAGTCAATGCCTTGATGTTTTACCTGACGCCCCCGGCTGCCGAACAAACCACGTTGCCGGCCATTGTCCGGCCGCCGGTCACTAAGGAAATGGTAAAGCAACTTCAACTCCGCGCCAACGAAGAAACATTCCCCAAGACGATCGATGAACTCCGCAAACTTGGCCGGGACATGAAGATCAACCACGGCTGGGTTTTTATGGGCGACGCCATGATGGACAAGACCGGCAAGGACTTTGCTAACCAGTGGGCGACAATGGTGACCCTTGACGCTATTTATAATAGTCCACAACTTTCATCAAAGCCTTTTACGCAATATGCCAAAGATAATGATTTCATCTCTACAACAAAACTTCTTCCCCCTGGCGTTAAACGCGATCCCCGGCTCGGCCCACTAAATGAGTGTTATGTCCACCCCGCCGTGTTCGAGGATTTGAAAGTTTATTTCCAAAGCGAGAAAGGCCCGGTCGATCAATTCCTGGGCGAAGCGTTGAGCTGGTATAAAATTATGAAGGTGCCTTTTGGTATCGGCACTTCGGTTAGAAACGCCGTGTCTGGCCAACTTTTGCAGACCGATATGCACGGACTTCCGGCTTGGAGCATTGTGCCGTTCAAGGATAAGACGACCGGGAAAAACACGACCAATATGCAACTTTACGGTGGAGCCTTAAAAGATTATTTCTCCAAGAAAGGTGATTATAAGTTCGCCAGGGATGCCGGGCAGTTTGGTTCCGATTATTTCACCATTGAACTTGAACCGTCATTTATCGAAAAGTTTGTCAATGAAAGTGAAAGCCCGGTCCAGTTATGGGACAAGATGCTGGAAGCCAGCAAAAAAGGAAAGGAAGCGGCCCGGTGGTATAGTTCAATCGACCATATTGGCCGGTTGTATGCTTTCAAGTGGGCCAAGGCGCATGGAGCGACGGACGCCGAAGCCGTGTATTGGGGGAATAAGGTCGAACTTGATTATCGGTTCGTCGGCAACTTTGCCAATGCCGTGAGACGCGGGGCGACCGGCGGACTGTTCGCGCCGTTTCTTTCGTTCTATTGGCTTCAATCGGCGCGTGTCGTGGAAACGGCGTTAATGCGCCCGTGGAAGTTCGCAAAGTATCTGGCGTTGGCGGCTGCAGTCACCGCCTACTTTACGGCCAGGGATAAACTGACCCCGGAACAAGTCAACGCCATGAAACCTCGATACCTGGAAAAGAGCGATTGGGTGATTTACCTTGGCCGGGACAGCAAAGGCCAACCGCAGTTTCAAGACCTTGGTTATACTATGCCGTTCGGTTCAGACTGGCGCTGGGCGTTCTTGGAGCCGGAGCAGATGGGGCGGATGGCCGGCTCCGGCGGATATTGGGGAACCATTCAGAACACCATCAATAATTATGATCCGTTCATGCAGTCAAAGATCGTTGACCCGGTATCTGACAACGGGACGGAGATTGCCAAGAAACGAGCAATGTATCTCTTGAAGGGAATGGGACCGACGGCAATAACCGACATCGAACGCCTGATGAAATCAGCCCGGGGTGAGAAATATGGTTATCCGATCTTGCGGGAACGGTCCTTGCCACAGGCTATTGCCCGGACTGCTGGGGTGTCCGTGTATTCCGGCGGCGTCAATGAATACCTGCAAAAGATCAGAACATTGCAGGGTGAAGTGCAGGACTTGAGATTTAAGATCAGAACATTGGCGACCGACCCCAACCTCTCACCAAAGGAAAAAAGCGCCAGGATAAAAGATGTCGTCGGAGAAATTCAAGCGCGGTCAAAGAAATTACAGGAACTTGGCAAGGCAAAGCCGCCGACCGAAATGATCCGGCAGCAAACCGAGATCGGCAGGGAGTTGCGCCAGGGGGTTCCCAGATGAGAAAAACACTTGTTGTATTGTTGGCCGCGATTATCCTGACCCCGGCGTTCGCGCTAATCAGCCTTGACCCCTTATATCCGGTCCAGGGGATAGATCAGCCAAGTTTCCAAAACAACTTCAATCAGAACTTCGGGCGCTCGGCGCAACGGAACTTTGAGAAAATCGGGTTGATCCTTAACCAAGTGTCCGGTATCAGCGGCACGACCAGCCTAACCGCAGCCGGAGGATTGACCATAAATAGTTCGATTATGCGGGTCCAGGGTTCCGGCGGTCCCATTACTATCACCGCCAACCCGCAGATCATCGGGGGAACCGACGGCCAGGAAGTCAGAATAATCGGCCAGAGCGATACGAACACGGTCACATTTGTTCACGGTGCGGGACTCCAAATGCAGGGTGGCCAGAACTTTACTCTTGGTTCCGGCGATGTCTTGACATTGATCTATGATGCCAGGTTGGGTGTATGGCTCGATCATGGAAGGGAGAATAATGGTTGATATGATAAAAGACAACGGAGAAGCAAGCATGAAAGGCTGGATTGCTTTATTTGGCGGATTTCTTACCACGATCATCGCGCTAAGTGTGATCTTATCATGGAAGTTTGATGCCAGCATGGGAAAGGCAGTGCAGGACATAAGGACTGAAACCGAAAGTAAATATGTGATGAAAGAAATTTATCGGATGCAAATTGACACGATCGAGAGCCAACTAAAGGCCATTGCTAAAGCAGTTGGCGCAAGGACAAGATGAGTTTAGGATCAGACGACCAGAAACAGATCGACGAACTTTACCCGCCGGACCGGGAGCTTTTTAGACAGTTTGTTGCCGACGCCAAAGCAACATTGAACGCCGTTATATTCGAGGGGTATCGTTCCTTGCCGCGACAAAAAGAACTTTACGCGCAAGGCCGGACCATGCCGGGTGACATCGTAACCAACAGTCAGCCGGGATATTCCTACCACCAATACGGCCTTGCGATCGACCTTGTGTTTAACACGAACAAACCCTGGGGAGAAGATTATCCCTGGGCTGAACTTGGAAAGCTCGGAGAAAGTTACGGCCTGGAATGGGGTGGGAACTGGAAATTCCCAGCCCCCTTTGACCGGCCGCATTTCCAACTGACCCACGGCTGGTCGATCCAGCGGCTTTACGCCGAATATGAAAAGACCTGGCGGCTGGCCGATGTTTGGGCGACGCTTAACAGAACGATAAAAGAAGGCGTAGCATGAGCCGCGACAAAACAATCGCCGAAGCCGAAGCGGAGCTGGACTTAAAAGAAGTTCATGTCCCGATAGTCGAGGACTCCCCGGAGTTCATGGCGAAGAAGAAAGCATATTGCAGTGAACTTGGTTTGCGGTGCGCCGATAATTGTGGGAACCGGCATTGTAAAATGAACCCAAACTATGTCAGCAATGATCCAGTCGTTCAATGAAGGGGGTGAAACATGAAAGCAATCTTTGATTTTTTAGATGGGAAGAAGTCATACATTGGAGCCGGGTTAATCGCTTTTGCTTCTTTTTTGCAACTGATCGGTGTTGATAAAGGCGTGTGCGATCTGGTCAAGCAAATCGGCGAAGCTCTGTTTGGTATTGGTATCGCCAACAAGATCGTTAAGGCTACGGCGAAATGAACATTGAGTTGGTCAAGTTTATTTTAAGGCTGGTGCTGTTCGTTGTAAAAACCGGCCAGTTGAACAACGCTATTCGTTTAGCTATCCTAGCGTTCCAGGCAAAGATGAGTTATGACGAAGCGATGGACCGGCTGACCGGGGTTTATTACACACGCCAGGTTGAAAAGGCGACGGCTGATTATAAGGCCACGCACCCGGACGATTTTAAGTGCCGGATAAATGTGCCGGGGTATGAAAAGTTCAAGGAAATGACCAAATAGGCGGCAATGCAGCCCCCTAAATTCATTTGTAGGGCTAATTTGTAGGGCAAAAGACGAGAGTTAGCGGCCAAACACGGGTAAACCTACCTACTTACTGATCTTGACCATATTGCGGCGCTGTTTGCAGATTGGACAGTACATGGCTTTCAGGTGGCCCCGGGGTCTTGTTCTTGTTGCCCCTCTCGGAACCACGGTGGAATACTGCCGGCACCAAAAGCATTTATATCGTTCTAATTTCAATGAAGGGTTCTCCGCGCTTCGGCCAGACATTGCCGTTGAAACAACCGCTCCTGGCCGTTGCGCTCCGCCCAAGCTACGTCCAAACCGTCTAAGCGGTTGCCAATCATCTTTATCCGTGCCAGAAGATCGGCCTTGACCTGTTCGTATTCTTCTTTGGTGGAAATTACAAAACATCCGTAGGGGGGACGAGGCAAACCACCGATCGGCAACCGGCCGGCGATAACAATTTCTTCGATCACCCGGCGGCACTCGCGGTCGGGGATGTCGAAAGCGGCAACCAGACTTTCGCGGGTCGCGGCGTTTTCCTGCCCGACGTGCTGCCGGAGCATCCGGTCGATGATCGCCTGTTTCAGTTCTTCCTGGTCATTCTTCATGGGTGCCTACCAGAAACAACATCACCGGCATAATCGGCATAATATATCTGGTGAACCCCGTGCCATCAATCAGGTGATAAGTGTTTTTAGCATTGCAATAAAAAACAAAGAACGCCAGCAAGTAAAGCAGGGTCAGGAAAGCCAGAGGTTGAAACCTTATCCTTTTGGTGAACAGCATGATGATAAACACCAGGGGGAGCATTTGCCAGTCGGCATAGGTGAACAACTTGGCGCAGAAAAAATAAAAGGTTAGCTGAATTTGATCCATAATTTATGCCCCCCTATCATTGTCACCAGCATTAAGACCAGCATGAACCCGGCATTTTTGGAGAAGAACACGGCAGATCCCAGGATAACAAGAAAGATAAAATCGCTTAACCAGCCGGCCCGCAACCAGTTCTTCGCGGATATTGTTGCGGCAAAGAAGTAGGCGGCCAGCGCCAGGTCGCAATAGATCGCCTTGGCATGGTAAAAGAACAACGGGAACCCGGCCAGAAGAAAGGTAAAAAACGCCGCCTTGTTATCATCGCTGGTTTCTCTTTTCATTGTCGCGTAGAAATATAGGATCAGCGCGGAATAAAACAAGGGGAAAATAAAGATCGGTCCGGCGTTGGTCAACCCGGCAAACTTGAAAACATAGGACATCAAACCAGAAAACATCATTGGGCGGCCGGCAAGGAACACCCCTCCAGTTCCCTTTAACATTTCCAGCGAGTGCTTGACATAGTATTGGGCGTCGGCAAAGATGTAGGGGTTGGCCCATGCCAGATAAAATGCATAAGCACAAACCGATAAAGGAATAAACATCAGCCAAGGTATAGCATAATCTACTTTGACCCGTTGCCACTTTACCAAGTGAAAGGCGCCGATGATTCCCAGGTTGATGAACAAGAGAGAAACTATCGACATTCTATCCCCAACAAACATCAAGAACGCAACTTGCAGCCAGATTATCGCCGAACCCAAAAGCCAAGATAAAGAAATGACCTCGAATAAATGGACATCTTCTCTTTTGTTAATGGCAAGAAATGTCACTATTCCGGTGAAGAAAATTATTGCATACGGTATTAAGGCGAAAATCATTTAAGTGCCTGGTGGTAGAACAAAACATAGTTGATAAGCGTGTTGATCGTCAGGATCACCCACGCGCCAAAGAGGAATTTCAGCGTCGCTCCGGTCGCAGACATCAGCGAACACCGGCCATCCCTGAAAAAAGAACCGATGTAAATTATCAGGAAAATTGCCCCGGCAATAACGTAAAGATAACTATTGACCGATACCCCCCCGATGTTCATTGATGGAGTGAGATTGATCGTGAACCCTTCGGGCAGCCGGCCGCGCAAACCTAAAAGATCGTTTAGCATAAATCCTCCTTTATTCCCACCAGTCGAATTTCCGGCAGTCTCGGGCCAGGCGCCGATAGGCTTCTTCATCTATTATAACTAACTTTTCCTTGGGATAATACTTCATAAACCGGATGATCTTGGTCTTGCCGCCGGCAGTCAAGCGGCCTTTCACTTCCCACCACTTGTGAGATCCGTCATTCTCGATCACCTTGAAGTCCGGCAAGTAACTATTGTTCCCGCGCTTGATCGCATCGAACATAAATCTTTCGGGTTCGTAGTGCCAGTCCTTGATGTTCTTGGACTCTTTTAGCCACTGGAGATATTTGGTGACGTTCCTTTCCCACTTGGACCGGACATATATCCGCTTGCCGCCGATCACCAGCCAGGACTTTTCTGTATCATGGGGGCTGTTCTTCTTTTCCGCTGGTCCGGCATCGTATTCGATCTTGGTTTTGGCCGGCGGCAGCTTGAACCGGGTTTGCGTTTTGTTGCGTTCGATCATCCCAGCCAACTGTTTTGCTTTGGAAAATGGCAAATCATCTATGGTGATTTGTGATTTCAAGGTTCGTAAGCCTCCCATTCTTCCACAATTTCTTTGATGAATTTCTTGCGTTCTTTTCTTTCGCCAGGGTATATATCTTTTATGAACTGCGCGATCAACTCGTTCTTGCTGGTTGGTTTCTTTTTGCCATGAGCAGGAAGTAGTTCGTTGGCGATCTGCCGCCAGGAAATTGCCTTGCCGTCCGGTAACTTGTCCAGCTTGGGAAACTTCTCGTAGAATTGCCGGCACTGATAAATGAGCCGGGTGCTGCGGTTCAGCGCCCTTGCTGTTTCTTCAATGAGGTTTTCCGCCTTGTCCTCATGCTCGGCGATCATAGCGCCCGTGGTGTGGTAAACCTGGATCAGCGTGTAACGCGCCGTGAACTCCCCCTCGGTCAAAAGGTTCTGTAAATTCTCGATCATCTGTTGGAACCAGTCTTGGGACTGCAACGGTGTTGCGATCTTATCGTTCATCTTGTATTACCTCCCAACAACTCTTTCCCTCCCCTCCCTTTGGGTTGTTGGATAGCTTCTTTATGCGTTTTCCTTCGTATTCTGCGTCGTAGCCAAAATTAACCAGCTGGTTATGACGACGGCACTTTCCCCGAAAATCTTTGATCTGTTCCTCCGTCCAATGAATAGGCAACTTTACTCGACCATATTGGTTGTCAAACCAGCAATCGGCTATCTGAACGCCCCATACCTTGCACAAGTCCATTTTCAGCAGATTTTCTTCGTAGGGAATTTTCCAGTTGCAGATCATAAACACTTGTATTTGATTAGGTCTATAACCCGCTTTTTTTAACATCCCAACCACGGTAAACACCTTAAATTGAAACTGATACCCCCAATCCCAAGCCAATCTAATATGCTGAAAGCGGTTAGCGTGAAGTGCGGCGGCGAGTTCTTGCGTCATAAATCGGTAATCTATACCGCAAATCAACTCGTAATAAATCACTTTGCCATTAACTCTTTTATTGCCCAAGTCCCGTATGATCCTCAACGCCTCCGGCTTGGCAATTAAGTTCATATCCATAATTTTTACTTTGTTTCTGACTATCTCCGGGATCGGGAACAACTTTAATTCCGTTGGCTCGTAGCAATAAGGGCAGTTGTTGGGGCAGCCCTCTGATATTCTGATCCATTGTTCTGCCTCATCACACTTGTTGTAAGGGCCAAGGGAATACGGTTTGGCTAACCCTTCGCTTCCCTTGAATAAATTGCTCTGAACGCTCACTTTCCCTCCCCTCCCTTTGGATTGTTGGATAACCTTTGGTTAATAATCTCAATATACTTCGGTTCTTTTTCTATTAGGATATAGTTTCTGTTAAGATTTTTACAAGCTACTCCCGTTGTCCCCGATCCAGCGCAATTATCTAATACTGTGTCATTTTCAATTGTATATGTTTTTATTAAATATTCAAATAGGGCTACTGGTTTTTGGGTGGGGTGGAGTCTGCCTTTCTTGTTAGCGTTACTTATTTCCAAAATAGACTTCGGATAATACTCATCGGACAATCTTGGTTGTATCTCTTTCATTCCTGTGGCAATACTGTTTCCCATACCATACCCACCTTTTTTTCTTTCCTTACCTTTCACCATTTGAGGAAAATATTTTTTTCCACCAAAAACTAAAACGTTTTCGTGTATCTTGAGTGGTTGATATTTTGCTAAACCGTGATTTCCTTGCTGTTTCTTGTTCCACACCCACTCATACTTAAACATCTTCACATTACTCATCACTAAAGCACTGGTAAAAGGTTGGATTGCTGTTAAAACTATTGCCCCCTTGTCTTTGATTATTCTTTTGTATTGCTCCCATAGTGGCTCAAAGGGAATTATTGTGTCCCACTTGCAGTCTGTCGTTCCATACGGCAAATCACAAAGAATCATATCAATACTTTTATCATCTATTTCTTTCATTACTTCAAGGCAATCGTCCTGATATACTTTGTTTATCTCTAACACTTTCCCTCCCCTCCTAACAGAGATAAGACATCTAACTCAATTATGCGTAGGGTCATTTCTGATACCAGAAGAAAGTATAAATTTCAAACTCCCACGGCGGGCAACCAGCGTGAATGAAATTCTTTGATACCCCAAACTTCCATTTGTCCGTTATAAAAAAATGATACATTCCAATCCTGATATTTACCTTCCTATCGCTCATCCCTTACCTCCTTTATCTCAACCCTAAATCTATCTGGCCTTTTCACTTCACAAGCTCCTTGACGAAATCGGAGAGGGCAAAATTATAACTGGCAACATATATGACGGCTTCCCTGCTATTATTTATTTCACAAGGCACACCACAAGGGAAAGGATAGGGTATTCCATCTTTCATCTTCAACTTCTCCGCTATTGCTTCTGGCTCTATTTGGGGGAGCTGTTTGAGTGTCCAAGGAGCAAGCCGCTTCTCCAAATCGCTGACACGGATTAGTTTCATTTCTTATCCTCCTTTAATCTTCTTAATCAAGGCCGGGGTGGGCTGGGGGACGGGGCTTTTTACCCCCTATTCGTTGCCTCACGCTTCATCGAGCAACCTCTCTATCACTGGGCGGTTCAGAATGGCTTCCTTTATCCCAGACCATCAGTTGCCCTCAACGCTTGCCCTACCGTGCTTCGCCTGAAGCCCTGAAGTTGCTCACCATACCCACCCGTCGCTTACGACAGACGACCTTTCGGTGCATCCCCATTTAAGGGGTAGCAGTAACAGCCATTCGGTCGTTGACAGAGAACTTCAAGCTACTTCGCAACCGCACCCCGACCAACGCTGGCTGTAGCGGAACAACATGTTCTCATCCGCCCATTTGTCCAACAACGGCACCAGCGGTCATTTCAATTCGCCGGACGAGGCAGCGGTTTTACTTCCTCGCCCCGCCCGGCACCCGGTTGTAATGCGGCCGGGTTTTGCGCCAGCG
>Ga0315284_10013457_pt1 | contig 11653 bp, 14 predicted proteins | sample YL17G09_16_MG_FD_203696 | JGI IMG/M metagenome (GOLD analysis project Ga0315284, IMG submission 203696) | Sediment microbial communities from Yellowstone Lake, YNP, Wyoming, USA - YL17G09_16 | ecosystem: Environmental > Aquatic > Freshwater > Lake > Sediment | place: USA: Wyoming | collected... | reverse complement strand
GTTCCCTTAACCTCGGTGAACATCCCCTCAATCTTGGCGGTCACCTTATTCACGTTGACCATTATACCCATGCTTTTGTTCTTGTTGCTTACAGGCATGATGACGTACTCTGGCAAAAAAATATCATTCCTCCCGAAAATTACTCCTGGAAGAACCAGGGGTTTTTTCATTATATTCTTCTTAATCTGGTGTTTTGGTTGCATCTCCATTTTCTACTTAACTCAACGACAGCATCCTGGGCTGAGCCCCAAATATTTAAGCCTGGTGTGGCCGTTCATGGCGTTCACTCCGGTCTTCGCATTTAGGTTCGTTCGATGGCGACTGAAGCCGTATCTGGCATTACTGTTGTGTTCTTCCCTACTTTTGAGCGCGTTCATGGTAATCTACCTGGGGCATGGAGGTTTTCCAGGAATCGTCAAAAACACATACTTTTGGGTAAAATCCCTCAGAGGTGGTGCTCGGGAAGAGTTACTCCAAGATTACGATGCAATTATCATAAGCGATATTAGATACGGCCGATTTATGCGTCTTCTTTATTTCACTCCTGATTCCATGGACATATATGCAGATTCTTCCGCGCGTCTTTTGCAAAATCCACAACGTTGGTCTCATCCAATATCCAAAAGTACCCTTTATGTACAATACTACTACTATGGGTTAGTTGACAAAAAACCAGATGCCATCTTGGATACTCTCAGATTGGATAATAATGTCACACTACTTGACGACAATCTACTCGGCAATTACAGGGTATACCTAATCGATGGTAAAATTAAAACCTAGAGCCTGCACATGAGTATCCCAGAAAGCGGTTTGGGATAGAAGTATGTGCTCTTCTGAGGCATCCTCTCGCCGCCCTTCGCGATGGCGTAAACCTCCTCGATTCTCGTTGGGTTAAGGAGGAACGCCGCCTCGAACTCGCCGCTTCCGACCTTCTCCACCGCCTTCTTAGCGTCCTTGATGAAGGTGAGGTCCCCCTTCTCCTGGGCGGCCTTATAGTCCACTTTGAGTATCTTCTCGAATATCAGGGACTGGAGGATGCTCACGTCTAACATATTCCAAGTCTTCGACTTAGACTTATCGTAAACCCCCTCCACTGCCTTCTCGTCCTTGAGGGCGAGTAGCCTGAACTTACCGTCATATAAGCCGAAACTGTGCGGCCTATCCGCCATCTTAACGACTAACTCGTCGACGCCGCCGACCTCATCGACGTCGAACGCCTCCCTGAGACGCTCAATCATCTTCGACTTATCTGGTATTCCCCTGAGGAGCCTGTGCGTCGGCAGCACATTGAGTTTATCGTCCATCGGCCAAAGGAGCATGAGGATGTAGCCCATCCTCTCGTCCTTAGACTCCTGGTAGTACTTGAGCGCCGTCGTGTAACGGTGGTGGCCGTCGGCGATTATGATGTTGTTGCCCCTCATCATCTTCTGCAAGGCGGCGATGTCCCCCTTATCCCGTATCTTCCAGACTCTGTGGCGGATGGTATCATCGTGTATGAAGTCAAGCTGCGGCTCACCTGACATGTACTTCTTGAGGGTCTTAGCCGCGGTCCTGTCCTTGTCAGGGAACAAGCCGATTATCATCTCAAGTGATGACCTAGTGGCTTTGAGGAGTCTCATCCTCCCCTCAAGCGGGCCTTTCAGGACATTCTCATGCGGGAATATCTTACCCCCCTCAAATGGGACTATCTTCACAAGAGAGACAATCCCAGCCTGCTTCACTACCTTCCCGTCTGAGCGGTAGTGTTCCTCGTAGATGTAGAAAGCGTCCTCATCATCCTCGACGAGAATCCCATCCTTAACCCACTCATCGAGAGTCTCTTTGACGCGCTCGTACTTGCTGTTCACTCCATCCCCCTGTTCATCCTTCGGGAGTATCATTCTCACGAAACTGTACGGTGATGCCTTATAGTACTCCTCCTGCTTCTGGGGCGTTATAATGTCATATGGGAGGGTTAAGACCTTGCTGATGTCCCCACCGACCTTCGCAATCTTATACCTGAGCTTCCTAAAAGGTTTAAGTTCAACCACCCACAATATACTGAATCCTCAAATAAAAATTATGTCTTTACGATTTTGGACGTTGTCCTGAAGTGAACCTTAGCGACCTCATCCAGCAGTTCCGCTCCGTACGCTGCTATGAACATCCTCCCAGCATGCTCTACTGCGGTCGCGCCCTTCGGGAACTCCAACCCGTAGAATTTCCTCATCCCGTCGAGTGCCTCAAGAAACGTAGCCCTCGCGAGAACCGAGGCCGCAGCCACCGCCATGTCGGATTCCGCCTTCGGCCTCTGGATGAGCCCGACCTTCCTGCCTTCCTTCATGAGCTTCTCCCTCAGGTACTTCTCGTCGCCGAACTTGTCTGCTATCACAAGATTGCATTTCACCTTCCGCAGGAGGTTCTCTATCGCCCTCGCATGAGCCCAAGCCAAGAGGACGTTCAGGTTCTCGAACTTCTTATGCAGGACGTTATATTTTTGGGGGTTAATTCGCACTATATCAAATTCGCACTCGCCCTTAATCTTCGCAGCAAGCTCAGTCGCCTTCCTGTCGCTGAGGACCTTGCAGTCCTTCACGCCATAATGCTGGAGTATCTTCTCCTTCTCATCGTTCACGTGGACTGCAGCCACCACTAGCGGCCCGAAATAGTCTCCTTTGCCTGACTCGTCAGTCCCAATCCGGTCCATTTTGAACTGCAAGATAATGCGGCATTTAAGCCGCAGCTGAAATACTGTTCGAAATATAATCTCACAACCTTTAGGTTGTGATATTTTATCTCAGGCCCCACTGCCAGCCTTCTCCTGCTTCTTCGCAAACTCGGCGCCGTCCAGGTACTCCTCCTTGAACATGCCGACCATGAGGAAGAAGTACGACAGGAGTAGTGGACCCACGATGATACCAAGTATGCCGAAGTAGTTTAAACCCATGAAGAAACCCACAATCGAGATTAGCGGGTGTATCTGCCCAACCTTCTTCTGAATGTAGGGCCTCAGCATGTTCTCGAAGTTCACGAGCATGGTCCCGAAGATGAGTATGCCAATCCCTGCGGTATAATTGCCTCCTAGCATCTTGAGGACTCCGGCCGGGAACCACAGGAGGGGTGTTCCGACCACTGGCAGGACAGCGAAGATTACTGCTATGAACCCCCAGAATATCTCCCCTGGGACGTCGAATATCCAGAAGCAGAAGGCAATTAATGCCCCTTGTATGACTGCTATCACGCCAGTGCTTATGATGGTGGAGTTCGTTATGTCAGAGAACTCCTTGGAGAGCCTTCGGGTGTTCTTGTCGTTGAACGGTATCACCGACTTCACTATATCCGGCATCTTATTGTAGTTCACGAGCATGTAGTAGAGGAGGAAGTACATTATCGTCAACGTCGTCACAGTCTGGGCGACACCCTCGACTATGGACAAGAACCGCTGCTGGATATACGTGCCCAGCTGAGCGAATTGGTTGTCCAAAAGTGACCTTATCTGGCTGCCTGGTATCAGCCCCCCCATCATACTCATCTTCTCTGTGAAGTTGTCGGCGTTCGACAGCACAATATTCACCTGGGAGACCATCAACACTGCAGCGTACATCAACGGTATGGTTATGACCAGCATCGAAACCAATATGACAAGCACTGCGGCGAACTCGCTCCTCATCCTCTCCCCCTTCGAGAGCCACGAGTGCAGGGGGCTGAATATAACATAAAGTATGAGCGCGCCAAAGAACGCGTTCACATACGGCAGGAGCGCATAAATCAGGAAGAGTATGAGCGCAGCCATCACTATGGACGCCACCGTCCTCCTCTGCGCCACGTCACCTATTGAGTCGCCATCCGCCATACTACTTCACCAACAATATCTCCGTTGTTCCGACCTTGACCCTACCCTCGTCCAATAACCTACGAAGGTCATCCTTCGTCACCCTGATACTTGCACCACCCTGGTTATCAGGCAGTAAGCTCCCACCTACTATCTTCTCTGCCTCGCCACCATCAAAGAAGATGCCGCATTTGCATTCCTCTACAGTCACCGAGTGCAAGTCTGCATCCTGCATCTTCATCCCGCACCGGGGGCACAGGAAGTTGCTCTCCCCCCTAAACAAGAGCTCATGCTCGGTGGCCCTGTTGCCTGAAATCCGGGTTAGCTCACCCCAGTCCATCCAGACTCCGCCGCACTTCGTGCAAAAATCGAGCATCGTCCCGTTAATAGCCTTCTCCTCCATAACAGCTCCATCCTTAGGGCATTTCATAAATTCACTTCCACTGGGGTTTAACCCACGTCTTGAACATCACATCCATCAGCCCCGGTAGATTAGACACGATATCCATCACCGTGACCATCCCGATAGCGGCATTCTTCTCATCAACCACGACCAGACGCTTCACCTTACGCTCACCCATCAGCGCAGCCGCCCGCTCCACATTCATGAGCATCGGCACGCTCAACACCGGCTTGGTCATCACATCAGACACCACCGTCTTATAGACGTCCCTGTCCTCGACTATGACGCGCCTGCAAATATCCTTCATGGTGATGATGCCTGCGGCGGCCTTGTTCTCCTCCACAACGACCCCGCTGATGTTGTTCGCGACCATCAACTTCACCGCAGCGTAGACGCTCTCGCGAGGCTTGACCATAATCAAACGCCTACTCATAACATCCTTGACGAGCATACGATAAACGAATAAGAACCAGAAGATAAAAGAAACCCATAATCCCGTCAGGGAGTGGCATTCAACTTGAATCAGCCATCACAGGCCCCGTGATACTCTTGTTCTTTATCCCCTCCCATACGGTCCAAGCGTCCTTCTTACCACCTTTACTCTCCAAGAGACCGAGGGTGTAAAACTGTGGGGGGAGGCCTGGAACCTCGCTTTCATTGACATCCAATAGGCTGACGTACATGATGGCCTCAACGTTCCTTCCATTGAGCAGTTGGTAAAGGCGCCTCAGATATGCGGCCTGCGTCTCCTCTGAGCTTGGGATGGTGTTTTTCCCGGATGAATACGCTCCAGTCTCGGCGATGAACACTGGTTTTCTCGTCTCATTAAAGACTAGGGTGAAGTAATCGTCTGGGATGTCCTGGGGGGCATAAGGTGAGGTGAATATCCTGGGGTAGGTGGATATACCCATCAAATCAAGGTGCGGCTCAAGCTTGCGTAAGATGCTTAATTGTATCCGCTTGCCATCTGCAGACCCTGTAGCGTTCGGTATCCTCATCCATTCACTCGCATCCTGCGTCCCTGAGGCGAGTATCTCATACTGGAACGACACGAAAACCTTGGTATGCGGCGATATGCCCCTTATCTCATCATATGTCTGCTCATAGAGGGGGAGGAAATCGTCCACTACACTGTCGATGGTTGGCAGCATATTGAGTTCAACGCACAAGTTCACATACTCGGGCTTATACTCCCGCACACGCTCCATCACAGCCTTGCGGAAGGCCACCCTGTATTCTGCATCACGGAAATCCCCAACCCCTCTCGCGCCTCTAATAGTTTTCCTGTCTCCTTCAAGGCACTCAAATGCGAGATACAACCTAAGGCCATTCTGCCTCACCAAACCTATAAGTTTACGATGTGACTCATCAACCCAACGGTTACGTCCGGGGTCGAAGAAAGTGTCAGCCACCTGGAAGTAGGCGACTTCACCAGCCTCCGCCTCCCTGCTGATAATCACCTCTGGTTCCCTCATCATGTAACCTGAAGGCCACAAACCGACGCCCATGAGGAAATGCCGCGGGGAAGAATCCAAAGTCAGATTCAAAGGCTCGGAAGCCCGAGGCGGAGCATTCTGCTGGCAACCGCAAGTTAATATCAGGAAGACGATTACCATAGATACGGTCAATAAAGGTTTCACTAGCTAAATATGTTTTCTGTAAAGAAAAGGCATAGGGCTTGAGACCGTTACTTCCTGTATTAGGCTATATTTTAGCATCCATTTCCCATTCCACCTCATGATAAGAAAATGCGCTGCCTCAGACTTTATTAAAATGCTCGAAATCATCAACGATGCAGCGAAAAAGTACGTGGGTGTAATCCCCAGTGACTGCTACCGCACCCCCTACATGCCTGCCGGGGAGTTGAAGGGGGAAATCGACTCCGGAGTCGTCTTCTACGGTTACTTCGAGGACGGGACGCTCATTGGTGTCATGGGCCTACAGGACGTGTCGGACGTGACCCTCATAAGGCACGCGTACGTGACGCCGAATATGCAGGGCCGGGGCATCGGCAGCCAACTGCTCAAGCACCTGCTGACGCTAATCGACCAGCGAGTCCTCATCGGCACCTGGGCCGACGCCGCATGGGCTGTCAGATTCTACGAGAAACACGGATTCAAAAAAGTCACCCCCACTGAGAAGGAGAGGCTCCTGAGGAAATACTGGAAGATAACAGAAAGACAAATAGAAACGTCAGTGGTGCTGACGAAATAAGGGAATGTTTCTCTTGGTCCTCTGCCCCCCAGATACTCATATATCCCCTAAAATCAAAAATGTGGGATTTATATAATCATGCTCCCTTATATGTCAATAGTGGGATTATGGAAATGCTGTGTGTTGATGCGAAGGGGAGGCTGGTACTTCCGGCAAGGATAAGGCGGGAGATGGGTGCGACCAAGATGGCCCTCGAAAGAGAGGATGGTCGCATAATCCTGACGCCCATTGTTCCATTAACCCGTTTGGGCGGACGGTTCAAAAGAGGCATCAGGGCTGAGGGACTGCATGACCGAGAAGATTTTCCTTGACGCATACGCTTGGATAGAAATATTCGAGGAGACGGAGAAGGGCCAGAAGATCCTCCGCAGGATAAAAGACCATGAACTCTACACGCCGATACTCAACTACTATGAGGTGCTCCTAAAGTATCGGCGGCAAGCCAGTGACATATCCGATGAAATCTCAGTCCATCTGAAGGGCACGAGCATTGTAACGCCGGCAACCGAGGAGATAATGGATGCTGCGGTGGGCCTGAAGCTGAGGCACCCTCAACTCTCCATGGCTGACGCGACAGCATTCGCGACAGCGATAGTCTGCAATGGAATTCTCATCACAGGCGACAGGGACTTCAAAGACATAAAACACAAAAACGTAGAATACTTCAAATAAACCAAAAGTCAGAAGCGTCATGGGGTGTCGAAGACACTAAAATAGATGGGGCATCGAAGATGCCTCGGTTTCTTTATTCTTTCATCAACATTCCTTCTTTCTTTATAAAAGAAAGAAGAAAGGTTGGTTTGGGGCTGGAGGGAATTGAAGAACCTTTTTCTTTCTTTCCAAGAAAGAAAAATGTTCATGAAAAAGAAAGAAGATGTGTCGTCTACGACGGCACGAATTCATATCTCACCCAGTGCCATCGAGGCAATTGCCGAAGATGGCACCCCCATGTAAACTAGGCGGACAGTTTGGGGGGTTATTTATCCTTTGAAACTTTACTTTTTTTGATTTCAGACATTAGATACGCTATAGAGCATGCGGGAAAAATTAGATACCACAAGATGTCTGGAATTAATCCACCCGGACCGGCAGGTATACTAGGAGTAAAAACTTCTATCTTAACATTAATTGCTAATCCAGATAATCCAATAAACACTAATCCCAATATTGCTGAATAATGCGCAATTTTTTCATTAAGTATGATGCCAATTAATGAAAGTAATAAAGTTACTGCACCCGTTAATCGGATAATATCGAGCACGAGCATCTCGGGTTCGGATAAACCTCCGATAATAAACACAGTAAATATACCTATAAGGATAAAACCAAAAGAGTACATGAACAACATACTTAGTGGATATCTACTCCAACCATCCATTCCAACCACCCCGATTTAGCTATAGTATGCTACTTAAAAAATAAGGGATACATAGAGAGCGTCCCAACAACAACGCGGGAAAACAATGTCCCACGCCGTTGCCTTTTTCGCCCTCTATACATAACCCCATGACAGTTTTGGGGCTGGAGGGATTTGAACCCCCATCGGTTGGTCACTTCGAACTTCCTAATGTCAAGGCATTTACGGGACGGATGTCCGATCACCCTCCGCTTTAGCGGATGGTTGAGTCTGGATGTCGTCCCGGAACGCTCAGAATCTGCTTTGCAGATTCTGGCGCGCAAAAAGCCCAATGGCTTTTTCGCGACGCTCGCCACTTTAGTGGCGGGTGCGTTTTTCGGCCTCTGACCAAGTTTTTTCGTCATCGCCCGTTGGTGGGCTCGGCGCTCCAGATTAATATGAATTTCTCTGGAGCCAACTAGGATGCCTGGTTACCCCACAGCCCCATGCTGTGTTTTTCCCTCTAGGTTGCTGGAGCCAACTAGGACATTGAAGAGCGAAGCTCTTCGATGCGCGCAAGGCCGCTGCCTTGCTTGCGTGCCTGGTTACCCCACAGCCCCGTTTGTTGTCTTCGGTCTGCGGTCTTGGGTCTAGACTGTAGACTGTGGACTGTAGACTTTGAGTTGATATATTACGGTTTGCATCAAATATAAACTTGTGGATGAGTTCTTGAAGGCGGCATTGGATGAGGCGAAAAAGGGGCTTTCTGAAGGTGGTATCCCCATTGGGAGTGTCCTTGTGGTTGACGGTAAACTCATCGGTCGTGGGCATAATCGGCGTGTTCAGGGGGGTAGTGTCATAAAGCATGCTGAGATGGACTGTCTCGAGAATGCTGGGCGCAAGAAGGCTAGCGTCTACCGGAAGGCGACTTTGTACTCTACCCTTTCGCCCTGTGACATGTGCAGCGGCGCGGTGCTGTTGTATGGCATCCCCCGGGTCGTCGTCGGTGAGAACGTGAACTACAAGGGGCCTGAAGAGTATGTGAGAAGTCGTGGCGTCGACGTGAAGGTCCTGAACGACAAAGACTGCATTAAGATGATGGGGGATTTCATCAGAGACAATCCTGAACTGTGGAACGAGGACATCGGAGAATAGTCTATGTGCCTGCAGCCACTCCGAGCAACGTCTCCACCCCACCTGCTTGTATCATCAGCAGCACGATGAAGTTCACCGTCAGGACTGTCGGCAGGAAGGGGTATGCTCCCGCGTCCCCGTAGTTCTTGAGTATCGGCCGCAGGAGTTCGTTCACCACCAGCGTGAGAACAAGGGTTATTATGATGTATGCTGGGCTGAGGGTGCTCAAGAGTGCGGTGAGCGCGGCCACGTCCATGGTGCTTATGTTTATTACGTGTGTGCCCGTGGTGGCTGCGGCGAAAAGGACTATCATCAGCCATTTTATTATGAACGGGGTGAGTGCGAGTTCGCCGGTTACTCCCATGTAGATGTCTGTTGCGAACATGAAAGCGCAGAAGGCGGCCCAGACTTCGGCGAAGTCTGTCTGCGCGGCCATCCTCTTGAGGTCTGAGAGGGAGCTTACTGTGAGGCTTCCGAGTAGGAAGATGAGGGCGTCAGTCTGTATGATGGTGTGTGGGGTGAGGATGAATCCGGTATCCATTTTTTATTCTTGTATGTTGAATATAGGGTAGTTGGTTTAAATGCACTTCATCAAGCAGTTGTTTGAAGGGAAACCCGAGGATTGGGTTCACCTAATGTTCACGAGGTATGGTCGTGGGGAATTCATGGGCCCTGTGGCTGAGGTGGATGTTGGAAAGGACATCAAGTTCAAGGCGAGCGTCGAGTACTGCGGGCTCTTCAGCCTCCTTGCTGTCTCGTGTGGGGGCGACTTCAAGGTCGAAGGTGGAATCTACGGGAAACAAGACTTCCGCGGGGTTTTAGTGAAGTTGGGTGTGGAGTTCGACGACAAGAGCAAGCCTAAGCAGGGGGTATATGTGGCTCAGGTCGAGGGTGATTACGCTGGGGATGTGATTGTTAAGCTGATTGATGGGGTGCCTGAAGCCACCGTCCTGTTGAATCTGGTGGGTTCCACTGCGAAGTTGAAGTGCAAGATGAAGCCTCCGAAGCCGGGCGGGGAGAAGGTTGTGGACTTCTGCAGCGGCTCACTGAACCCGAGCGTCATTGGGAGGTTGACTGAGGAGATATTCTTTGACGCACCTAAGTTCGCTAAGGCGAAGGTCGAGAACATGTTCGTCATAGATGAGCTCGTAATGCCCCCCGGAGCAAGCCCTGCTGAGGCGAGGCTCTCGGCGAAGCGGAAGGGGAAGGTAGTGAGAACCGTCACAGTTGACGGGGTTCAGAAGAAGAGCGAGTGCGTTCTATTGGTCTAATCTTCAAACTCTATGTCCTGCATTGTTAGGTGGGGGTTTGTGATGAATCTTTTCCCCCTATCGCAGGTGTATCTTATCCCCCCATCTTTCATCAGGGATGTCCTGAATCGCTCGACCTCTACTGTGCCGTTGGGGTGGGCTGTTATATCTGATGAGTTCTTCCCTCGCGGGCTATCTTCTCCTTCGACCGGCACCTCAAAGTCCTCGAAAACCTGTGTGAATCCCATCTGGCTGAGGGCTCTTTTCGTTGCTGTCATGAACCTTGAATAGGATCCTTCTTCTGAGAGTCCGTTACCCTTAACCAAATAGGCGAGGGTGTCTTTTGCATCGGTCATCTGTGTCCATTCGTTTAGCATGGGTGTAATCATCTCATCAGGCTCAAGATGCGCAAGACCCACAAGCCTTTTCTTGGGGTCTATGAGTGCGACGTACATGCAGCTTGATGCGTGCATGGACCTCAGGTCCCTGTCTGATATTCTGGCGTATCCTGAATCGACTGTTGTCTTCGATGCGTCCTGCTCCTCGACCACCTGCATACTCCTCAGGTTAATCAGTATGTTAGTGTTGAGTGTCTCCTTAGCAGGTGGCAGGTCTGCGAGTGGTGGAGGGCTCATATTGTTCACTCCCCCTGCTTCAATAGGATTCCTGTGTGTCATAACTTAATCCGGATTGTAGCCCCCGCATTAACCCCATGGCTCATTGATCGACAAACGTCTTCGACTCTCCCCTGTGGTAACCCTCTATGGGGGGCAGTTACTATTACCGCCTCAGCGGTTTAAAAACGAATAATACAATATGTGTAGACTACTCAGATGGTGGTTTAGATGAAGATAGATTCAATAAGAGCAAGGGAAGTGTTGGATTCCAGGGGTAATCCGACGGTTGAAGTTGACTTGAGGACTGATGGTGGCCTCTTTAGGGCGATGGTCCCGAGTGGGGCGAGCACCGGCAGCCACGAGGCTGTGGAGTTGCGTGACGGGGACAAGAAGCGCTACGGCGGCAAGGGTGTCCTCAAGGCTGTGGAGAACGTCAACAAGAAGATTGCGCCGAAGGTCAAGGGTTGTGACGTGTGCGACCAGCGCGGCCTCGATGACATGATGAGGAAACTCGATGGTACAGCCAACAAGGGCAACCTCGGGGCGAATGCCATCCTCGCAGTCAGTATGGCTGCGTGCAAGGCTGCTTCAGCGCACAAGGGCGTGCCATTGTACGCTTACATAGCATCCCTCTCAGGTCGCAAGGGCGTGACATTGCCTGTTCCACAGTTGAACGTCATAAACGGCGGCAAGCACGCCGGGAAGGAGAACGACATACAAGAGAATATGTACATGCCCACCGGCGCGAAGTCATTTACAGAGGGTATACGGATGGGCGCTGAGACCTATCACACCCTAAAGAAGATGCTTAAGGCCAAGTACGGCGTCCACGCAGTCCAGCTCGGCGATGAGGGCGGTTTCGTGCCGCCCATAGACACGCCCCAA
>Ga0315284_10013455_pt1 | contig 11653 bp, 7 predicted proteins | sample YL17G09_16_MG_FD_203696 | JGI IMG/M metagenome (GOLD analysis project Ga0315284, IMG submission 203696) | Sediment microbial communities from Yellowstone Lake, YNP, Wyoming, USA - YL17G09_16 | ecosystem: Environmental > Aquatic > Freshwater > Lake > Sediment | place: USA: Wyoming | collected... | reverse complement strand
TCCGGCCGGGGCACTTTGGCGGGGTGTGCACCGTGGTGGCGAAGCTGCTCGCCATCGTCCAGCCTGACGCGGCGTATTTCGGCGAGAAGGACGCCCAGCAATTGGCGGTCGTGCGCCGCATGGTCGCCGACCTGGACCTGCCGGTCGACATCCGCGGGTGCCCAACCGTGCGCGACCCGGACGGCCTGGCCCTGAGCAGCCGTAACGTGCACCTGTCGCCAACAGAGCGGCGGCAGGCGCTGGCCCTGAGCGCTTCGCTGGCCGAGGCCCGCGAGGCCGTGCGGGCGGGCGAGCGCGACGCCGGCCGCCTGGCCGAGGGCGTGCGGCAGCGGCTCAAGGCGGCCGAGGGCGTGGACCTTCAGTACGTGGCCGTCGTCGATCCGGATACGCTCGAAGACCTGACGCAGGTGGCTGACACGGTGCTGGTCGCGGTGGCCGCCAAGGTCGGCGCGACGCGGCTGATCGATAACGTGCTCTTGCGCGGCCTGAGCTAGCTCGCGCGCCCGTTTAGAAGCTGTTTCAGAACCGCCCTTCAGGGCGGGGTCGCGCGGCGGGCAGTCTTGCCCGCCGCGAGAATTCGGGTGCGTGCGCGCAGTGGGCAAGACTGCCCACCGCGCTATCTCCGGTTCTGAAACAGCTTCTTGGCGGGGAGCCGAAGTCGAAGACTCGCTGTGGCGAGGCGACCACGTGTTTCGGTATCAGCACGGCCGGACAAGCCGGCCGTGGCACACGGCAGGGGGATCACTGAGGAGTCTTTTCAGGGACGAGCGATGCTCATCAAAGTGCTGAAATCCAAAATCCATCGGGCCACCATCACCGAGACGCACCTCGAGTACGAGGGCAGCATCACCCTCGACGAGGACCTGCTGGACGCGGCGGGCCTGGTGGAGGGCGAGGCCGTCCTCGTGGCCAACGTCAACAACGGCACCCGCCACGAGACCTATATCATGAAGGGCAGGCGCGCGAGCGGCGTCGTCTGCCTGAACGGGGCGGCGGCGCGGCTCGGCCAGCCGGGCGACCTGCTGATCATCCTGGGGTTCGCGTACCTGGCGCCGGAGGAACTGGCCGGCCACAGGCCGCGGAGAGTGCACGTGAATAAACGGAACCATATCGTGCGCGGCCGGTGAGCCGCCGTAAGGAAGGTTCGCGTGCGTCAAGTTCTTCTTCGCATCCCGATCCCGGGCACCGAGCAGGTGCTCACGCTGTACGGGTACGGGGCGATGATGTGCCTGGGATTCCTGGCGGCGATCCTGGTGGCGGCCCACCTGGCGAAGCGCCAGAAGCAGCCGCCCGACGTGGTGTATAACATCGCCCTGCTCTGCTTCTTCGGCGGCATCCTGGGGGCGCGGCTGTTCTTCGTGGTGCAGTACAGCGGGCAGTTCCCGCACCTGCTGGACCTCGTGAAAATCTGGGAGGGCGGCCTGACGTTCTACGGCGGGTTCCTCCTGGCGGTCCTGGCCGTCGCGTCGTACCTCGTGGCGACGGGGCGGCCGATCCTGTACTGGCTGGACATCCTCGCGCCGGGCGTTGCCCTGGGCGAGGGGTTCGGGCGGGTGGGGTGTTTCCTTAACGGATGCTGCTATGGCGACGTATGCCCAACCGGCTGGGGCTTGGCGTGGCCCGTCGGGTCGATCCCTTGGCAGCACTACGCCGAGCAGTTCCTCGCGTCGGCGGGATGGCCGAGCGCGCCCGGGGCGCTGGCGGCGCTGGGGATGACGCCCGCCCAGCCCGCCGGGGCGGCGGCGGGGGCGCTGGCCGGATCGCTCGCGGCCGCGTGGCACGCCCCGGCGATCTATCCGGCGCAGCTCCTGTCGCTCGTGAACGCCGCCCTCCTGACGCTCGTTCTGTACACGATGTGGCGCTGGAAGCGCCGGCACGGGCAGATCATCTTCGCGCTCATCCTGCTCTACGGCGTCAGCCGATTCCTGCTGGAAATCCTCCGGGCCGACGAAGCGGCGGTCTACCTCCTGGGTCTGCCGACGCTGCTCGAGGCGCTGGGCATGCACGCGACGGCGGCAAGGCTGCCCGGGATGACGATCAGCCAGAACGTGGCCATCGGGATGGCCGTGGCAGGCGTCGTCGGGCTGGTGCTCCTGGCGCGCAGCCGGCGCCCCACGCTCCAGGCGGACTACGTCCCCCCGGCGCCCGCGCCGGAGGATTCGCCGGAGCCGAAGCGCGGCAAACGCCGAGAACGATAACGACGGCACCAGTAAGGAACTGCTCTCATGACGTTGCGGGAAGCCTTGAAGATGGCCGTCGCCGGTCTCGCGCTCGCTTTCCTTGCGCAGACGGCTTTCGGCCAGGCCGTCACCCTGCGCTTCAAGCCGGAGCCCGGCCAGCGGCGCGTCTACGAGAACACCCTCCGCCTGGAGACGATCCGCCAAGTCGGCGACCAGACCCAGCGGATGGTGACCGAGGTGCCCGTCCAGCGGCAGGAACTCGTGGTCGAGACGAAGGCCGACCCGCCCAGCCTGCGGCTGGTGGTGGTCGATGCGCCACAGGGCCGACGCCTCCTCGTTTACGAGGAGAACAGCAAGGACCGGCTCTCGAGCGTTCCCGAGGCGAATCGCACGCAACTGCTGCCGCCCGCCCTGTTCTGGCAGTGGCGCGACCTGCGCGGCCAGCCGATCGAAAAGCCCGGCAAGCCCACCAACTCCGGCCAGGCCATGGACCTGATCCAGGCCGAGGTCCGGTTCCTGCCCGAGCAGCCCGTCAAGCCGGGCGACAGTTGGTCGCGCGACCTCGACCTGGACGTCGCCAAGGCGACGCTCACCACCCGCTTCACCGCCACCCGCACGGAAGGCGCCAGGCCTTGCGCAATCCTTGAGACGTCGGCCACCGTCGCCTTCGCAGGCGAACTGGCCGACCGGATCAAAATAGAGAAGCTGATGTGGCGCATGGCGTGGGCCCTCGACGGCAGCGGGTGGGTGAACCTGTCGGGCTCGATGGTGGCCATCGAGAAAGCCGACAAGGCCGAGCAGCGAGTCCTGCGCGATACCCAGGAGAAGCTCATCGAGGGGGACCGGCTCGACGTCGCCCAACTCGACAAGGCCCGCAAGGACCTCGCGCAGATCGAGAAGGGCATGAAAGAGGCCCAGGCGAACAACCTCGATGCGGCCCTCGAGACCTTGGGCGCGTTCGTCCGCGACAACCCGCAGGGGCCCTGGTCCCCGGCGGTGCAGAACCTTTGCGCCAGCCTCTCGAACCAGAAACTCGTGACACAACCCGTGCCGGCCCCGCGGCTGCGGCTGATGCTCCGCGACCTCCAGGCCAACCGGGACCAGGCCAGCAACCAGGGCAACACCGCCTTGATCGGCCAGATCGACCAGACCCTGCGCCAGGTCGCCGGCGTCAACCTCAAGACGATTCTGGAGGACTCGAAGGACCCCGACCCGATCGTCCGCGACCTCGCGGCCTTCGGGCTGGCCTTCGCGCAGGACCCCGAGGCCGCCAATCGCCTGCTGGCCATGGCCAAGGATGAAAGCTTGCAGGCGCGCGGCACGGCGATCATCGGCCTGGCCATCCAGAGCAAGGAGGTCGAGCAGAACCTCCTCGTGGAGCTTCTGAAGGACAAAGACGCCCGCGTGCAGGGGGCGGCGGCCCTGCTGGCGGCCCGCACCATCAAGAAGGACGACCCGCGCGCCGCCGAGGTTCTCCCGATCCTCCTGGAGAACACGAAGTCGACGAACGCGTGGACGCGCGCGAACACGGTGTCGGCCCTGGTGGCCCTCTCGCCCGCCGGCTCGGTCCCGAGCGCGAAGGCCCTCGTCGACGGGTACAAGGCGGAGAAAGAGGAGCGCCTGCGGCCGCTCTACCTGGCGGCGCTGAAAGTGATCACGGGCGTCGAGGCAAAGGACCTCGCGCCGTACGAGGAGTGGCTGAAGAAGCCGACGCCGCCGCCCGCGCCGAAGGAGCCGGCCCCCGCGCCGGCGACCACCCCGCCGGCGCCGCCCCCCGCCGCCCCGCCCGCCCCGACGCCGAAGGGGTAGCCATCTCTCAGCACCGGCTTGGGAGCAAGGGCCGTGGCCCGGATGTGACTGCCGCTCTGACGGGTTGCGACATACCCCAGTCGGCCGAGAGCCCTGACCAAATCATGGCCCGCCACGTCTCGCGGCAGTTTCACAAGGCGATAACCTCGTCACGCGTGAAGTGAAGGCGGATGATCTTCGGCCTGTCTTCGGGTTTCTCGAAATGGCAGGTCACGGCATCGCGAATGCTGTCGCGGAGTTGCTCGAGGGTGTCCGCTTCGGTGAAGATGGAGGCCCCAACAGCCTTCGCCGTATACCCACCGTCGGGATCTTCCTCGATCTGGAAAACGAGTTCCGTCATGGCCGATACTCCCTCGCCGCGTCAGGCAAACAGTGGCACCCAACGATTGGCATTCTAGCGGCCCGTCCACGCCGAAACAAGGCGCGCCGCGCGGGCGCGCTACTCGCCGTCCGTCGCCGTCGCTTGGCCCGCCGCCGGGCCCGGCCCGTCGGCCGCGCGCTGGCGGATGTGCGTCTCGGCGCGGCTGCGGAACTGGCCCCTGAGGTCCGGCACCACCTCGCGCAGGCATTCCTCCACGCGGTCGACGAACGTGAGGCGCACGGCCTTCCGCACTTCCTCGGGAATCTTCTCCAGGTCGTCGGCGTTCCCCTTCGGCAGGAAGATGTGCGTGAAGCCCTCGCGGTGGGCGGCCAGCACCTTCTCCTTGACGCCGCCGACCGCCAGGACCCGCCCCTGGAGGGTGACTTCGCCGGTCATCGCCACGTCGCGCCGGGCCGCGCAGCCGCTCATCGCCGACGCCAGGGCCACCGCGATCGGCAATCCCGCGCTCGGCCCGTCCTTGGGCGTGGCCCCCTCCGGCACGTGGACGTGCAGGTCCACCGTGTGCCGCATCGGGATCACCCCCGGCCGCGAGCATTTTGCCCGGACCCACGAGAGGGCCGTCTTGACGGACTCCTGCATCACGTCGCCGAGTTGGCCGGTCAGCGTGAGCTCGCCCTTGCCGGGCATGCAGGAGACCTCGATGGTCATGCTGCGGCCGCCGACTTCCGTCCAGGCGAGGCTCGTGACCACGCCGACGCTCTCTCTCGGCCCACCCGTCTCGCGCCGATACGGGGCGGGGCCGAGGTACGCGCGGACCTGCTCGCGCGTAACGGTGCGCGGCTCCGGCGTCGGCGCGCCGGCCACGACCCGCTCGGCGGCGATCTTGCGGAAGATGCGGGCCACGCGCTCGCGGAGGTGCCGCACACCCGCCTCGCGCGTGTACGACTCAATGACGTGGCGGATGATCTCCGACGAAAGCGCCGCATCGGCCGCCGCCAGGCCGTGCGCCTCCAGCTCCCGCGGCACGAGGTGCCGCTCGGCGATCTGGCGCTTCTCCTCCAGCGTGTACCCGGCCAACTCGATCATCTCCAGCCGATCCATGAGGACCGGCGGGATCGCCGTCGGCACGTTCGCCGTGCAGACAAAGAGGACCTCGGAGAGGTCGTACTCGACCTCCAGGTAGTGGTCGCTGAAGGCATAGTTCTCGTCGGGGTCGAGGACCTCCAGCAGCGCGCTGGCCGGGTCGCCCCGCGCGTCGGTGCCCATCTTGTCGATCTCGTCCAAGAGGAAGACCGGGTTGCGGACGCCCGCCTTGCGGATCGACTGGAGGATGCGCCCCGGGAGGGCGCCGACGTACGTGCGGCGGTGGCCGCGGATCTCGGCCTCGTCGCGCACGCCGCCGAGGCTCTTGCGGACGAACCGCCGCCCCAGCGCCCGGGCCACGCTCTTGGCGAGGCTGGTCTTGCCGACGCCCGGCGGACCGACGAAGCACAGGATCGGCTCGCGCATCCGCGCCTTGAGTTTCTTGACCGCCAAGTACTCCAGGATCCGCTCCTTCGGCTCGTCGAGACCGAAGTGGTCCTCATCGAGGATCCGCTCCACGTGCCGCAGGTCCAGATTGTCCTCGGTCCGCTCCTTCCACGGCATGTGGACGAGCCAGTCGAGGTACTCGGTGATGACGACGGCTTGGGGCGTCAGGGGCATCATGCGGCTGAGGCGCTGCTGCTCGCGCAGGGCGATCTTCTGCACCTCCTCGGGCATCCCGGCCGCCAGGATCTTCTCGTGAAGCTCGGAGACCCCGGCCGCTGCCGCATCGCCCTGGCCGAGCTCCTCCTCGATGGCCCGGAGCTGCTCCTTCAGGAAGTACTCGCGCTGGGACTTCGTGAGGCGCGTGCGGACGCGGTCGCTGATCCGCCGCTGAATTTCCAGCAGCGAAATCTCGTTCTCCAGGAGGTCCGCCAGCATCCGCAGCCGCGCCTCCGGGTCCACGATCTCCAGCACGCGCTGCTTGTCGGAGAACGGGACGGCGGTATACGCGGCCACGGTATCCGCCAGGAGCGACCCCGTCGGGGCTTCGGCGACCAGTTGGCCGATGCTCTCCGGCAGGTTGGGCTGGAACTGAAGGTAGCTGAAGAACCGGGCCCGGACGGTCCGCATGAGGGCCTCGGCCTCGGCGCTGTCGAGGGGCGGCTCCTCGATGGGGACGACCTCGGCCCAGAGGCATCCGTCTTCGCGCGCCAGCGCCAGCACGCGGGCACGCCCCGCCACCTCCACGATCACCTTGTAAGTACCGCCATCGGACTTGAAACACTGATGCACGTGGCCGATGGCGCCGACCTCGAAGAGGTCCGCCGCCGCGGGCTCGAGGCACTCCGGGTCCCGCTGCGCGAGCAGCAGGATCTGCCCGTCCCTGCCGATCGCCTCGTGCACGGCCGTCACGGACATCTCGCGCCCGACCTGGAGCGGCGCCGCCAGGCCCGGAAACGCGACGAGGCCGCGCAGGGCGAGCACCGGCAGTTTCATCGGCGGCGGCTGTGGGTCAGTTGCCATGGCGTTCGTACAACCACACGCGCCCCGCCAGCGGGGCGGCTGAATGAGGCCCCTCTAGCCGCCCATCTTGATGGGCGCGTTCTTCACGTGCCAGGCGGCTCGCACCTCAACGCTTCTTCACGAACAGCCAGTCCTCGAAGGTGCAGCGAACCTGGATGGCGTTCGATTCCAGCCTCTTGCTGGCGCCCCCGGCGAACATCAGCGACACGGCGATGGAAATCTCCTTGTCGCCGCGCCAGAAGTACTTCGTGAAGCTGCCGCCCGTGTCCGGCCCGCACGGACCCCAGAGGTAGAAATCCGTGAGCCGATACGTAGCCGACCACACGGCGCCAGGCGCCAGGGCGACTTCGCGCGCCTTCGGCCACGACTTCGTGCGGGGGTCGGTGTATACGGGCGTCTCTTCCGCCCCCGCCGCGCTCTTCATGACGATCGCGAGGATCGGAAACGGAACCTCTTCGCCCGCCGGCGGTTTCGCCTCCGGGGCCATCGGCCGCGGCGGCACGAGCGCCACCGTGCTCGACGACTGGTTGCGGATCGCCAGCCGCAGGCTCGCCGGCAACCCGCCCTCCGGCTGGACACCGACCGGCTCGATCGTGCACACCAGGTCGGCCACCGTGGCGGCGCGGTCCGCCTTCACCGCCGGCGTGCAGCCGACGGCCAGCGCCATCGCCGAGACGAGAAGCACCCGAATTGCCGCCCTCATCGGATGGCCACCTAACAACCGTCTGTGCGCGGCGGGTCTCCTGACCCGCCGCGCTGTGTGCCACGGCCGGTCTTGTCCGGCCGTGCGTTGTGCCGTCAGCCCCGTCACGGGCGGCTGATCTCTAACCACGCGCTTTCAGCCCGTGGAGAGCGACTTCGTCATCTCCGGATCGCCGGCCGTCGTGACGGCGGCGGTCTCGGGGGATTCCGGCGGCGCTTCAGCCGCCACGGGCACTTCGACCGGGGCCGCGACGGCGGCGGCCGATTCCTCCGCGGCGGCCCGGGCGCCCGTGTCCGTCAGCGCGAGCTGCACCTCGGCCGGCACCGGCGGCTCAGGTTCCGCCAGGGGCACCTCAGGCGTCGCGTCGGCCGCGGCCTTGCCGCCCGCCGAGTCGTCCGTCACGAAGCCGTGCTCGTGCAGGTCGCTGAACTTGACGCTCACCTTGCGCGACACGCCCGGCTCGTGCATCGTTACGCCGTAAATCACGTCGGCGATGCTCATCGTGCGCTTGTTGTGCGAGATGATGACGAACTGCGACTGGTCGAGGAACTCCTTGACCAAGTCGGTGAACCGGCCGACGTTGGTCTCGTCGAGCGCGGCGTCGACCTCGTCGAGGATCGCGAAGGGGCTGGGCCGCGCGCGGAAGATCGCCAGGAGGAGCGCCACCGCCGTCATCGTCTTCTCGCCGCCCGAGAGGAGGCTGATTCGCTGGAGCTGCTTGCCCGGCGGCCGCGCCACCACCTCGATCCCGCTCTCCAGCACGTCGGCCTCGTTTTCGAGGAACACGTCGGCCTTGCCGCCGCCGAAGAGCTTGCGGAACAGTTCCTGGAAGTGGCCGCGCACCGCGTTGAAGGTGGCCGTGAACCGCTCGCGGCTCTCGCGGTTGATGCGGTCGATGAGGCCGCCGAGGGCCTCGCGGGCCTTCACCAGGTCGTCATGCTGCTGCCGCAGGAACGTCGTCCGCTGCTCCAGGGCCTCCTGCTCGTCGATGGCCTCGAGATTCACGGCGCCGAGGCGCTCGATCTTGCCCTGGAGGTCGCGGATCTCCTCGGCGACGGCGTCCCAGTTGACCTCGGCGGGCTGCCACTGGGCGTAGCGCTCGGCGATGTCGAGGCCGAAGTCCTCGCGGACCCGCTGCACGAGGTCGCCGCGCTTCGTCTCGACCTCGCGGGCTTCGAGTTCCCGCGCGTGGAGGCGCTCCTGAAACTCGTCGATCTCGTTTTCGATGCCGCGGGCCTTCTCCGTGAGGCCTGCGACGGCGTCGCGCCGGTCGGCCCGGCGGCCGGCCAGGCGCCGCCCCTCGGCCTCCGCCGACTCCTTGTCCATGAAGAGGGTCGCAATCTCCGACTGGAGCCGCAGCATCGTCCGCTCCGAGTCGCGGATGCGGTCCTGGCACTGGGCGAGGTCCGCCCGCCCCTGCTCAATCCCTTCGCGTGTGGCCGCCAGGTCCCGCTCGGCGGCCGCCAGTTGGTCCACCAGGGCCGAGTGCTTCTCGCGAAGCTGGGCCAGCGCCACGCGGCTTTGGGTCCGCTCTTCCTCGCAGGCGGCCCGGGCCTGGCTCCGCGACTCCTGCTCCTGGACCAGGGCGGCGACGGCGGCCGACTGCTCCGCCTCGCGGCGCTGGAAGTCGGCGACCTCCTGGCCGAGGGCGTCGCGCTCGCCGCTCGCGGCGGCCCGCTGGCGCGCGAACTCCGCCAGCTCGGCCTCGACCACCGGCGCTTCGGCCTGAAGCTCCTGGAGGTTCTCGGCGAGGCGGCGCCGTTGGCCCTCCACCTCGACCTTGCGCATCGACCCCTCGTAAATCTCCTGCCTGAGCTCCTGCTGCGCGGCGTCGAGGGCCGTGAGCTCCTCGACGGCGCGGCGGCGCGCGGCCTCAAGCTCCTCGATCTGCCGACTGACGGCCTCGCACTCGCGGGCGATGTCGCGCAGCTCCGACCGGCGCGAGATCAGGCTCGTCTCCGGCCCCGGCGGACCCACCGCCACCGAGCCGTCGGGCTCCAGAACGCTTCCCGAGAGGCTGACGAACCGGTAGCCGCGCCACGGCCCGCGCGCCAGGTCCACCGCGCCCTCCAGCGTCCGCACGACGATCGTGCGCGCGAGGAGGTGCGCCAGGGCCGGCCGCACGGCTTCGGCGGCGCGGACATGGTCGATCGCCCAGCCGAGCGCTTCCGGCCAGGCCGACAGATCATGGCCGTCTGTCGATGCTTCAATAGCATCGAGGGCCAGGAAGCGGACCTGCCCCGGCAGCCGGCCTTCGAGTTCGCGGGCCAGCGCCAGCACGTCGGCCTGGTGATCGGCGATGAGAAGCTTCTCGGCCGGGCCGAGCGCCGATTCAAGGACGACGGCGTGGGCGACATCGACCTCGATGAGGTCCGCCACCATGCCGCGCCAGCCCTGGCCGCCGCGGGCCTGGATCGCCTCCTTGACCTGGCGGACGGCGGCGGGGATGCCCTCGCCGCGCCGCTCCAGGTCCTCCAGGATTTCGCGGCGGCTGCACAGGCCCGACGCCTCTTCCTTGGCGCGGGCGAGCCGCTGGCCGATCTCCTCGACTTCCTTCTGCTTGGCCTCGGCCTCGGCGCGTTTGGCCTCGAGGCGGCCGCGGCGCTCGCCGATCGCCGCCACAAGCGCCTGCTCCTCGCCCTGAAGCTCCGCCTCGCGCTGGGCGAGGGCCTGAAGATCGGCGGCGATCTCGTCGCGGCGGGCCGCGAGCTTGCGGGCCTGGGCGTCGAGCGTTTCGAGGCGCAGCTCCAGGCTGGCCACGCGGCTGGCCCGCTGGGCCCGCTGCTGCGCGAGGTCCATCAGGGCCGTCTTCGCGTGCTCGATGCGGGCCGTGAGGTCGCGGACCTGGTCGGAGACCTCGCGGAGCTTGGCTTCAACGGCGGCGACAGCCGCCTCCTGGTTCCGCGCGGAGTCAGCCACGCCGGCCATGTCGGTCCGGCGCGTCTCGACCGCCGCCTCGGCGTCGCGCAGGTGGGCCGAAAGCTCGCCGATCTTGCGGCGGTCGCGCTCGACCACTTGGCCCAGCTCGTCGACGCGCGTGCGGAGGAATCCGATCTCGTTCTCGCGCGTGGCGATGCCGGAGCGGGCCTGGCCCAGGCGGGCGTCGGCCTCGCGGGCCTCGCGCTCCAGCTCCATCAGCTCCGCCTCGAGCGCCGAGCGTTCCTGGTCAAGCTGCGCGAGGGCTCCAGCCCGGGCCGACCGCTCGGCCTGGAGGGCGTCCATGTCGGCCCGCACCGCCGCGAGGGCCGTCGCCTGCTCGTGGTATTGGTTCAGGGCGTACGAGAGGCGGAGCTCCTTGAGGCGCTGCGTGTATTCCTTGTAGTTGCGGGCCTTGCCGGCCTGGTGCTTGACGCTGCGGAGGCGCTTCTCGACCTCGCCGAGGATGTCGCCGAGGCGCAGCAGGTTCTGTTCGGTGCGCTGGAGCTTGCGCTCGGCCTCGCGGCGCTTGGCCTTGTACTTCGAGATGCCCGCCGCCTCCTCGAAGATGATGCGACGGTCCTGCGGGTTGGACTGGAGCAGGACGTCGACCTTGCCCTGCTCGATGACGCTGTAGGCGTCGACGCCGACGCCGGTGTCCATAAAGAGCTCGCGGACGTCGCGCAGGCGGCAGGGCTTGCGGTTCAGGAGGTACTCCGACTCGCCGCTGCGGTAGAGGCGCCGGCTGACCTCGACCTCCGGCACGTCGATCGGCAGGAGGCCGCGCGAGTTGTCGAAGACCAGCGTGGCTTCGGCGAAGCCGAGGCTGCGGCGCGTCTCGGACCCGGCGAAGATGATGTCGGCCATCTCGCGCCCGCGCAGGCTCTTGGGGCTCTGCTCGCCGAGGACCCACTTGACGGCGTCGACGACGTTCGACTTGCCGCACCCGTTCGGGCCGACGATGACCGTGACGCCGGAGTCGAACTCAAAGCGGGTCCGGTCGGCGAACGACTTGAAGCCGAACACTTCCAGTTTCTTCAGTTCCACGCTACCTCGAACCCTCCTCCGGGTTGATCGGGCGCGCTACCGGCCGGTCGCCGGGGACGCGAATGCCCAGCGGTTGAAGCACCACGGGTGCGGAAAGCGCGTGCTTGCGCGACATCTCGTACACCA
>Ga0315284_10013454_pt1 | contig 11653 bp, 11 predicted proteins | sample YL17G09_16_MG_FD_203696 | JGI IMG/M metagenome (GOLD analysis project Ga0315284, IMG submission 203696) | Sediment microbial communities from Yellowstone Lake, YNP, Wyoming, USA - YL17G09_16 | ecosystem: Environmental > Aquatic > Freshwater > Lake > Sediment | place: USA: Wyoming | collected... | reverse complement strand
GATCTGGACGAGCGGGGCGCGATCAATTTCTATGCAATCAACGACCAGCACGCGACGGTATCGCCGAAGGGATACAAAGGGTCTGTGGACCTGATCCCGATTGGGCCGGAGGCTTCGCGTGCGCGGTGGCTGACCAGGAGGGGCGTGGCGAAGCTGCAGAGCGATCGCAAGGCAGAGTTGCCTGCCAATGAGCTGTCCATCGTGCTGGTGCTGTGGGCCAAGGAGGGGGCGCGTGATATCTGCCTCTTGCTGGCAGGCGATGCGGATGCGGAGGGCCTGGAAGGCGCCATGGAGATTTGGCGGAGCCGAGCCGCGGAACGTGAGGTCGATGAGGGCTTCGATGCGGTGAAGGTCCCTCACCATGGGTCGTTCGATTCGCATTGGGCAGAGTTGCCCAAGACCGGACGTAAGGACGCCGCGAAGGTGGCTGTGATCTCAGCGGGGCAGAGGCCCGCGCTGCCGGATCGCAGGGTGATCAGGGACTTCATGGACCGCGGATGGAGGGTTCTCATCACCACAAGGCGGGGTGGGGCGAGGATAAGAGACCTTCCGATGACGTTGGCGAATCGGGGAGGGGGAGTGGTAGTGGGCGGCCGCGCGACCTGGCACGACATCAGGCTCACGTGGGATTCGGCTCGCGGGCTGACGTGGGAGCCCAAGGAAGCTGAGATCCAAAAATCCGATTTGCAGGCCTATGAGACCGGTTCAGGGGGCTGAGGTGGCGCGTCATTTCCCCTCCTGCCAGTTCTTCCCATGCCCGATGTCCACCTTGATCGGCACTCTCAGCTTCATCGCGCCCGTCATCTCCTGGCGGATCATCGCCGTCTCCGATTCGACCGCCCCCGCCGGTGTCTCGAAAACTAGCTCGTCATGCACCTGCATCAACATCTTGCTAGGCCGGCCCTCCCTCATCAGCCGGCCGTGAATGTTCAGCATCGCAACCTTGATCAGGTCCGCCGCCGAGCCTTGGATCACGCTGTTGATCGCCATGCGCTCCCCAGCGTTGCGCTGCGACAGAACCGGGCTGGCCAGCTCCGGGATTCGCCGCCGCCGGCCAAGGATGGTCTCGACATGGCCGTGCGACTGCGCATCCAGCACGCATTTCTCCATAAACTTGTGAATGGACGGGAATCGCAGGTTGTACGCGGTGATCAGCGCCTGGGCCGCCGTCAGCGAAAGACCCTCGATGCGCCGGGCCAGCCCCTGCGGGCTGATGCCGTAGATGATGCCGAAATTGATGATCTTGGCCTGCGCCCGCTGCGCTTTGCTCACCTTGTTCAGCGGCACGGAGAAGACCTCCGAAGCCACGGCGGCGTGAATGTCCTCGTCGTTCTCGAAGGCACGCACCAGCGCGGGCTCTTCCGTGTAATGCGCCAGGATACGCAGCTCGATCTGCGAATAGTCGGCTATCACCAGGACATTGTTCTCGCGGTCGAAGGGGACGAACGCCAGACGGATGCGCGCCCCCTCGTCGGTCCTGATCGGGATGTTCTGCAGGTTCGGATCCGAGCAGCTCAGTCGGCCCGTGGCGGCGCCCGTCTGGTTGAAACTGGCGTGGATGCGCCCCGTCGCCGGATTGACGTAGTCGCTCAGATTGTCCAGGTACGTGTTCTTCAGCTTGACCAGGCTGCGGTATTCGAGAATCAGACGCGGCACTTTGTGCTCGGCGGCAAGCTTCTCCAAGACTTCCACATCCGTACTCGGGCCTGTCTTGCCGCGCTTGATCACTCTCAAGCCCAGCTTGTTGAACAGCACCTCGCCAAGCTGCTTGGTCGAATCCGGGTTGAACTCGCATCCGGCGGCCGCGGTGATCTCCCCGCGCAGCTCCTCGACACGCAGCCCCAAAGCCCGGCTCTGCTCCTTGAGCATGCCCGGATCGATCGCCACCCCGTTGTGTTCCATCTCGGCCAGCACGTCGATCAACGGGACTTCCAGGTCGTCGTTGAGCTTCCGGACCGCCGGCAGCTCGGCCAGTTTCGGGCCCAGGTACTCGGCGAGCCGCCAGGCGATGTCGGCGTCTTCAGCGGCGTAGTGTGCGACACGATCCAGCGGAACACGGTCCATCCCGATCTGGTCTTTGCCCTTGCCGATGAGCTCGACGGTCGCGATCTTCCGAAAGTTGAGCAGGTCAAAGGCCAGGCGATCCAGGCCGTACTGCACGCGGCTGGAGTCCAGCAGGAAAGCCGCAATCATCGTGTCCATCTCGATGCCGCGAAGCTTCACGCCGGCCTGTCGCATCACGAGCAGATCGTATTTGATGTTGTGGCCAATCTTCTTGACGGACGGATCTTCGAGAATCGGGCGCACCGCCGCCAGCGCCCGCTCGAGCGGCAGAAGCGCCGAGCCTGCGGGACCTCGAACCGGCAGGTAAAACCCCGTGGCCGGCTTCCATGAGAAGCTCATGCCGATCAGGTTCGATTTCATCGGCCCCAACGCGTCGGTTTCGGTGTCAAAGGCGAATCGCTTCTGCGCTCTCAGCTCCTCAATGAAAACGGCGAGTTTCTCGGGCGCGTCGACGAGCCGATAGTCGCAGTCGGCGGAAGTGTCGACAACGCCAGGGACGACGGCGGCTCTGTCTGTATCGAGGGGGCCGAAGAGCGATTCCGGAAAGGGCTGCTGCGCGACGGGTGCCATACGGTGCGTGGCGGGCAAACCGGAATCCCCGGCCTCCGCGCGGGTATCCACCCGGCGCGACAACGTCTCCGCCCCCGCCCCCGTCGCTGCGACAGGCATCGCCTCCAGACGCTTCAGCAGACTCGTGAACCCCAGCTCACGAAGATGAGCGCCCAGGGCCTCAATGTTCAGACCCCCAAAGGCGCACGCGGCCGGGTCGAACTCAAGCTCCATGTCGCTCTTCAGTGTCACGAGCTGGCGGGTCAGCGGCAGCAGGTGCGCGCTCTTCTCGAAATTCTCGCGGAGCTTCGGCGTCAGCTCATCGAGATGCTTCAGAACCGCCTCCGCCGTGCCGTATTGCTTGACGAGCTTCGCGGCCGTTTTCTCGCCCACGCCGGGAATGCCCGGCACGTTGTCCGTGGAATCCCCGGTCAGTGTCTGCACCTCCACGGCCTGGGCGGGCGAGTAGCCGCACCGCTTCTCCATGCCCGCCACGTCCAGGAACTCGCCCGTCTGCATGTCGTACATCCTCGTCGACGCATTGAGAAGCTGGCGAAGATCCTTGTCCTTCGACACGAGAATGATCTCGTAGCCCTGGCCGGCCAGCCGTTTGGCCATCGTGGCCATGATGTCGTCGGCCTCGAAACCCACCTGGGCGAACACGCGAATGCCCGCGTCCCGAACGATCCGCAGAATACGCTGTTCCTGCGGCGCCAGATCTGCCGGGGCGGCCGCGCGGTTCGCCTTGTACTCAGGAAAAAGCTTGGTCCGGAAAACGTTGGACGTGCCCGTGTCGATCACCATCGCCAGGTAATCGGGGGCGCGCTGGGCCACGAGGTTCATCAGCCACTGCGCGAACACGAATGTGGCCTTCGTCGGCTCGCCCGTGGGGCTGCTCAACTCGCGAAATGGCGCGTAAAAGGCCCGGAAGATCTGCGCGTGCCCGTCAATAATGTAAAACGCCTTGCCCATGCGGTTCACGAGTATACCCGCTGGCGGCAGATCCAGACGATCCTGCCCCCCACGAACCTCAACCACCTTGCAGGACCATCGCACCGCTCCGCCCCACCCACGCCTCCCCACACCTTGCCTCCTCTTCTCCTTTCCAATACACTTCCCCCCTCCACAGGCCGACCCGGAACCCGCAGCGCTTGCCACGCGGCCCCAATTCCCCCGGCCACCAGGTGCTATACCGACGTAACATCAGGAGACGCCGTGATTATCGTGATGAGCCCCAACGCCGCACCCGCCGCCGTCGACCGCGTCGTCGCGGAAATCGAACGCATGGGCGCTCGCCCTCACGTCTCTCGCGGCCAGTTCCGAACCATCATCGGCGCCATCGGCGAAGAAGGAACCCTCGACCAGAACCACCTCGCCACCCTCGATGCCGTCGAACGCGTCGTCCCCATCATGAAACCCTACAAACTCGCCAGCCGCGAGTTTCATGAGGACGACTCCGTCATCCAGATCGGCGGACCTTCCGTACCCAAAGTCAGCATCGGCGGCCGCCACGCCGCCTGTATCGCCGGCCCCTGCGCCATCGAAAACGAACAGATGCTTTACCGCATCGCCCGCGACGTCCGCGACGCCGGCGCTGTCATGCTCCGCGGAGGAGCCTTCAAGCCCCGAACCAGCCCCTACTCCTTCCAAGGCCTCGGCGAAACCGCCCTCAAATGGATGCGCGCCTGCGGCGACGAGCTCGGCATGCCCATCTGCACCGAAGTCATGGACACCCGCCAGGTCGAACTCGTCGAGAAATACGCCGATGCCTTCCAGATCGGCGCTCGAAACATGCAGAACTTCGACCTCCTCCGCGAGGTCGGCAAAACCACCAAACCCGTCCTCCTCAAACGCGGCCTCGCCGCTTCCGTCAAAGACTGGCTCCTCTCCGCGGAATACGTCCTCAGCCAGGGCAACCCCAACGTCATCTTCTGCGAACGCGGCATCAAAACCTTCGAAGACTCCGTCCGCTACTCCCTCGATGTCTCCTCCATCCCTGTCATCAAGGACTGGTCTCACCTCCCCATCATCGTTGACCCCTCCCACGCCGCCGGCAACCGCGCCTATGTCGTCGCACTCGCCGCCGCTGGCATCGCCGCCGGCGCTCACGGCATCATCGTCGAATCGCACTACTGCCCCTCCGAAGCCCAGTGCGATGGCCCCCAGGCCCTCCTCCCCGACCAGTTCCGTCACATGATGCTCCAGCTCACACAGATCGCCGCCATCATGAACAAGAGCTTCGCCCATGCTCAATCCAAGAAAGCCCCATGACACGCTAAGCCGCAGGCCAAAGACGCCTGCTCGTTCTGTTCTCTCATATACACAAGGACACCGATACCAATGCCTCGCACACCATTCGTCGCCGGTAACTGGAAAATGAACACCACCAAGGCCTCCGCCGTCGCGCTCGCCGCCGCCGTCGCCAAAGCCGCACCCCCCGATGTCCAGGTCGGCCTCGCACCCCCCTTCGTCTACCTCGACGCCGTCGCCCAGGCCCTCGATGCCTCCAAAGTCCTCCTCGGCGCTCAAGACGCCTACTTCGAGAAAAACGGCGCCTTCACCGGCGAAATCTCCCTCGATATGCTCAAGGACCTCTCCGTCCGCTTCTGCCTCGCCGGCCACTCCGAACGCCGACACGTCATCGGCGAATCCTCCGCCCTCGTCGCCCGCAAGGCCGAAGCCATCTATGCCGCCGCCCTCACCCTCGTCCACTGCGTCGGCGAGAAAATCGAACAGCGCGACGCCAACCAGACCCTCGACGTCGTCCACGCCCAACTCAATGAGCTGAACCGAAAAATGGACGACCCCAACCGCCTCGTCATCGCCTATGAACCCGTCTGGGCCATCGGCACCGGCCGAAACGCCACCGACGAACAGGCCCAGGAAGTCCATGCCTTCATCCGCGAAACCCTCGCCTCCATGTGGAACAAAGACTACGCCGACCGCGTTCGCATCCAGTACGGCGGCAGCATGAAACCTGATAACGCCAAAGGCCTCCTCGACCAGAAAGACATCGATGGCGGCCTCGTCGGCGGCGCCTCCCTCAAGGCCGACCACTTCCTCGCCATCGTCAACGCCGCCAAGCCAACACTCTGATGCCCCCAAGCCCTGCTCCCCCGGTCCCCAGGCCTGTCAAGAGCCTGCATTTGGTGTTATCATCGCCGTACAATCGTACGCCCGGCGGTATACTCTCTGGAGTCCACATGTTCACAGCGGTTTTCTATGTCCTGATGGTCCTCTTCATCATCCTCGCCCTCTTCCTCATTCTCATCATCCTCATCCAGAAAGGCCGCGGCGGCGGACTTGCCAGCGCCTTCGGAGGCATGGGCGGCAATACCGCCTTCGGCTCCAAGACCGGCGATGTCCTCACCTGGACCACCAGCGTCATCTTCGGCGTCTTCCTCCTCCTCGCTGTCACCCTCAACCTCATGGCCAATGCGCACCAAGCCTCAAACAAACTCGCCCCAGGCACACCTCCGCCCTCACTTCCAACACCCGCACCCGGACCTGAGAAGTAACCTCCTGACACCGCGACACTTCCATTCCCCTATCGAGGTCCTCGCATGATCGTCAGCATGACCGGGTTCGGTGACGCCTCCAGCGAACGCAACGGCACTCACTACGCCGTCGAAATCCGCGCTCTCAACAACCGCTTCTTCAAATCCATCATCAAACTCCCCGACAACGTCAGCGGCCTCGAACCCGAACTCGAAACCACCCTCCGCCAACAGCTCGGCCGCGGCTCCATCACCTACATCTTCAAAATGCGCACCGACAGCGCCGAAGCCGCCTACCACATCAACACCCCCGCCCTCCACGCTTACCTCCAGCAACTACAGGCCGTCCGCAAACTCGATTCCCTCGTCCAGATCGACCTCGCCAGCCTCCTCCAACTCCCCGGCGTCTGCCAGGAGCCCCGCGATGATACCGACGAGATCGCCTGCCATGGCCCCGTCATCCGCGACCTCACCCGCCAGGCCATCGAAAAACTCAAAACCATGCGCCTCCGCGAGGGCCAGACCCTCTTCGATGACCTCATGAAGCACGCCCAGATCATCGCCACGCGCCTCAAGGAAATCGAAAAACGCGCCCCCTTCATCATCGAAGACTACCACCGCAGACTCACCCAACGCGTCAATCAGCTCCTCAGCTCCGCCGAGTTCCACGTCAACCAGACCGACCTCCTCAAGGAAGTCGCCATCTTCGCCGACCGCGCCGACATCAGCGAGGAAATCCAACGCCTCCGCAGCCACCTCGACGCCTTCGAACAGTCCTGCCGCACCGGCGAACACGCCGGCCGCAAGCTCGATTTCATCACCCAGGAAATGCTCCGCGAAGCCAACACCATCAGCTCCAAAGCCAACGACGCCGACATCGCCTGCCACATCGTCGACATCAAAGGCGAAATCGACCGCCTCAAAGAACAGGTCCAAAACGTCGAGTAACCCACTTCACCCATCACAACCCCATGCCTCCCGCCACCTCTCATCCCGCCCTCCTCATCGTCCTCGTCGGCCCCTCCGGCGTCGGCAAAAGCACCATCGCGCGCCAACTCGCCCAGAAACTCGCCCTCGCCTACACCGTCAGCGCCACCACGCGCACCCTCAAGCCGGGCGACGAAAACGGCAAAACCTACGAATACATCTCCCACGATGAGTTCTTCCGCCGTCTCGACCAGGACCAGTTCCTCGAATACGCCCAGGTCTATGACCACTACTACGGGACCCCAAAACACCCCGCCCTCGACCAGCTCGCCAACGGCCAGGACGTTCTCCTCGAAATCGACGTCCAGGGCGCCCTCCAAGTCCGATTCCAGTGCCCCGACGCACTCCTGATCTTTATCTTGCCCCCCGACGAGCCTACACTACTACGCCGCCTGAACGCCCGTGGCCGCGACAGCGACAAGGACATCGCCCAAAGGTTCCGCGCCGTCACCCGCGAAATCCACATGGCCAAAGGCAGCCGAGCGTTTGATTTTATGGTGGTCAATGACGACCTGGATCGCGCCGTGCAGGAGATCGCCTCGATCATCCGCCAACGGCGCTCCACCCATGCCTGATGTTGTGATAGAAAGGAACTTATGATCGAAGCACTCAAGAGCGATGAGATCGTCAACAAAATAGGCGGGCGATTCAAGCTCACCGCCCTCATCCAGAAACGCATGCTCGAACTCATGGAGGGCGCTCGACCTCTCGTCGAACGCGCCGACAACATGACCGACCTCGAAGTCGCCATCCAGGAGGTCCTGCAAAACAAAATCGCCATCGACTACGACCAGAGCAACCTCGAACCCCCGCCACCGCCAAAATAACGCCCCCTGAACCCCTCGGACCCCTTTCCATGGGCCCCCTGGGCCTTGAGCATGCCCAAGCCACCACCATCCACATCCCCACCCCCTCAGCCCCTCCACGGCCGCGAGATCATCCTCGCCGTCTGTGGCGGCATCGCCGCCTACAAAGTCGCAGACCTCCTCTCAAAGCTCGTCCAACGTTCCTGCGGAGTCACCGTCGTCATGACCCCCTCCGCCACCAGGTTCGTCACACCCCTCACCTTCCAGACCCTCTCCGGCCGACCCGTCCGCACCGACATGTGGGACCTGCCCGACTCCTCCGACCCCCAACACATCGGCCTCACTGAGAAGGCCAACCTCATGCTCGTCGCCCCCGCCACCGCCAACATCATCGCCAAAACCGCCGCCGGCCTCTGCGACGACCTCGTCTCCACCATGATCAACGCCGCCGCCTGCCCCGTCGTCTTCGCCCCGGCCATGAACAACCTCATGTGGACCAACCCCATCACCCAGGAAAATGTTCAGAAACTGACTCGCCTTGGCTATCGTTTCATCGGGCCGGAGGAAGGGTGGCTGGCGTGCCGGAATACGGGGCCGGGGCGGATGTCGGAGGCGGGGAGCATATTGGAGGCTGTCACTCAGATCCTGACATCGCCCGGCGCCATACCCAAGCCTGTTGCGCGAACGATCCTCAAGCCCAACGAGGACGTCTAGCCTCATGGGGATTCAGCACCGACCTAATAGTCAAGATCACCCATCGACTCGTCGAGTCCAGCGGCTTGTGGCCAAGGAGGACTCTGGCCGCGGTGTGTTGGGTCATCGTAGCGACGCTCCCAGCCCTGTCGCGCAGTGACCCCCATCTCGACGTGAAAATCAGCCATCAGTATATTGCTTCTGGTGTATCCGGCGTGCCATGGAATGACCGCGGTTTCATTGCGATACCCATCGCGAAGCACCTGCTCTCTCGTCTTCCAGATCTGATCCAAGTGCAACGCCACGTAGCCCGTGTACCCGTAGTGCCCTATGAACCCCTCCGAAAGCATCATCTGCTCCGACGCCATGTAAATCTTCCCCAACTTGCGCGGGGGGTCCAAGGGCGGCACGTCCTGAGTCATTCTAATTCGGATGCAGTTGAGAACTCTCACATTGGGCACATAACTGGTCGCAGCGGAGGCCCGGAACCCGGAGGGCAACGGGGGCATCGGTGTCGCCACTGGGCAGCGGTAAACCTGCTGCTTGGCTTCCTGGGCGGATTGTGGTGAGTACGAAAGCACGCGGCCAACATAGGGAGAGAGCGCCTCTGGCCATCGCCAGACCGTGCCAGCAAAATCCATTTCCAGCCCCAGCGGGTAGTGCCCGCGCCAATCCGTCGTGTAGAGGCTCACCGCCTGCCCCAAAACGCGCAGATTGGATGCGCACTCCATCTCCCTGGCCGCATCCCTGGCTTTCGACAGAGCTGGCAACAGGATGGCAACCAGAACCGCAACAATCGCAATGACCACGAGCAGTTCCACCAGTGTAAAAGCTCTGCGTGTGTCCATGTTGCGGCCTCCCAAAACGCGATGCTCAAGAACTCTCATCGGCTCCAGAACTGATACGTGTCAGAGTCTAGCACAAGGTGTCCTGTCCAGCAAGAATAATGTTTGCCATCCTCCGAGTTTGTCATTCGCTGAGAACTGGTCGATAATGCGCTTGCCAAAGTCGGTCTATGGCACCTGTTTCCTGCACGCGGAATGGAAGCGCCGTCGTATGTCAGAAATCATCTCTCTCAAGATCAAACGGCTGCCCGGCAATGATGATCTGCCTTTGCCGCGGAAGATGACGGCGCATTCGGCTGGGTTTGACCTGGCTGCAGCGGTCAAAGAGCCGGTCATGCTCAAACCCGGCGAGATTCGGTTGATTCCGTGTGGGTTTGCGATGGCGGTACCTCCAGGGTGGGAAGCGCAAATTCGTCCACGGTCCGGACTTGCGGCAAAACACGGGGTCACACTGGTCAATACGCCGGGAACCATCGACGCCGACTACCGTGGCGAGGTTCACTTGCCCTTGATCAACCTCGGGCCGGCGGCGTTCACCATCGAACGCGCCATGCGCATCGCCCAGATGCTCATCGCTCCCGTCCCCAACGTCCAACTCGTTGAAACCGAAGAACTTGACGATACCCCCCGCGGCCAGGGCGGCTTCGGACACACCGGCCACTAAACACCCCCAAACCCTTCCACGAAGATCTTCGTCGATTCCACGAAACCTTTCGTGGCAGCGGGCGTCCAAAACCCCGGTTGCCTCGTTCCAGGAGAAAGCATGCCATCAAACAAGCGGACGCTCCGGCCCACCCAAGGCGAACTGGAGATCCTCCAGGTGCTCTGGCGCCGCGGCCCCAGCACGGTTCGCCAGGTCCACCAGGCCATGGTCGCCAGCAAAGGCACCAGCTACAACACCACCCTCAAGCTGCTGCAGATCATGCTCGACAAGGGCATCGTGCAACGCGACGAGTCGCAGCGCCCGCAGGTCTACCGGGCGGCTCTGGCGGAGCAGCAGACCCAACGCCGCCTGGTTCGCGATCTCCTGCAACGCGTCTTTGGCGGCTCGGCGCGAAAGCTCGTGGCCGCCTTGACCACCAGCGACATACCACAGGATGAAATCAATGAGATCAGAAAACTCTTGAGCAATAGCGAGGAGAAACAGTCATGAACACCCTCATCGTCGAGTTGTTCTCCACCCCCCCGGCGCAACGCGTGGCATGGGCGATTGTGCATTTCCTCTGGCAGGGCCTGGCAGTGGCACTGGCGCTGGCCATTGCCCTCCGCCTCCTTCGCAACCGCCAGCCGCAGCTCCGCTGGGCTGCCGCGTGCCTGGCCTTGACGCTCATGGCCCTCCTGCCCGTGGCCACTGCCCTCCGGGTCGCCGTCTCCCACACGCCGCCAGCCACGTCCTCCCTCGCACCAGAACTGAACCTCCACGTCGCGCCCCAGCCGCCTTCTCCCACCTACGCCACGTATAGCCCTCCCCCAGCCAACGCCTCGTCCGCTGATCCAGCTCCCTCGCCGGCCAATCCGAAACCCCCTCCCCCCGCATTTCAGCCGCCCTACGATCTTCTGCGCCCCGCGCTTCCCTGGGTGCTTCTGGCCTGGCTGGCTGGCGTCTTCGGCATGTCTCTGTGGCACCTCGGCGGGTGGACGCTGCTCCAGTGGACCCGGCGCCAATGCACCGATCTCCCCGGCCCCGACCTGCTTGCCCTCTTCCAGCCCCTGCTCCAGCGGCTGAAGGTCCGCCGGCCCATTCGGCTCCTTCAGTCGCCCCGCGTCGCTGTGCCGGCCGTCGTCGGCTGGTTGAGGCCCGCCATCCTCCTTCCAGTCAGCCTCCTCTCGGGCCTGACGCCCCGGCAACTGGAGGCCGTCCTGGCTCACGAGATCGCTCACATCCTCCGGAACGACTACCTGATCAGCCTCATTCAGGCCGCAGTCGAAACGCTGTTGTTCTATCACCCCGCGGTCTGGTGGGTATCGGCACGCATCCGCCAGGAGGCGGAATATTGCTGCGACCAGCAGGCGCTCCGCGCCTGCCCAAGCCCGCTGGATTATGCCCAGGCTCTGGCCAGAGTCGCCGATCTGACCCGCAGCCAACCTCATCTGGCCCCCGCAGCCACCGGCGGCAAACTCCTGCCACGCATCCGCCGCGTCCTCGGTCTCAGCATCGCCCCGGCACGCTTCAGCACACGATGGCTCGCTGCCATCCTCGCATTGTCCTTCC
>Ga0315284_10013452_pt1 | contig 11654 bp, 24 predicted proteins | sample YL17G09_16_MG_FD_203696 | JGI IMG/M metagenome (GOLD analysis project Ga0315284, IMG submission 203696) | Sediment microbial communities from Yellowstone Lake, YNP, Wyoming, USA - YL17G09_16 | ecosystem: Environmental > Aquatic > Freshwater > Lake > Sediment | place: USA: Wyoming | collected... | reverse complement strand
CTCAGCACCATTCAGTGAGTATATCCTAAATGGTCAGAAGACCATAGAGACAAGGAATACACCAACCTTAAGACCATACGTAGGCAAAACTGTAGGCATTATTAAAACAGGCAAGAAAATCAAAGCAACATTAGTAGGATATGTAGATATTGATAAAGAAATAATCTATGACAGCAAAGAGAAATTCGACAAAGATTATGACAAACATCTTGTAGGCGGTGAGTCACCATATTATTTCGACAATATAAAATTTGGCTACGTGCTGAAAAATCCTGAAAGGATATCTCCAATCGCTGTTAATAGCAGAGGCATTGTTTCGAGGAAATTAGATGAAATTGACATTTAAATCCTTGATGTTTCATTTCTTTTTGCTTATCTTTGTAAATATGAAAGGTGATAATAATAAACATGATCTTCGTGAATTTATTAATATAGTTAGAGAAAATCATGGAGATATATATGGTTTTGAAAAAAGTGTATATATCGGTAGTAATAAACCCATAACAGTTACTTGTTTAAAACATAATCATGATTTTACCGTTGCTGCAGTTACTTTATTAAGAAGAACTGTTAGAAATGGTGGGATAAAAAAAGACCCAATTGTTGGGAGTTGTCCTATTTGCCGTGAAGAGTATTTTCTGGATATAAAAAATAAAGTAATTGATAATTTCAAATCTTTTCATAATGGCATATATGAATTTGAAAACTATGAAAGTCGTGATAAATCCTTTAATGGAATTTGTAAATTGCATGGAAGATATAAAGTTAGTCGTATAAAACATAAAATTACTGCAGATAAATTAGAATGTCCTGATTGTAAAAAAATAAGAAAATCAAATAATAAAAAGAAACAAAGATTAGAACGACATTATAATTGTAAAATTCATGGTAATGTTAAAATCGGGAAAAATAGAACAATTAAGAAAGGATGCCCAACGTGTAATACTGAACAACAAAATTTAATTAATGCCGAAATTTTCAAGAAGAGAATAATAAAAAAATACGGGAATGATTATAATGTTATAGTATTTGATGATTATGTAGAATTTATTTGTAAGAAACACGGTAATGTTGAAATAGTAAAAAAGGAAGATTTTAGAAAAAATGGTGATAGAAAATATTATTGTAGTGCTTGTCGTGGTAAAACATTTCTTTCATATGAGGAAGCAAAAAAGAAAGTAAATGAATTAGGTATTAAAAGTACCACCGAATATAGAAATTGGAAAACCAGAACCCATCAGGAAAATATGCCATCTAATCCCGATAAAACGTATAAAAATAGTGGTTGGATTTCACCTCAAGTATTTTTTGGTGTGCATAGATCAAAAATGTCAATAGGGGAAATAAGAATTTTTAATTATCTCAAGAGAAAAAAATATGATTTTGAATATCAGAAAAGATTTAATGATTGTAGAAATATATTACCATTATCGTTTGATTTTTATTTAAGTAAATATAATACATTAATAGAGTTTGATGGCGAGCAACATCAAAAACCCGGAAATTTCTTTAAATTTGAAAAGGATAATTTAATGAAGTTTGAACAACAGAAAAGAAATGATGAAATAAAGAATGCTTACTGTCGAGAAAAAAATATTAATTTAATTAGGATTCATAATGACGATCTAATTAATAACGTTATTGAATGGACATTAGATGTTGAAATTAGTAAAATGGTCGTAGAGTCAATTATGAAGGAATAAAAATTTCTGGAAAAATTTTCGTAAGTTGTTATTTTAGAGACTTTTAGTATTTCTGGGAAATAAAAAATTTGGAGATTTTTTTATGCTATGTGAAGATGATTCCGTAGCACCACTGCCTCCTAAACCACGTCCCCCGGCAGTCCCCCCATAGGGGTGGATACGCCACCCTGTGGGCATCAGGGAAGCATCAGGCAGACGTTTGCATAGTAAGTAAGGGCAGACTAAGGGCAGAAAATAGGTAGGCTTAAAACGCTTGTAAATAGGCAATAAAAAAGGGGTGCGATTTGCACCCCTCATCTATTAACTATCTTTATAGTTTACAGTAGTACTTCAAAAACTTCTCCGCTTACTTTTGCCTCTGATACATTCAGCACTTTGAAGGTTCTAAATTTTCCTGCTCTAAGGTTCAGTTGTTTGGTTATTGCTTTCTTTGCAAGAGTTTTGTCACTGCTATTGACAGGTTTGTAAGTACCTGAAACAATTGTTTCTTTTTGGTCAATCATGCCAAAGATATGAACCTCGTCAGATGATTTGCAGACTTTAATTCCGTCAGTCAGATGTTCATAGGCTTCTGTTTGTGCCTGACTTGCAGTTGTGCGATCTTCAATATTTGCGCTGATATTCTTACTTGCACTTTCAAGCATTTCAGCATAAGCAAGACTATAGATTTCTAAGGCAATATCTTTGGCAGTATTGCGCTTAATTACTTTCAGGGTTTCAGTGTTGCAATTCTGTAAGGTTTCCAAATCTTTCTTTTTGGCTTCCATTACACTTATGTTAGTGTTAATAACATAATTTGCGATTTCACCACTTTCTGAAGATACATAACCTTTAAGGCTTACAAATTTTGCACCTTTAAGACCTGCGATTGCGAGTAACATTCTGATAATTGCGATTAAATTTTTCATTTTGTTTGTTTATTAAGTGAGTAATATAATTTGTTTACATAGTCTTTAACGCTGATAATTTCAAAAGGTTTCAATAAAATCAATTTATTTTCATTTATTTTGCATTATGTTATTCAAACGCCCATTGGATCGGCACTTGCGAAAAGCAATATAGGTGATTTCGTACAATGTGTCGCAAACCCGCCTGGGATCGGCACTTGCGATACATAATGCAAAATAAATGAAAATAGTTGATATTTTTTGTAACATCTGCAAATAGATTTCGTTAAAAGAAGTAATTTTGCAGAGAGTTTAACTTAACACTATTATATAATGGAAACCAAAAGCAACAATCATCCAAATTACAACAAGAGCAGAGTATTTAAAACTGCATGGCAAATAACTCGCAGTTGTAACAATGAAATTTCATGGTCTGATTGCTTGAAACAAGCATGGAGTATTGAAAAAAACGGCATGGCAATTCCGACAATTGAGGAAATATACAAAAAGTATTATGGAGAAGTATATAAATATATTGCATCAAAGGTCAGGAAATATGAAGATGCAGAAGAAATAACGCAAGATGTTTTTATAAGGTGCAATAAGCATCTTGCAGTTTATGATGTCAGGAAAGCAAAATTAACTACATGGTTATATACAATTGCCAATAACATGATAATTGACCACTATCGCAAGGCAAATGAGAATGTTGTTAATGTCGGTCAGTTTGCCGATGCTGAAACAGGTAGAGAAGTATTCCAATTTGTCAGCGATAATATGGCTGATAGCAATGTTCAGAATGGCGAATTAATGACTGCTATTAATCGGGCAATGTCCAAATTAAAGCCAAAGCAAAAAGAGGTTGCTATAATGTACTTCAAAGATAATCAGCAATACAATGAAATAGCCAAAGTCCTTGAGATACCTTTGAATAGTGTTAAGGCAACAATATTCCGCATCAGAGAAGCCTTGCAGTCAGAATTGAAGTATGAATACGCAATGTTATAATAATGTGGGCAATGTACAAAATATATTGTCCACATTGAAACTTTTTTATCAGATGTTCGTATAAGTATAATATAAACCAACAATCAACTATCATGGCAAAAGAAAAAATCACCCCACGTCCACTCTCAGAGATAACAAGAGAGATCAGAAAAGATTGGAAACCAATGTACAGACCTGCTGAAGCGCATTTCGAGGCTTTTGAATATGCTGATAACATTAATCAAATGTACGGTTATGACAGCGTTGAGAGTGAAATACGTTACTTCCTTGGCAATGCTCAGACTTGGAAAGGTGACGTTGCAAGACGCATCAAACTCGAACTCAAAGCACTCGTAGGCTTGAAGTAATCATACAATGTCCAATCGGGGAGAGGCAACTCTCCCCATTTAAAACCACAGAAATCATGGCAACAAAAATAGATATCAAAGCACTAAGGAAATTCGTTGACGACTCATATGGCATCACTTGTGCCAAACTCATAGATGCAGACTGCATTAAACTTGCTCAGAAGTACTTATTGGCATTGTCCATTGGAGGCAATCCGAGATTTGCCAAGGAAGATGCTGAAAGATTAGGTATAACTTTTTAACTATAGAAATCATGGCACTATTCACAGAAGTACAGGATTGGATTGTCCGTTATTATGACAAGAAGGACAAACAGATAGGATCACATTTGATCAAAGGTAGAACCGAACACGAAGCCGAGGAAGAGGCAATTGCAGATATGCCATATGAATGTGAAGATTGGAGTTTAACTGCGAAGGCGGTGTAACATTTCCAGGCTGGCAACGTATAATAACTGAAGTTTATCTATATTAATAGAGGGGTGATATATCGGCTACCATACCGACACCCCTTTTTTCATTGTACGCTGTAACATTTTCTGTGATTGTACGTATAATAGGCATAAACCAATGTACGAGAATATGAATATAGAACTAAAGAAAATCAGTTTCAACGAGAGAATGTCCGATGAAACAAATTGCTTCATTGCTGATCTTTATATCAATGGTAAAAGAGTAGGCGAGTGCAATAACGATGGTCGTGGTGGTTGCACCAACTATGGTAGCAATACTCCCGAAGGTAGAAAACTCATTGCAGAGGCAGAGAAGTATTGCAAGGCACTACCAAAATACAGATCAGAAGAACTGAACTTCGAATACGATCAGAGTCTTGAAAGTGTTATTGATGATCTGCTTACTGCTCACCTTAAAGCCAAAGATTTGCAGAAGTTCAATAAGAAGATGCAGAAGAAATATGCTTTGGCTATCTGCTATGGCAAAATTACCTCTAATGGTTGCGAATTTGCCACGACTTTTTGGAAAGGCAGAACACTTGCACAGATACCACTTGATGTCTTGCAGAAGACTTATGATAACGTCAAAGCAACAAAATTGCAGGATGGTGATATCATACTCAATGACAACCTTGAGGCACTTGGCGTGAAACTATAATATAAGTGAAAATAACCTGAGAACCACGAAACATTTTCGTGGTTTTTTCGTATAATAGATACAAACCAAAACTATAAAGCAATGTACAACTACTTCACAAAAGATTGTCTTGAGATCACCTTAGAAAGGGATAAGGACAACAACCTATGTCTGCATATCAGTTCAGACTATGGTGACGGCAGATATCACAAACAACAACTATTTGCCTGCGAAAAAAGGCTTGCATCAGCACTTGAGGCAACATGGAAAGCAATCAAAACCAAGAAGTTACAGAGTCTTCATGTTGGCTTTGGTGAGTGTGATCATTACGATAACATGACAGATATGTACGATACGCCAACGGCATTTATGAAAAGAGGCAAGAAGAAAGCCGAGATAGGCAGTCGTGAACATGGCAGTATTCCAAAGGATTGGGAAGTTCATGTATCTGCGAGAATACTTGACACGACAACAATCAATCCCGTCCTTGAAGTCATTAAAAATGCCATAGGTTACAATCTTTACAAACCAATGGAGAAGGTTATCATCAAAGCAATACGTCCCGTTTTGCAGAAGAAGAAAACCTACATACACTTTGGCTTGTATGAAGAATAAAAATAATTGCTGAACCCCGAAACATTTTCGGGGTTCAAACGTATAATGAATACAAACCAAAACCAATTGATATGGCAACAAAGACTTATGTACTCAGATTTTCAGAGTGTGAACATGATGGCGACCTTGACAACTACAAGAATGACATCATAAATTCTGGCGGTAAGATCGTTGATAGTGGAATATTCTATGAAGAAGAAACGGGATGGGTGAAAGTCGAAATCGACACCAATGGCTATAATGACTTCATGACGAAGTTCAAACAAACTGATGCCTACGGCTTCATGTAGAAATAAATGAGAGAACCCGTAACATTTTGCGGGTTCTTTCGTATAATAGATACAAACCAACACCAAACCAAATGGCAGTCATCTTAGTAATATGTGAAGAAAGTCAGGCAATAACAATTGCCTTACGCAAATTAGGACACGAAGCCTATTCCAATGATATTCAGGCTTGTTCAGGTGGTCATCCTGAATGGCATCTGCAAATGGATTGCTTTGAGGCATTTAAATTGAAGAAATGGGACATGATAATTGCGCATCCACCTTGCACCTATCTGACAATTTCAGCAAATAAATGGTATGCAGATATGCCAAAAAGGAAATCAGGTGTACTTGTAGGTGCAGAACGCAGACAGGCAAGAGAAGAAGCAATTGAATTCTTCATGAAGATCGCCAAACTTAATTGTGATCTCATTGCAATCGAGAATCCCGTTGGTGTGATGTCAACACGTTACCGCAAACCAAATCAGGTTATACAACCTTGGATGTTTGGACATGGCGAAACCAAAGCAACCTGTTTGTGGCTCAAAGGACTACCAACATTGAAACCTACGAATATTGTCGAAGGACGTGAGCAGAGGTTACATTCACTTCCACCTTCAAAGGACAGGGCAAAATTAAGATCAAAGACTTACGAAGGTTGGGCAACAGCAATGGCGAAGCAGTGGGGCGACTACGCAAATGCGTACAAGTACGCCTGTGAAAATATCAATTCAATCTAATGTACGTATAATAGGTATAACCAACACACAAAGCAATGGAAGAGTTAACAGTAGACCAGATCACAGCATTACAGAAAGGATATAGGGTAACAGGCGTTCAGGATGGTATCAATACAGGATTGTCCTGGCTCATGGAAGGTTCAGTTGGCAGGTTTGCCAATGATTGTATTGAATCCGGAATCTGTATGTTACCTGAAGTAAGACACAGGGATTATTATGGGAATACTGTGCCAAGCAGAAATGACCTGAAACCCGGAAGTAAAGGAACACTTGAAAATTCGCAGGCATTCTGGAAACGTGTTCAGGACGGTGATTTTGAAGTCATTGATGCACTTGAATCAATGTTCGGTGCTGATGAAGAAAATGAAATACAGTAGTAACATTTCAGGTGAATGTACGTATAATAATGTATAAACCAAAACACTTAAAGCAATGGCAAAAGAAATTAAAACAGCAGACGAAGTAATCAATATGATTGCAGAAGTTCTTGCACAAGCAGAAGGCACATTCATTGAGAAAATTGCAAATCAGGTTCTCACACAGGATGTAAAATATGTTGATGATTCAATGTTCGAAATAAATTAAGCATATGACACCATCACAGTTCAAATACAAAATGCGCCAGATCAACAATCACTTCAAAAGGATTGATGACATCTTCAACAGTTTGCCAGCCGGGTTACAGCAGGAAGTTCAGGAATACCACAGGGATGAATGTTCAATCGGGCATTGTACAAGGTGGGGATTACAGGCAAGTACTGAACTCTTTCAGAACGCCAAGGCATTCCTAAAGCAGGCAGAAGAAAACGGATCGATTTAAAACATAGTTGCTTATTGGTTTATTGGTTTGTACAGTCCCTGGAGTTTGGTTTCTCCGGGGATTTTTTCATACATATGTTGAAACCTTTTTGCTGATTGTACGTATAATAGAATGTACCAACAAACAAACCAATGACAAAGAAAGAATTTCGGGAATTAGTAAGCATCCACAAATACGGACGTGGAAGAAACGAGAACAACCTCACAGCAATTTTCTTCGATTGGAAATCTGATAATGAAGGCAATGGCTTTAAATATTGTGTGTTTGCACGCAATGTTAATGCAAAGAGAGAAGATTTGATTAACGCATTGTACAACATAGTTACAGGCAGAACAGAAGATACTGATTGGTGGATTCAGTTGGTATATGCTGAAACCGATGCAAGGCGTTTCAAAGTACCTTTGTCTTCATCAGGTCTGAATACAATGAAAGGAAAATATGTTGGCGTTGATGCGTAACATTTTCTGATCCTAAACGTATAATGAGCATAAACCAATAAAACCATAATATGATAAGTAGCAAAGCAGCAATTAACGCTCTCAATCTTCTTCAGGCTGTTCTCCTGATGAATGACGAGAAAGACGAACTTCAGTTAGAGATACAGAAGTTCATAAACCAAAACCCATTTACGGTTGATATGACCGAGGATGAATTTTACAATTCATTCAATTGTGTTAAGAATCACCTTGACGGTAACGCATCCTTTGATGGTTGTATGTTTGAAACTTACGGTGCAGAACTACTGCACATTCAGGAACTCTGTAAGTCTGACGTAATGAAACAAACCGTTTGGACGATCATTGAAGTTGAGGGCAAAATGTTTTATGTATCAGGCTTCCACTTCGTCAACAGGTTTGGCTACCTTGTTACAGAAGAGCCAGTGAAAGACGGTTTGGAAATCGAAGTAGCAATTGATAGTGAACCTGACAGTGAAATGCACACAGCCAAATTGATAGAGGAAATTACAGTAATTGATCCTGATACTAAAGGAGAAGTACAACTTGCTGTATATAAGCATCAGGGCGGTGGTATATTTGCAATAGACATCAGTTTTCTTGACCAATGCGTTAATACTGATGATTTTGACAGACCTATTATTCCTGATCCATTCAGTGATAATGGTGTGGAAGAAGGCACAGTTGACCACGTGGTACTATTTGACTAAGATATTTTGATTTTGTCTGTCATAGTTTTAGTTTGTCTTGAAAACCCCTGTAACATTTCAGGGGTTTTCTCGTATAATGTATATAACCACAATACATATAATTATGTTGATAAACAAAGAATTGGAAGCATTACAGCAAAAGGGTTATGATGTGATTAAAGAAATCATAGAAACCCTCAAAGAGAAAACCAAAGAAAATCCTTTGGTGATCTTCACTGATGAACAGGCAAGTGAAGATGACAATGAAATGATCTATGATTTGCCTTATGGTTACACAACCAGCCGGGATGGATATTACCTGCAAGGTGCTATTCAAAAAGTGCAAGGCAATGACGTTACTATCTTCTTCACAGGAGATAATTGGGGCGAAACATATCAGAGTGATCTGGATGAATTACCCTTCTATTCACTCGTTCAGTTGTTATCATTTCTTGACAGACAGCAATCATGAGAGTAATAAATGTAGTAGTAATCAAAGGTGGTGTCGTTGACAACATTGATTCCTTTGGAGTATTTGAGGAACAACTCGTTGATGATGTTGTGAAACCCGCAGAAGAACTATTCATTCAGAAAGCCAAAGATAATGGTTATGACGGTGAAGATGATGAAGAACTACTCGATATGGGATATTTCGAGTTTTACGATGGAAGTGTTTGTATTTCCTGGTCAGACATTGGCGAATAAAACAAAGAACCCTGAAACATTTTCAGGGTTTTTTCGTATAATAGGTATGAAGACATACCCAATATACGAATCACCGATGAAGGAACGCAACGAAGAAAGATTCGGATTAACTTCCAAATCATGCGTTTGTTGTGGCAGACCAACAGCAGAGAAACTTTGGATTCATGCTACAACTGATTGGGTAGCAACAGATGAACCAGATCAGGATAAGGTTGAGAACAGTCAGGGTGCATTTCCAATAGGTCCGGAGTGTGCAAAGAAATTCCCAAAGGAATTCATTTTCAAATCAGTATAAACCAAAACCAAGCAATTATGAGAGAGATTCATTTTACACAAGACGGTCAATTTCTGGGACGTAATGGTTTGTCAAAAGCCATAGGTTTAGAAATTGATCTGAACAAGTTTAATGGTATGGTAATCATCAGACCAGTTAACAGCAAGAATATCACAGGTAGTTCATTTATTGCTGTACCACAGGGAAGCATTCCTGAACTCATTGATACCCTTCGTTTATTTCTCGAAGGTGGAAGTGATACTGCACCTGATCTTAAAGGTGAAAAGATTGCCTATATTAAAAAAGTATTAGGTAATTGGGGTGGAACAAGTTGTTGTGAACGTGAAAGAGATCATTCGCCTTCAATGAATTCACTTGCAGGCGGCAGAGTTTGTGAACTCGTTGAAGAATTCACAGTTGACGGTGTTTCAACAGTCGTTTATGATGATGAAAACGAAGTTGATTGGAATAACTACAATTATGAGGAACTTAATGATGACATCATTGATGAAATTGTTGAGATCATGGAAGACTATGATGCTGACATGGAGAAGACAATGAAACGCACAGAAAACTAAAACAAAGAACCCTGAAACATTTTCAGGGTTTTTTCGTATAATAAATATAAACAAAACGACATGAAAACAATAGTAAAAACACTCGACAGTTATTTCAGACCGATAGTATGGACACTCGCATTGAGTTCAGGCATACTCTTCTGGATTTGGATAGTAACCTTAATAAATTCAATATGAGTAAGCCAAAGTTTTATCAGGCGGTGCTGAAACCAATTAAAGGAAACGTACTTGAACACGTTTATCCTTGGATAAATCAGAACGGAAAGATATCTATGACCATGACAGAGCGAATGGGTTCAGAGGAAGCCAAATGCCCTGAATGTGGCAAGAATCATTGGTGGTTACTTCCTAAAGAAGGTGGCGCAGTTCGTGAAGGCGGGAAGCCTTACATTGAATGCCTTGAGTGTGGCTACCAAACACATTTGTAACAATTAAAATACACACATATGAGCAGTAAAATAATTGACAGAGAGGCGACTATACAGAACATAGTCGAGAAGGCAGGAGACAACATCAGGGATATCAATGAACTACAAACAGCAGATGACGAATTCCTGGTGGAAGCAGCCATGCTGTGGGAAGCCAAAGTGGTATACAAATAATACCAGATCAGTAAAAATAATTGCCGGGAAACGTAACATTTTCCCGGCAAATACGTATAATAGGTATAGAGAGGCTGGGTACAACCGGGGTGCAGTAATCCACTCCTACCTTATATCCTGAGTTTAGAATCAGTCTAAATAACAGGGAATTCGAAACAAAAATCCCATCTGTACGTATAATAGAGTACAAACTAAAACCAAAGATCATGGACTACAAAAATTCAATTAATGACGAGCAGTACGGTGACGAACAGGAACTCGTTGGAGAAGTAATGGATATTGAAGCACTAACAGCAGATATATTATGATAACGAAATTTACTTGCAGTTGTGGAAACACAGACCCATCAAAAGCCAAATATTATGATGGCTGTTTAGGATATGAAGCATTGATCTGCACTTGTTGTGGTAAGTATTATGATCACACAGGTGAGCATGAACCTGATAATTGGAGCAAAAATTTTGTAAATATCGATACAAAGACTGTAACAAAAATCTGATATCAACGTATAATAGGCATAAACTTAATACATAACCATATGGAATTTACGACAATCGGCAGAGCAATGAAATTGATAGTGTTATCTTACCTTGGCGGGATTAACATATCAGCAAAACTTGTGAAGAACAAAAAGGTATCAATGCAGTATACCTATATTATATACCTTGCGCCAGCAAAAACATCAGGTCGCAATGTTTGCAGTCACAGCACACCTGAATGCAGGTTAGGTTGTCTTAATGAAAGTGGAAGAGCAGGTATGGAAATAACTTGTGGCAGGTCTGCAATCAAAAACGCTCGAATTAAAAAGACCCAATTATTCTTTGAGCAAACAGCATTCTTTATGGCTTGGATGATCGCAGAGATTAAAAAATACCAA
>Ga0315284_10013451_pt1 | contig 11654 bp, 8 predicted proteins | sample YL17G09_16_MG_FD_203696 | JGI IMG/M metagenome (GOLD analysis project Ga0315284, IMG submission 203696) | Sediment microbial communities from Yellowstone Lake, YNP, Wyoming, USA - YL17G09_16 | ecosystem: Environmental > Aquatic > Freshwater > Lake > Sediment | place: USA: Wyoming | collected... | reverse complement strand
TGATAAAATAATTGAATACAAACTAATGCATTCACTAAAAGATAAATTACCAATTCTGGTGACGCTATTTGGAATAATTAATTCAATCAAACTTTCACAATTGCGAAAAGCTGCATTTCCAATTTTGCGAACATTTGGTGGGATTCTAATATCTTCCAATGATTTGCAATCTGCAAATGCAGCCGTAGCAATTTTTTCAATACTTTCTGGAAGTTGTATTTGCCGAAGTTTTGAGCAATTTTCAAACGTTGATGCTTTTATTTTTCTAAGATAGCGGCATCTCGATAAATCAATAACCACCAAACTCCGGCAATTTTCAAAAACGGATTTCCCGAGCTTTCTAAGATTTGCTGGGATATTAATTGTCGCCAATAAAACACAGCTTTTGAACGCTGCTTCTTTTATTTTTTTAACATTTTTTGGGATATTAATTGATAATAAATCGCGGTTGTTTTCCATGAAAGAAGACGGGATTTTTGCAAATTTTGCATTTTTTGGAAATATTATTTTTTCATAACTTGAATTTTCATATTCCTTTTTTTGCAATTTAATGGTTGATTCTTTAATAAAACAAGATGACATTTAAAGACTTAAACAACAACATAATAATTTATCAATTTTTATAAAAATGGGATGTTAAATCCTATTGACATTGTCTAAGAGTTGGAGGACTACATTCCTTGAAGCTGTCTTTTTCCAGCACTGAATCTATAATTCCCACAAATCTCTATTTCCTTTTCACGGTATCTCAGACTTAATGGGAAAGATAAAAACAATTGGCTAAAATTTTCAATCAAACGATTTGCCATTGTAATGTCAGGTCTTTGTTTCCCAGGCAATCCTTTTTTTGTCATCTCACTTAATGCCCAAATAGCATCTAAACAAATACCGCCAGACCACCACATAGTCTCTCCTGGTAATAAACACCAAGACAACACATTGAAATTTCTTTGATAATTTTTTAATGACCAGTACTCTGACCTAAGACTATCCATAACATTTGTATTCGCTGGAATACGAAACCCTTTCAAATAGGCTTGAGCCCACGCGATATGATAGTAAATGCTTTTCTTGTCAGGAAACCTGCTTAGCAAAAAATTGGACATTCCACTATTAGTCATTGCAAGAACAAGTGAAGACAATGGGTCACTTCTTTGATGTCCGTATCTTGCAAGCCTAATTGCCAAAGCTTCATTCATGTCAATAACTTTGTTGTCAAAAACTCGTCCAAAATAGAAAGTCCATGCGATCTTACCAATTACTAGCAGTGGATTGGAAAACTGAGGTGGATTGAACAGACAAAATGTATGGTGAATATTTGCAAAGTAGAAAGCAGTAATATCTGATTCGAAACCACATTCATGGTGCATTTTCAAAAAGCAGAAGCCAGTACTATCGTTTTTCAAATGAAAAAAAGCTCGTCTGTGACAAAATCTTCTTGACATTAAATAACGAAAATATGGTTTCCCTTCAAACAGTCTCTGAATCAAAAATAATTCGAGACCCGATGAACATATTTTCTTCATTTGAGAAAATCCAAATCGATACTCAAGTGCATGATAAACATTCGCTCTAGGTTGCCCAAGCATTTTTTGGCTTTTTTTCAAAAGCTGATCACACATCAATTGAGAAATAATAAAATTTTGTTCCATCATAATGTAATGTATTGTAAATTATAAAAAATTTTTTCAATTTTTTTATTGAAAAATCCAAATGGTGTATTTAAAAATTATAACCAAGGTAGTAGGTTAAATAACATCTGATGGGATTATGTGTATCTACCTTAATATATACATAAGAAAGCCCATTATTTAGAATTTAGAAACTCTTTAACCCTTACAGCGTCAAGTATATATTGATAATTAGTTAAAATATCAATATATTTAAAAGTTTAACCACATGATTATCAATAAATAATAAATAAGTAGGTAATTTTAAGAAAATCTAGGAAACCTCCAGGAGGTTTCATAACGCTGTAAGGGTTAATGAGTAAAGCGATGCTTTATTTTTTCTAAAAATCGGCATTTGAAATACGCAATGCTCTAAATAAATTCTGCAAATTAGAAAAATCTTATAAATTGTCATTGATTATTTCAATGAAAAAACAATTAAAATATAAAATATTTTATTTTTATATACCTCGTTTGCAAGTAGGGCAAATCTTTTTCTTTGAAATCCAATCGTGTAATGGAACTTCGCGAAAAGGATGTCCGCACGGTAAAACAACAATATTTGGGTCCGGATCATCTAGGTCATCTTCAAATTCTTGCAATGTAATTCCACATTTGCCGCCTTCACCATTTTCAAATCTGAGGCTCTCTTTGAGTTCAGAGTATTTCCCATAGATAAATCCATTATACCGTTTTGGAGGAAAAATACTTCTCAGTCTTGGGCAATTCTGGAAAGCATCGGATTCAATTTCAGTGTCACCTTCGAAAATTACTTCCTCTAATTGAGTGCAACCAGAAAAAGCTTTCCACGAGATTCTTCTAACAGATTCTGGGATCCTAAGTCTAGTGAGACTTGTACAATTGGTAAATGCACCCGACCTTATTTCAGTAATACTTGGACTAAAAATAATCTCTTGGAGTGACCAAGCATTCATAAAAATGTCAAAACTAATGTACTCAAGTTGCGTACAGTTGGACAAATCTAATCTAGTAAGACTTGTGCAATTTTGGAATGCACCTGACCTTATTTCTGATATTTTTGAATTCTCTGGAAAAATGATCTCTCTTAGTGAAAAAGAATCTGCGAATGCATCAAAACATAAATGCTCAAGTTCGAATGCATTTGACAAATCCAGTCTCACAAGGCTAGTGCATTCAGTTAATGTTCCTGATCTGATTTCTCTAATATAAGGACCCAAATTGAGCTCCTTAAGTGACCATACTTTTGTAAAACAGTCATAACTGATTAATTCTAATTCGGGATATTCGGAAAAATACAAACGCTCAAGGCTTGTGCAATTGGTGAATGATCCAGACTTAATTTCCTTGATTCTTGGACAAAGGACTAGTTCTTTCAATGAACAAAGGTTCTTAAAATTATCAAATCCAATTCTTGTAAGTTGCAGGAATTTTGATAAATCAATACTCTCACGATCACTCAAATTTTGAAATGATTTTGTGGGGGTTTTTTTAATATCTTCTGAAAGAAGATCAAAATTTTCAATTGGTTGTTCCATTTTGTTAATCAAACAAAATATATAAAATTTTATAATCAATTTTTTTTAATTCTATTTATATTTTTTGCTTACAAGCTGGGCAAATCCGCTGTTTTTTAGCCCATTCTTGCAATGCTTCTTCAAAAAAAGCATGCCCACAGCGCAGAATAACAATACTGGACTCATCTTCAAATTCTTGCAATGAAATCCCGCATTCCATATTTTCAAACATAAGGCTTTCTTTTAATTCACAATATTTGCCATATATGCAATCTATAAATCGAGTCTGTAAATAAATTCTTCTTACCAATCTAGGGCAATTCTCAAATGCACCCTCTGCTAGAACAACAGGTCCTTGAAAAGTAACTTCTTCTAATTTCACACAGCTTCTAAACGCATTTTCTCCAATTATTTCAACTGAAGCCGGTATTTGAATAGATCTAATATTCTTGCATTTATGAAATGCACAACTATCAATAATTTTTAAATTTGGTGGAAATTGGATATGTCTAAGTGAAATATTTGATTCAAATGAATTTGCGTAAAACTTTTCAAGTTGCAAGCAATTTGATAATTCTAAGCTGACCAGCTTTGTGCATTCCCGAAATCCTCCAATAATTCGAATATTCGGTGGAAAGATTATTTGCTCAAGTGACCATGCATAGTTAAATGCAAATCTTTCAAATTTTTGTAATCTTTCACAATTTGAGAAATCTAAGGTAACAAGCCTTGTGCAATTGCTAAATTCTCCAATAATTTTAACATTCGGAGGAAAGATTATTTGCTCAAGTGACCATGCATTGCAAAATGCATAAGAAGTAAATTTTTCTAATTTCAAACAATTTGAAAAATCTAAGGTTACTAGCCTTGTGCAATAATTAAATCCTTCAATAGTTTTAATATTCGACGGAAAGATTATTTGCTCAAGTGACCATGCATTGAAAAATGAAGTATCTCCGAATTTTTCAAGTTTTTCGCAATTTGAGAAATCAAGAGAGACAAGCCTTGTGCAATTAACAAATTCTCTGAAATCTCCAATAATCCGAATGTTTGGTGGAAAAATTATTTTCTCAAGTGACCATGCATCAAAAAATACAGCAGAAGAGAATTGTAATAATTTTAAACAATTTGAGAAATCTAGAGAGACAATATTTGTGCAATTAGCAAATCCTCTAACTATTTTAACATTTGGCGGAAAGATTATTTGCTCAAGTGATCTTGCATTTTTCCATGCAAAAGAAGAAATTTTTTCTAATTCCAAACAATATGATATATCCAGTGAAACAAGACTTGTACAATTTTTGAATCCATCAATTATTTGAATACTCGGTGGGAAAATAATTTGCTCAAGTGACCATGCATTTGAAAATGCAGTATCACCGATCTTTTGTAATCGATCACAATTGGAAAAATCAAGAGAAACAAGACTTGTGCAATTATTGAATCCTTTTATTACTTCAACATTTGGTGGAAAAATAATTTCTTTCAACAAATATGCATTTTCAAATGATCCATCATCAAATTTCACTAATTCCAAAAAATTACTGAAATCAACATTAACCAAATTTTGATAATTTGGCAGACATGTATTTTGAAATATTTTAGTATTTTCTTTGTCTAATGACATCTTTTGTTTTAATTAATAGTTAATTCTATTTTTAATCATTTTTTTCATATTCTATTTTTGCAAGTCGGACAAATTTTTTGTATTTCAATCCATTTCTGCAAAGGGTCTAATAAGAAAACATGTCCACATTGCAAAACAATCACATCTGAATCATCCTTAAATTTTTCTTGTGAAATCATACATTCTATCGCCTCAAATCGTAAATCGCTTTTGATATCCGCAAATTTATTGACATAAAGTATTGGCATAGGAATATGAATTGGATATCCCACATAATTAAGACCAATTGTCAATTCTACATTTTGATTCACAAAACAGCCTTCTATAAATTTCAGCCCAGAAATGGTGACGTTGTCACCGATTGTTATGTTTCTAACACCAGAGCACTCATAAAAACAATTGCTTCCTTGTATTTCGACATTATTTCCAATAAAAATGCGCTCCAATTGGGGACAATTTTTGAAGAAAAATTGTCCACTTATTATACAATTATCTGGGATAATTACTTCTTTTATCATATCGCATTCTGCAAAAAGATAACTACCGGAAAATATCGTATTGGGTGAAAATTGGAGTCTTTGAAGACTACTTAAACCAGCAAAAATAATATTACCTCTAATATTAGTTGAATGTCCTATCGAGAGTGATTCCAAATTCGTGCAACTCTTAAATATATAATTTCCAAGAAGGCTCACATTATTATCAATCGTTAAATTTTGTAATCCATTGGAATAATAAAATGTTCCATCTCCAGATATAATGGTTCCATTTGGAATTTCTATATTTTTTATTTCGTGGCAACGTGAAAATATATAATCTCCGGAAATTTCGATTGATTGTCCAAATTGGACAGATTCAATAAATGATTCATGATAATATAGATTCTTTTTAAGTTTTGTGTTATCTGGGATAAATAGATTCTGATTTAAGAAGTATGCCATTTTGGTATTACACAACACTAATATATATTTATTTAAATTTTTTTATAATAATTACTTTAATATTTTTTCTTCAGAATTTTCAAAAATTTATTGTAATGACATCTTTTTTATTTTTAGTCATTTTTTCAAATTCTTAGTTTGCAAGCTGGACGAATCCGCTGTCTTTTCGCCCATTCTTGTAATGATTCTTCAAGAAAAGCATGTCAGCATCGTAAAATAATAATATAAGATTCTTCCTTAAATATAAAGATACTTTTATATTTAATATTTAGAATCGGAATCCTCCACTAATTCCGACACTATTTGATCCACGTCCATTCCAGCCAGCATCACGTCCGACATGTATTGCACCATATCCACGATTGTTTCCAAAGCCGACGTGACCTTGTCCGCTCCATCCATTATTGTTAGCATTACTGGAGCCGCCTGTAAAGACACCCGGAGTAGTTCGCGCAGGGAAGTTGTTTGTCAAGTTCAAAGACATTTTTATAATATAATAAAGAAAATATTTTTAAACTAAATCTTTTGTCTGCAAGTCGGACAAGATTTTCTTATTTCAAGCCAATGTTGTAATCCTTCTAATAAAAAAACATGACCACACTGCAAAATAACAACATCAGAATCATCATGGAATTTTTCCATTGAAATTGCACATTTTTTTGCTTCGAAGCGTAAAGTATCTTTTATATCTGAAAATTTTACAATTCTAAGAATTGGCATTGGAATATGAATTGGATAACCCATATAACCACTGCCAATTGTCAATTCTACATTTTGATTTAGAAAACAACCTTCCAAAAACTTCAGCCCTGAAATTGTCACATTGTTGCCAATTGTAATTGACTTAACACCAGAGCATTCATAGAAACATTTGCTTCCTTGAATAACTACATTATTTCCAATAACAATGCGCTCTAACCGGGGACATTTTCTGAAGAAAAAATCTCCGCTTATTGTGCAATTGTCTGGAATAATTACTTCTTGAATAGAATCACATTCCGAAAAAAGGTTATATCCAGAAAATGTCGTATTGGGCGAAAATTGAAGTCTTTGAAGATCTCTTAAACCACTAAAACAATGATTTCCAGAAATATTTGTCGAATAACCAATTGCCAGTGATTCCAAACTTATACAGTCTTGAAATAAATAACAACCACTTAAGGTTACATTATCACCAATTCTTAAATTTTGTAGTTGATTTGAGCAATAGAAGGTTCCATATCCTGACAGAATGGTTCCACTTGGAATATCCAATTCATGAATTTGTTGCAAACGTGCAAATACATATTCTGCAGAAATTTTGACTGATTGTCCGAAATTAATAGAAACTATTTCTGAACCTGAAAATTCGTAGGGGGTTGTAAGGCAGGTGTTATCTGGAATAACAATATTTTGATTTAGGCGCGCCATTTTTTTATTAGTATTTAAAGAATACTAATATTTATTTCAATTTTTTTATAATAGTTTGACTTTATCTAGTTTTCAAAAAATAAGAATAAGGTAAATATTTTTAGACTAAATCTTTTGTCTGCATATAGCACAAGTTTTTTTTGTTTTTAGCCATTTTAGCAATGGTTCAGATAAGAAAACATGTCCGCATTCCAAAACAATGACCTGTGATTCATCCTCAAATTTTTCTATAGAAATTGAACATTCTTTTGATTCGTAACGTAAAGTATCTTTTACATCTGCAAATTTTTTTATTTTAACAATTGGTAAGGGAATTTCAATAGGATTACCAATATAACCACAACCAATTGTTAGTTCTATATTTTGATTTTTAAAACAGCCTTCCATAAATTTCAGCCCGGAAATTGTCACATTGTTGCCAATTGTAATTATTTTCACACCAGAACATTGATAGAAACATTTGTTTCCTTGAATAACTACATTATTTCCAATCACGATGCGCTCCAATTGAGGGCATTTTCTGAAGAAAAAATCTCCATCTATAGTGCAATTATCCGGAATAATTACCTCCTTAATAGAATTACACTCAGAAAATAGATAATATCCAGAAAATGTAGTATTAGGTGCAAATTGAATTCTTTGAAGATTTCTTAGACCACTAAAACAATTATCTCCAGAAATATTTGATGAATGACCAATTGCCAGTGATTCGAGATTTATGGAATCATTAAATAAATATGTACCATTTAAGGTTATATTATCACCAAATCTCAAATATTGTAATCTACTTAAGCAATAAAATACTGCGGATCCACTAATTATTGTTTCTGTTGGGATATCTATCTCGCTGATATGGTTGCAATATGCAAATACGTAATCTGCAGAGATTTGAACTGAATTTCCAAAATTAACAGATGTAATTTCTGAATTAATAAATTCATATGGATTTTGAAGTTTGGTATTGTCTGGGATTACAATATTTTGATTAATTCTTGCCATTTTGGTTTTACAATTTTCAAATAAATTAATAATTATTTATTTCAATTTTTTATAATAATCTAAATCTACATAATCAAAATTTTTGCATGTAGTTTGTCAATAGTTTTCCTTCTTCTGTATTCCGCAAAACTACGATATACATATTTACAATACATAAATGGTTCGTCATTTGTGAGAGTCCATGACCCTTTGCCTCCTCTAATTTTTCAATTTTACTTAGTTCATCACCTCCAAATAATTTATTATGGAGCTGATGTGATTCAATGCGCGCTTCAGCTGCTTCTAGTAATTTGATTCGAATTTTAGATGTGCTAATATATGACTCATTTTCCTCCAAATCAGGTGGATCCGTGGCTATTTCTTTGAGCCATTCAAAAAAATCAAGGTTATTGTCTTCCCATAAAGATTTAATTTGATTCTCTAATTTGTGATATATATTTGTTAAATTATCCACTTTGGGTTTGATGTAATTGCGGAATTTTTCCTGGCGTATTCTGTGAAAATTCACGTATTCACCCGGTTTATAACCGTATTCATCCTTTACATGGGCGTATTTAAAACGTCCATTGCACTCATCTAGCCAATTGTTAATTAGTGCTAAATGTATATTATCTACAGTATATGCATTTCTGGTGAAGAAATGAATAGTTGAACATTTTTGATTGAAACCAGTCGGAGTATGTACCAATTTTTTCCATAGAACTTTTGACAAAGAACTCTTTATTATTTCTATTTTTAAAAAAGCCCATTCTTTGCGACTGAGATTATTTTTTTTCTTAATAGTATATGCTCTGATACCAGAACCAATATACCATAACAACCATTGTAATACTGTAATATTAAAATGGTTGTGATATGTACAAAGACTAGTTCTATCACATGTTTGCAGATAATCTATTAGTTTTGTATCGGAATTAATATAATCCCATACAGTGGTCATTTTTGTGTGCTTTTTTCAAAAAGAAATCGGGAAAATAACTTTCACTTTTTTGGGGGGGACTTAGAGCCACCCTCATATTTTTAAGATTTTATAGATTTTATAAATGTTATGAACAATAAATTCATAATATTTTATAGATTTTTTCAATAATAATCTCATAACATTTTATATATTTTTTCAATAATAATCTCATAATTCATGTCTCATCTAGTTCTACTGGAAAACATGTGGCGTCATTTTCTTCTCTGGATTCTTTGTAGGATCCACCGCGAATTCAAATGCATCATCTATTATCTCTCCCATATCTCCCCCATATTTATGTAATTCACTTTCAATATCCTCCATTATTACACTCAGTTGTTCGGTTGGTGTCTTCTTGTTTTGTTCCTTCTCTCTAATTGACTTGAGTTCCGTTATAAATTTACCTTCATCGAACAATAATTCAAATGCATTTGTCCCCACTTTCGGTAATTGCCCAAACATAATATTCGCACTTACGCCACCCATCTTATCTTTCTCACCAAATGTTGATGCTTTCACCAAAATCTCTAAACTTTCCTCAAATGTTGCCTTTGCAATTGGTCCTCTCTCACCTGACCGATTAATACCATGTCTTTCAATCTTCATAATTACACCTCTGTGTGTCATTATATCGCCTAATAAGCTAATATGTCGGTAATTCACCGGGTAATCGGGCATCTTCAACAATTCTCTTAAAATAATATTTCGGGTTGCCTCAATACCAAAAATCTCAGTGATTTCATTGATATCATTGCTAATGGTTCTTGTAGAATCGACATTCTCATTCATTAGCACATCCACCAAATTAACACCAACTGTCCATAAATACCACTCTGTACTTTGATTATAACTTCCATCCGCATTATAAGTTAGTTTCTTCATCATTTGAGGAGATACTTTATCAATATTTGGTATTCCTTGTATTGTAATGCCCATTAATATCTTCTCTAATTCCTGTAAAAATGCTAAATAATCTCCGTCATAACTGTCCTCGCGCACTCTAATGCGCATCATCAATTCCTTTGCATTATCATCCGAAAATGTGCATTGAATATCATCCTCAACACTATTCTTCGCAATTACTTCCTGAATATCTAATAAATATATATTCTTGTTCATCATTTTCTCCTTATTAAACACAATTCTCAAAACCCAGTGGCTTAATTCATCATCAGGGCACTGAGATACTCCCATGATTTCAGCAAATTCTTGGTATATTTGGATAAATTCCATGTCTTCCGTCTTCTCCATTACAATATTCGTATGTTCATAAATAATCATCGTCTTATCCACAATGTCGTGCAATTTTGTGAATTCAATTTGATTTGATATTAATTTTGCCCTTTCAATCGATTCTGTATATTGGGGCTTCAAATAAACCTCCATGACCGGTGTTTTGATCGTCTTCGAAACATTAATAATCTCCTTGATTCTAGGAACACCTGCGCTTGTTACAACGGACCCTGTTCCTGCATTATGGAATGTATCCCTCATACACAATCCATTCGCAATATTAAAATTCCTTGTCTGTTTAACTGTCAAATCATAGACCCAAAGATGCTCTGACAGAACTTCTTCTATTTTCATAATCTGATCATAAACTACATCTTCATTCATAATAGCCGCCAAAATTTGGAGGTCTTTATCATAATCTATTTTCTCTAAAATTTCCGCCATATCTCCTCTTGTCAAAATAACCTTACCGAATGATAATTCAACATCTGGAATATTCTTATACTCATTTTTTGACTCTCCTTTTCCAAGAAAAACAGGCAAATAATCTCCCACCTTAATAGTATCTCCATCCACACCCACTATCTCATTATTCACCCTCTTCAGAAAACTCTTCGCCTTTGTAGCCACAACAACTCTTCCTCCCTGGGTAGTTACCTTCAGCAATGTTTTAGTCCCATCCTTATTATGAACTGGATGCCGTGTCACCGCTTCCACATCATCCCATATAATTTTTCCATCCGTGGTGCAAGCCTCAATGCGCACTTTCTTGTCCCGTACATACTCTAGCACTGTATCATTATCATGGTGCTCCAGATCTTCCTTGTTTGAATTAGCAATTCTTTCATCAATCCATTCACCAATCCTTTTCTTCACCAATTTGCCATCTTCATCAATAACAATCTCCGTATTCCACTCCACGCTATTTAGAGTATTATGCACATAAATTCCATCATCTACCATAAAACTCTCCGTTCCTGGAATTGTAAAATCATACACATACTCATCATCTTCGCCATCATATTTTTCAATTTTAGTGATCTCATCCCATATTACATCTGCATGATATGCCTGCTCTAGTAATACCAACTTTTCCTCAATTTCCGGAGTAATCTGGCTCTTTTCTGCCCGGAAATTCTCCAAATATTTGCCTAGTGTCCGGCGTCCAATACTCTCTTTTGTTCTCCAGCGTCCATAAATACGACTATGATCCGGTAATCTCATCAATTTACCAATATCAGCTACCAAGTTGCCCACCTCAGGAACCTTATCCACATATTCAGCCAAATCATGGATTTCATCTCGCTTATTATATCT
>Ga0315284_10013450_pt1 | contig 11654 bp, 8 predicted proteins | sample YL17G09_16_MG_FD_203696 | JGI IMG/M metagenome (GOLD analysis project Ga0315284, IMG submission 203696) | Sediment microbial communities from Yellowstone Lake, YNP, Wyoming, USA - YL17G09_16 | ecosystem: Environmental > Aquatic > Freshwater > Lake > Sediment | place: USA: Wyoming | collected... | reverse complement strand
TGGCCGCCAGGTCGCCTTTCTGGCTGGTGCCGATGTGGCAGACGGTGACGGTGGCGCCGGCGAGCTTGTCGGTGTTGCCGTCGGCGTCCGCGGTGATGTACTTATCCATCAGCAGTAGGGCCACCGGCTTGCCGACGATCTCGCTGCTGCCGACGACGACGGCTTCCTTGCCGTAGCAGTCCAGGCCACTGCTGCGCAGCAGTTCGATGACGCTCATGGCGGTGCAGGGGGCGAGGCGAGGCCGGCCCAGCACGATGCGCCCGATGTTAGCGGGGCTGACACCGTCGACGTCTTTCTTGGAGTCGATCAGCGCCTGGGCGGCAGGACCGCTCAGGCCCTTGGGCAGCGGCATCAGCAGCAGAATGCCGTTCACAGATGGATTGCCATTGAGCTTGCCGATCTCGGCTTCGAGCTCGGCCTGGGTGATCTCGGCGGGGAGCTGGGACAACTCATAGGCGATCCCGACCTCCTCGCAGGCCTTCTGCTGAGCGCCTGCGTAGAACTTGGCGCCGGGGTTGTCGCCGGCCAGCAGCGCGATCAGCTTCGGCGTGACGCCCTTTGCCTTCATCGCCTCTACGTCGGCCTTCACCTTGGCGCGGATCGCCTCCGCGATGGGCTTACCCTCTAGCAGCTTTGCGCTCATTTCCTGTTCACTCCGTCTCTCACGCGGTGGATAACCGCGTGCCAGATATCTCGACCCAGCTCCTCGCCTTCCGCCAGCAGGGGCTTCATGGCATCGAAGCTGGTGTCCACAAATGCTTTGTCCTTGATGTGGATCAGATTGATCTCGGCGTTCAGGGTGGCGCACTCCATGGCGGCGAGACCGAATCGCGCCGCCACCCCGACATCCGTAATCAGGTTCGGATTGCCTTTGTCCACCAGTTCCTTGGCGATCCGGAGCACGGCGTGGCAGGCCCGCACCGCCTCTATTGGCACCGCCGCCGAGGTCTTGAGGGCCGCCTGGATCGCCTCCTGGCGCGCGGCCTTCTGGTCGTCGGTGTCGCGGGGCAGCTTGTAGGCAGCGGCCACCTGGGCGTAGGCCTCGGTGTCGGCCTGGGTGAGCCGCTCCAGGTTGGCGCGCAGCTTCTCGCTCTGGGCGAGCAGCGCTCGCACCTCGGCGTCGACGGCAGCGAACTTCTCGCGGCCGACGGTGAAATTCGCGACCATGCTGTTGAGCGCCGCTCCCAGCGCGCCCACCAGCGCCGCTGCGCTGCCGCCGCCGGGGGTAGGCCCGCCCCCCGCGAGGGCGTCGGTATACGTCCTGAGCGGTTCCTCCAGATATCCCATGGTCTGCCTCAGAACAGTCCGACGATCTTGCCGTTGTCGTCGATGTCGATGTCCACCGCGGCCGGGCGGCTCGGCAGGCCCGGCATGGTGGTGAAGGTTCCCAGCAGCGGATACAGGAATCCCGCGCCAGCGCTCGGGCGGATGTCCCGAACGGGGATGCGGTAGTTGCTCGGCCGGCCTTTCACATTGCCGTCGTGGGAAAGGGAAAGGTGGGTCTTCGCCATGCAGATCGGAAGCTTGTCCAGGCCCCATCGCGTGAAGGCCTCGATTTTCCGCTCGGCGACGGCGTCATAGTCCACGCCATCGGCGCCGTAGATCTTGGTGGCGATGGTCTCGATCTTCTCTTTGATGGAGGCGTCGTCGGGATAGAGGAGCTGGAACGTGCTCGGCTTCTCGCAGGCGGCAATGACCGCCTTGGCCAGCTCCGCGCCACCTTCCCCGCCCTTCGCCCAGACCTCGGAAAGGTAGGCGCCCTCGGCGCCGGCGGCGGCCGCTCTCTTGCGGATGAGATCGATCTCGCGGTCGGTGTCCTGGGTGAATCGGTTCACCGCCACCACCACCGGGATGCCGAAGAGACGGGCATTCTCGATGTGCTTCTCCAGGTTGGCGCAGCCCCTCTCGAGGGCCGGCAGGTTCTCCTCGATCAGCTCCTTGGGCAGGGGCTTGCCCGGGCGGATGTTGCCGACTCCGCCGTGCATCTTCAGCGCCCGCACGGTGGCCACGATCACCACGCAGTTCGGTGCCAGGCCACTGACGCGGCACTTGATGTCCATGAACTTCTCCATGCCGAGGTCGGCGCCGAAGCCGGATTCGGTGACCACGTACTCGCCAAGCTTGAGCGCGATCTGGTCGGCGATGATGGAGGAGTTTCCCTGGGCGATGTTGGCAAAGGGCCCCGCGTGGACGAAGACGGGCGTGTTCTCCAGCGTCTGCATCAGGTTGGGCATGAGTGCGTCCTTGAGGAGGACGCACATGGCGCCGGCGGCCTTGAGCTGCTCGGCGGTGACGGGCTGGCCATCCCAGGTCTGGCCGAAGATGATGCGGCCGAGGCGCTGGCGCAGGTCCTTGAGGCTGGTAGCGAGCGCGAGGATGGCCATCACTTCGCTGGCCACGGTGATATCGAATCCGGTCTCGCGTACCACGCGGTTCTCACCGCCCAGGCCGGCGACGATGTTGTAGACCGCCCATTTGTCGTTCAGGTCGATGACGCGGCGCCAGGAGATGGTGCGGGGGTCGATGTTGAGGCTGTTGCCGTGCTTGAGATGGGCGTCGATCATGGCGGCAAGCAGGTTGTTGGCGATGCCGACCGCGTGTACATCACCGGTCAGATGGAGGTTGAAGTCCTCCATCGGGACTACTTGCGAGAAGCCACCGCCGGCCGCGCCGCCCTTGATCCCGAACACCGGCCCTAGACTGGGCTGGCGGATACAGGTCACGACCTTCTTACCGAGGTGGCCAAGGGCCTGAGAGAGTCCGATGGTGGTGACGGTTTTCCCCTCGCCGAGGGGGGTGGGGGTGATGGCGGTGACATCGACGTACTTGCCGCTGGGGCGGTCTTTGAGCCGCTGGAGAATGTCGAGATGGACTTTCGCTTTGTAGCGCCCGTAGAAATCGATCTCGTCTTCGGAGATGCCGAGTCCTTCGGCGATTTGGAGAATGGGCCGCATGGTGGCGGCTTGTGCGATCTCAAGGTCGCTTTTCACGTTGCCTCCTGGATGCCTCGAGCGCAAAGGCCCAAGCCTTTACGCGAATCAGGCCCGCGTCCGGCGGGCCGGGAACTGCTGTTGGGCGGGAAGCCAATTCGTTGCGGCGAGCACGAACTCCTTGCCGCGCGCCGGGAAATGCCAACATTCAGCAGATTCGCGGCATCTGCTCACCGACGTGGCGGCCGAGGATGCGGTGGGAGCCAAGCGCGGTCTGAAGCAGGACTCTTCCTTGGCTGCGCCCGGCTACGGCGCCGATCACCGCCGCGTCAGCGCCGTGGGTATGCGCGCGCAGAACAGCAAGCGCCGCCATGCTTTCTTCAGGTTGGACAATGGCTACCATCTTCCCTTCATTCGCGGCATACAGGGGATCGAGGCCGAGTAGCTCGCAGGCGGCCGCCACCGACGGCTGTACTGGCACCATCGATTCGCTGATCTCGATCTCGACCTGGGACTGAAGGGCGATCTCGTTGAGCGCGGTCGCCAGCCCGCCGCGGGTCGGGTCGCGCAGAACATGAACACCGGGCACCGCTGCCAGCAAGTCCTGCACCATCTCAGCCAGCGGCGCGCAGTCGCTGATGATGTCGGATTCGAACTGGAAGCCTTCCCGCTGCGAGAGCACGGCCAGCCCGTGATCGCCGACCGGGCCACTGACGAGCACCACGTCGCCGGGCCGGGCATTGGCGCCGGAGATGGTGACGCCCTCGGCGATCTGTCCCACACCACTGGTGCAGATATACAGCCTATCGGCCTTGCCGCGGGGGACGACCTTAGTGTCGCCGGTGATGACGCGCACGCCAGCTTCCTGGGCCGTCTGGGCCATCGAGCCGACGATGCGCTCGAGATCGGCGATGGGGAGGCCTTCCTCAAGAATGAACCCGGCGCTGATGGCGAGCGGCTTGGCGCCCGCGGTGGCCAGGTCATTCACGGTCCCGCAGATGGCGAGGCGGCCGATGTCGCCGCCGGGGAAGAAGATAGGATCGACAACGAAGGCATCGGTGGTGAAGGCGAGCCGGCCGGCAGCGTCAAGCTGGGCGGCGTCGTCGCCGGGCGGATCGCCGGTCCCGAGTCTGGCGGCGAAGACCTCGGCGATGAGGTCCGCCATGAGCTGGCCGCCATCACCGTGAGCGAGAAGAATGCGGTCCCGGCTCAAAGCGTCACCTCGCTGCCACGGTAGCGGTAATGAGCCTGGCAGGCGCCCTCGCTGGAGACCATGCAAGCGCCGACCGGAGCCGCGGGGGTGCAGGCCACACCAAAGAGGGGGCATTCGGGTGGGTCGATGAGGCCGCGAAGGACATCGCCGCAGCGGCAGCCAGACGGCTCCTCAGCCGGCGGAAGGTCAACAGTGAAGCGTCGGGCGGCGTCGAAGTCGATGAACTCGTCTGCCAGTGCGAGCCCGCTGCCCGGGATTGCGCCGATGCCGCGCCAGCGAGCGTCGCAGACCTGGAAGACGCGCTCGAGCAGCGCCCGTGCGCGCTCGTTCCCCTGCGGCCGCACAGCGCGGGAATACTCGCTCTCGACCTCGGCGCGGCCTTCGGCGATCTGGCTCAACAGGAGCTGCACCGCTCGTAGAATGTCGGCGGGCTCGAAGCCGGCGACCACGCAGGGCTTGCCGCGCCGAGCGATGGGGCGATAGGCGTCGCTGCCGATGATGACGCTGACGTGACCGGGGCAGAGGAAACCGTCCACGTTCAGGTCCGAGTCCAGCAAGGCGCTCATGGCAGGCGGTATGAGCTTGTGAGCGCAAAGGACAGAGAAGTTGCGCAAGCCACGCTGCGTCGCCTCGGTGAGGGCGAGTGCGACGGCCGGCGCGGTGGTCTCAAAGCCGATACCGAAGAACACAACCTGGCGCGCCGGGAGATGGTCAGCCAGCGTAACCGCATCCATGGGGGAGTAGACCAGGCGCACGTCCGCGCCCGCGGCGCGGGCCTGCTCCAGGCTGCACTGGCTTCCGGGCACACGCAGCATGTCGCCGAAAGTGGCAAGGGTGACGTCGTCGATACCACCGAGGGCGATGAAGTGGTCGATCTGGTCTTGCGGGGTCACGCACACGGGGCAGCCGGGGCCGGAGATGAGACGCACGCCCGCGGGAAGCGCCTGTCGCAGGCCGTGGCGAGCGATGGCGACGGTGTGGGTGCCACACACCTCCATGAGAGTGCAGGCGGGGACGGCCATCGCCCGCACTGCGCCGGCGAGCCGCCGCAGCAGGTCAGGGTTCCGTAGCTGGCTCAGGCGTTCCACTGAGCATCTCCGAGAAGAGGCGCAGCGTCTCCTGCGCCTCGTGCGGGTCGAGTCGCTCGATGGCGACGCCGGCATGCACGATCACGTAATCACCCACCGCCACACCTTCGACGAGGTCGATGCGCGCCTCGCGCTTCACGCCGGCCTCCTCGATCTGGGCGAGGTGGCCGGCGATGGAGATGACCCGCATTGGGATGGCAAGGCACATCGGGTTCAGCTCCTCGCGGCTGCGATCAAGGCCTGCCCCAGGCTCAGGCCGCCGTCGTTGGGCGGCACTTCGCGATGGGTATGCGGCCTGAACCCATCTCTCTCCAGCAGGCTGAGGAGGCGGGACAGCAGCCGCGCATTCTGCATTACGCCTCCCGACAGAACCACGTCGCTGGGGCCACCGTCCGCCCGAATCCGCCGACAGGCGTCAAGGGTGAGAGCGGCAGCAGTCTCGTGGAAGCGCGCTGCGATTGATGCTATCTCCACTTTCTGCCCAAGATCGGCCGCGACCTGCCGCAAAGCCGGTCTGGTGTCGATGGTGTCCTGGTCGAACTCGTAGGAGTAGGGCTCGATAGACTCGGCGACCCCCACCGCCATGCTCTCAAGCTCCATCGCGGGCTGGCCCTCGTAGCTGGCGAGTGGAGAGGCGCCGAGGAGCGAACCCACGGTGTCGAAGAGCCGGCCCATGCTGGAGGCGAGGGGGCTGTTGATGCCGCGCTCGATCTGTCGCAGCACAACGTGCGTCTCGGCTTCGCTGAGGGAGGGCAGCAGATGGCGAGAGAGGCCGGCCGCCTCGGCTGGGCCGAAGGCGTCCGCGAGGTAGCTGAGCGCGGTGCGGGCCGGGTGCGTGATGGCGGCCTCGCCGCCGGGAAGCCGGACGGGGCGCAGGTGGAGGGCGCGAGAGAAGTCCGCCCGATCGGCGACCAGGATCTCGCCACCCCAGATCGTACCGTCTGGCCCGTAGCCGGTGCCGTCAAAGGCAACGCCGATCACGGGCCCGCTGAGTCCGATCTCGGCCATGACGCTCGCGATGTGGGCATGGTGATGCTGGACCGGAACGAGCTTCACCCCATCGAGCGAGTGTGCGTACTGGGTCGACAGGTACCCCGGATGGAGATCGTGGGCGACGAGGGCGGGGGTGGTGCGGAAGAGCCGCTGGAAGTGTGCGATCGCCTCACCGAGGTAGTCCAGCACCTCGACGCTGTCCAGGTCGCCGATGTGCTGGCTGAGGATCGCTTCGCCCTCGCGCAGCAGGCAGAACGTGTTCTTGTGGTGACCGCCGACGGCGAGGATCGGAGGGCAGGGGACGTCTACCGGGATCGAGCGCGGCACGTAGCCCCGCGCCCGTCGCAACGGGATCACCAGATCGCCCTCGCAGCGCACCACTGAATCGTCGCAGGGGACGGCGATTTCCCGGTTGTGCGAGAGGAGATGATCGGCGATGGGGCCGAGCTTGCGCTTCGCCTCATCGTCGCGGTGCTCGACGGGCTCCTCGGCGAGGTTGCCGCTGGTCATCACCAGCGCCGGCGGGGACTGCGCTAAGAGCAGACGGTGGAGAGGCGTGTAAGGCAGCATCACGCCAATGGTTGACTGCCTGGGGGCGATGCCAGGCGCGAGGCCGCCATCGGGCCGCGCCGGGAGAATGACGATTGGGCTTTCAGCTGAGGTGAGCAGCGCGGCCGCGCGGTCGCTAACCACCGCCACACGGCGAGCTTCGACCAGGTCGCGCGCCATGATCGCGAAGGGCTTCTGCCCACGGCCCTTGCGGGTGCGAAGCGCCTCGACCACGGCCGAACTGCGGGCGTCGCAGGCGAGGTGGTAGCCGCCCAGCCCCTTGATCGCCACGATACGGCCATCTCCTAGCAGGTGCGCGACGCGGCTGATCCCATCAGGCGCGATCTCACCATCGAGCAGAAGCGCCGGCCCGCAAGCGGGGCAGGCGACGGGTTCGGCATGGAAACGGCGATCGGAGGGGTCGGCGTACTCGGACTCGCACTCGCGGCACAGGCGAAAGGATGCCATGGTGGTCTGGGGGCGGTCGTAGGGGATCCCCAGTACGATGCTGAAGCGGGGGCCGCAGTTGGTACAGTTGGTGAAGGGGTAGCCGAATCGGCGGTCGGCAGGGTCGGCCATTTCGCGAGCGCAATCAGCGCAGAGCGCAACATCGGGTGGGATCAGCGCAGTGGGCTGCGCGCCGGGCTCGCTCTCGATGATGCGAAACTCGGTGACTCCGGTCGGCGGAAGCGCGGCCGTTTCCAGCGATGCGATGCGAGAAAGGGGAGGCGCTTCGCGGCCGAGCCGGTCGATGAACTCCACCACTGCCTTGGCATCGCCCTCGACCTCGATCACCACGCCCTCGGGAGTGTTGCGTGCCAGTCCGGCGAGGCCAAGGGAGTTGGCAAGCCGGTAGACGAAGGGCCGAAAGCCGACCCCCTGGACAGTGCCGCGGGCGGAGATTCGCGATCTGATGACGCTCAAGTCAGCCTCAAAAGGGCACTCGGTGTGCCCCTGCTTGCTCGATCACGGCGGATCACGCTGCACCGGCACGCGCCAGCGCGGCAGGGGCCGGGCAAGCGTGAGTACGCGCACCTCGGCCGCGCCGGCGCGGTTGAGCGCACGGGCGCACTCGGTGAGAGTGGCGCCGGTGGTGTAGAGATCATCGATCAGCAGCACTCGCTGGCCTGCTATCACCTCGGTCAACACCGCGGCGAAGGCGCCGCGTACGTTCGCGGCGCGGGAGGGCGCGGGCAGGTCGACCTGGGGCGCGGTGGGGCGAGTGCGCTCCAGGAGCGGTCTGACAGATTTCCCAATGGCCTGGGATACATGCTCGGCGAGCAACGCGGACTGGTTGAAGCCGCGCTCCCGGAGGCGCGAGGCGTGCAGCGGAACAGGGCAGATGACGTCTAGGGTTGCCGGAGCCAGACCCTCGGCGCCGTTGGCTAGGGCCTCACTCATGATCGCGCTCAGGGGCTTGGCGAGCACGATCTGGCCGTCGTACTTGAACCGTCGGATGGCATCGGCGAGAGGGCCGGTGTAGTGGGCGGCGGTGCGCACGATGCGGAAGGGCTTGCGGCGGCCACGGCATTCCTCGCACTTCGGCGCTCCGCGAGCGCGAGGATCGAACGCTACTCCACACACCTCGCACACCGGCGGCTCGATGCGTTCGATCTGCGCGAGGCACTCGCCGCAGATCGGCTCACGCCGCAGGCGGCCACAGGCCTCGCAGCGCGGTGGATAGAGCAGGTCGAGGAAGCCACGGAAAAGGGGGTTCATGGGCGGGGCGTCACCGCGGCGCTCCGGCGGCATCGGCGGCGGGCGGCTGGGGCCTGGTCAGCAGCGCCCTCAGTGCGGGCGGGGCGAGAAGGCTGGTGAGGACGGACATGAGGATGATCTCAGAGTAGATGGCGCTCGACATGACTCCGCGGGAGAGACCCATGAGGGCGACGACGATCCCCACTTCGCCGCGGGGCGCCATGCCAACGCCGATGATAAGGGCCTCACGCTTGCCCAGGGGCAGGGCCGCCAGGCCGCAGCCGATGAGCTTGCCGAGGATGGCGACGAGGGTGATCAGCAGCCCGAGCGGCAGCGCCTGCAACGTCAGCAGGTTGGGAAGATCGACCTTCACCCCGATGAGAACGAAAAAGATCGGGACCAAGAACTCGTAGATCGGCTGCATGGAGTTCCGCAGCCGGGGCGCGTCGGGGATTTCGGCGAAGATGATACCGGCGAAGAAGGCCCCGATGATGGCGGCGAGGCCGATAAGGTCGGCTAGCGCGGAGAAGGCGAAGCAGAGCACCATGGCGAGCGCAAAGACTGTGTCCCGGCCGGTGGCCTCGCCGAAGGACGAGAGCCTAGGGCTGAGGTGGCGTACCGCCTGCCTCCCGACGACGAAGGCGAGCACGCAGAAGGCGATCGACTCGCCGACCAGCAGACCGATCTGAGCCCCGGAGAGCGTACCGGCGGCGAGGCCGGAGACCACGGCCAGCACGAGCATGCCCAGGATATCATCGAACACCGCAGCCCCCAGGATAACCTGGGCGACGCGCGTCTGCAGCGCCGCCAGATCCGACATGACACGAGCGGTGATGCCCACGCTGGTGGCGGTGAGAGCAGTACCGACGAAGAGCGCCTCCGTGAGCGGCCAGCCCAGACCTCGCATCAGCAGGTAGCCGCCTACGAAGGGAAATATCATGCCCAGGGCGCCGACGGAGACGGCGTGCCGGCCCACTTGCCAGAGGGAGCGCGGCTGGATCTCGAGGCCCACGATGAACAGAAGAAACACGACGCCGAGCTCGGCGAATACGTCGTGGATAGCGGAGTCAGCGATCAGCCCCAAGAGATGTGGCCCGATGATGATCCCGGCGATGATCTCGCCGACGACGGCCGGCTGGCGCAGGAGCGCGAAGGCGGTTCCCCCTGCGCGGCCCGCAGCGAAGAGCAGAAACAGGTCGAAGAGCATCCTGCCGGTGTCGGACATGGCAATGAGGCCAGTTCTGTCGCAGACGATTCGCTCCTGCCGATCCTGTCGCGGGCGTGACCATAAGAAGAGGATCGCACCCTGTCGCAGGGCTCAGCTTTACCCCCGCGAAGCGTTGTGTTAGAATTCGCCGGCCGCGCCCGCAGTGAGCGGGGTCGGCGTTCGGGGGCGACACGAGATGGTGACTCTGTCCGAGGCGAGGTACCGCGATAGGGTGTACGGCGGGTGGCTCGGGAAGTTCATCGGCCTGGCTGTTGGCGCGCCGCTGGACGGCCAGAAGCAGTCACACGATCTCGACTCCAGCTACCTGGAGCGATTGCCTCCCGGCCGGCCGGAGCCGGGGCCGCCGCTGGACTTCCAGTTGGTGTGGCTGCGCGCGCTGCAAACTGTGGGGCCGCGACTGACCGCGGATGATCTCTGCACGGCCTGGCTGACGCATATCGCGTATGCGGAGGGAGAACTCGCACACGCCGCCTCGAACTTCCGACGCGGGCTCTGCCCACCTCTGTCGGGGACGTTTGACAACCCTTATCAGGCGACCCTAGGCGCCATGGAGAGGACGGACTTCTGGGGGTTGCTGTTGCCTGGAGATCCCAGAGAGGCAGTGCGGTTCGCGCGGCAGGACGCGATGCTCGATCACGCGGACGCCGGCATCGAGGCCGCGGTGATGGTGGCGGCGATGGTGAGCGCGGCCTTCGTGGAGTCGGAGCCGACGCGATTGGTCGAGGTGGCTTTGGGCCTGGCGCCGAGCGAGTCGCGGGTGGCGCGCGCGGTTCGCGACGTGGTGCGATGGCACGGCGAGCTGGCTCAGTGGTCGCGGACCCGAGAGATGCTGCTTCGCGCCTATGGCTCGGAGGACGTGCGCGACGGGGTGGTAGCGGCGGCGCTGGTCGCGCTGGCCCTGGTGCACGAACGCGGAGATCTGTGGCGGACTCTGCTCACGGCGGCCAGGTGCGGATGGAGCACCCGGGCGACGTGTGGCGCGGCCGGGATGATCGTCGGCGCGGCGCTGGGCGCCTCCGCTATGCCGGCGTTGCTGCGCGGCATCGTGGTCGATGAGCTGGCGCTGGGTTGGGGAGTGACCGGGCTGGGAGCGTCACTCTCGATGATGGGGCTGGTGGAGCAGACGGTCGAAGTGGGCCGGGTGCTGGTGCGCTCGGAGCTGGCGGGCCGGGTGCAATTGGTGAACGAATCGCCGGAGGAGCAGTCGGTGCTGACCGCGCCCGACGCCTCGAGCCTGATCCGGCAGATGGCGATGGGATCGTACGTCACCTCATTCCGGCGCGAGCCGCTAGAGGTGAGCATCGACTACGATATGCGGCCCACGATCGGATACGATGTTCCTCGCAGGCTGGCGATCGGCATCAGCAACACGGGCCTGAGGAGTGTGGACCTGCGCGCCCGGATCTCGGCGCCGATAGGCTTCATCGTTACCACCCAATCCGAGCAGGTGACACTTCCCGAGGGATCTTCGGTTTCGTTCATGGCAGCCCTGAGCGCGCCGGAGGAGCAGGCGAAGATCAGCGCGGCGAACCCGTGTACGCTCTTCGTCACCCTGGAAGACGCGACGGAGATGACGTTCCCCATCTCGCTGGTCGGCGAATCCCTGTGGTACGTGGCCGGGCCCTACGGCAGATTCGACGACTCCCATACGCCGGAACAGGTCGGGATTCTGTCCGGCGAGGCTCCGCTCGGCGGGGAGGGGTGGCGGCGGCTCTCGGTGGCAGAGCCGTCGGTCAACCTGCTGGCGGGCATGGAGGGCGATCAGGGAACGTACTACCTCGCCACGGACTACCATGTGCCCCGGGCGCGAGTCGCCAAGCTGAGGGTCGGCTGCAATGACGGCGTCAAGGTTTGGGTGGGCGGCCGCGAGGCGCTCCGGCAGCACGAGCACCGCCCGGTTTCGCCTGCCAGCGCCGATGAATGCGACGTGGAACTGTGGCAAGGGTGGAATCGCG
>Ga0315284_10013449_pt1 | contig 11654 bp, 8 predicted proteins | sample YL17G09_16_MG_FD_203696 | JGI IMG/M metagenome (GOLD analysis project Ga0315284, IMG submission 203696) | Sediment microbial communities from Yellowstone Lake, YNP, Wyoming, USA - YL17G09_16 | ecosystem: Environmental > Aquatic > Freshwater > Lake > Sediment | place: USA: Wyoming | collected... | reverse complement strand
AAACGAGAGCGAAGGGGAGTGTTTATCTCGGTAGGCGCTACTCGAGGTGCAAAGCTCTTTGATGGCGCTGTGCTCACCGTGAAGTATTTCTTCGAGGCTATAGGTGTGAAATATTCTGGCGATTCACTGGTAAGGGGAATTGATGACGAAGGCCAAATCAAGGAGCATCCTACAGCTCTTGAAGATGCATTTCGCCTCGGTCAAGAGCTTGTCCGTGGGAAGTAGAGACGGACAATGAGGGCAATAGCCACTGACAATCTAACCAAGATGTTCGGTCATCTTGTTGTGGTAGACCATATCTCATTTGAATAGGTTCTTACTTCTTCTCAAGGATGGAAGCTGATTAAGAAGCGGGGAAAGCCAATAGGACTGATGCTGATTATATCCTCATAATCCTGCCTCCCCGTACGTACACCAAAAACGCTTGATAGTGAGGGGGGTGTGGTATAATAATGTGTAACATAATAATACCATAAACTCAGGATTCAGGGAAAACTAAACTTTACAAAAGGTGAGACTTTCATACGCACGAAAGGTGTTTTAGTTTTCGGATGACGGATAATCGGAGGTAGCAATGAAAAATAGAAAGATGCTCTTAGCAGCTCTGCTCTCTATCGCTCTCGTCTTCAGCCTGATTCTTCCTGCTTCGGTACTGAATATGGCTTCTGTTATGGCTCAAGAGCAGATAACGCCCATGGTCGCTGCAGGCTACTCGTACACGGTGGGGCTTAAGTCCGACGGCACTGTGGTCGCCGTCGGATACACCGGCGATGTCGGCGGCTGGACGGACATCGTCCAGGTCGCCGCAGCCTGGCTTCACACGGTGGGGCTTAAGTCCAACGGCACCGTGGTCGCCGTGGGAGACAACTCCTACGGGCAGTGCGATGTCGGCGGCTGGACGGACATCGTCCAGGTCACCGCAGGCAGCTGGCACACGGTGGGGCTTAAGTCCAACGGCACCGTGGTCGCCGTGGGACGGAAAGACTACGGGCAGTGCGATGTCGGCGGCTGGACGAACACCACCCAGGTCGCCGCAGGTGGTGTGCACACGGTGGGGCTTAAGTCCGACGGCACCGTGGTCGCCGTGGGATTCAACGGCGTCGGGCAGTGCAATGTCGGCGGCTGGACGGGTATCACCGGGGTCGACGCAGACCAAAACCACACGGTGGGGCTCAAGTCCGACGGCACCGTGGTCGCCGTGGGCTCGAACGGCTCCGGGGACTGCGATGTTGGCGGCTGGACGGACATCGTCCAGGTCGCTGCAGGCGGGGAGCACACGGTAGGAGTTAAGTCCGACGGCACCGTGCTCGCCGTGGGATCCAAGTTGCACGGGGAGTGCGATGTCGGCGACTGGACGGACATCGTCCAGGTCGCCGCAGGTGTCTCTCACACAGTGCGGCTTAAGTCCGACGGCACCGTGCTCGCCGTGGGATCTAACTACTACGGGGAGTGCAATCTGTCTGACTGGAATCTGGTACTTGCGTTGCCACCGTCGCAGTGTGTCTTGACCATTTCCAGCACTGCTGGAGGTTCGGTAACCGCCCCTGGCGAGGGGACTTTTACCCATGACGAGGGAACAGTGGTCGACCTGGTGGCCGAGCTCGAGGCGGGCTACCACTTTGTCAATTGGACTGGCGATGTGGACACCATCGCCAGTGTCAATGCCTCCCAGACCACTATCACTATGGAGGACTACTATGCCATCACCGCCAATTTCGAACTAGAAGAAGGTCTGTGTAGCCTCACCATCTCCAGCAGTGCTGAGGGTTCGGTAACCACCCCTGGCGAGGGGACTTTTATCCATGCCGCTAGCACGGTGGTCGACCTTATCGCTCAACCTGAGGAAGGCTACCGGTTTGTCAACTGGACTGGCGATGTCGACACCATCACCGATGTCAATGCCGCCGCGACGAATATCACCATGGACGGCGACTACTCCATAACAGCTAACTTTGTGAGTGTTACGCCTGGCGATGTGGGTGTTAAGGCTGGCGACTGGACAAAGATTGAGTATAAGATTACGGGTTGGCCCGCTGGTCAGCCGTATCCAGAGTGGTTGAAGTTGGAGTTTCTAAGCGTTGAAGGCACAGGCGCTACTGTGCGGGTGACGATGCGCATGTCTGACGGAACTGAACAAAGCGACACCGTGCCTGTGGACCTTGCGGCAGGCGGCGGTGAAGCTTTTGGACTTTCGGGATTTGTCATTTCCGCCAACTTGACAACAGGAGACTCCGTTTACATGACTGGATATGGCGATGTAGCAATAGAAGGCGAAACTACGAGAACCTATGCGGGAGCACGCAGAACCGTAGTCTATGCAAGCATTTCGCAGTATGGAGTCCAGCTTACTTACTACTGGGATAAACTGACCGGGGTGATAGTGGAGGCATCCACAACTTATGGCGGCATGACTGCCACTGGTAAGGTAACAGAGACGAACATGTGGGAAGCTACAACTATCCGGATGCCGTGGTGGTCCTGGATAATAGTGGCGGCGGTGGTGGTGGGACTGGGGATTTTCTTCGTGCGTAGAAGGAGAGCCGCCCGGACCAAAGGACGCTGAATTGAGCTTTCCCCCGTACCTGCCCCGCTACACTTTGTCAGCCTCACAATGATTTTTGTGTCACGATTTCTACAAATCGCCACAGCATAGTATCTCTGTTTTCTACCACACATAAGCCTGAAATGTTACTTAGTTGCATCAAAAGATGTATCGTTGCTCCTTAACCCTATAATATGTCTTGGACACCGCACAAAAACTATTGACAATTCCTTAGATAGCGGTATAATAGTTTATATCAGAAGCGCATCTATAAGGAATACTATTTTAAGCCCAATATAAAATTGGTGGTCAAGTGTGTGCGTCAGGAGATTGCGGTAGTTCACACGATGCTCACCCCAGCATATACAGAAATGTGAACTGGGCTCTTTTTTCCTGCCGCAGCAAAATTTACCCTCCCTTTCGAAACCCAGGGTCATTGCCAAGCATAGTTGCCTAATTTATTGGGCTGCCTCTTTTGTCATTGCGAAGCTGGTCCCGAGCGAAGCGAGGGAACTAGCCGAAGCAATCTTGTGGAGGGGTATGTCATTGCGAGCCCCGATGAAATCGGGGCAACTACAAGAATCTGGCGGTGAAGTGTGAGGTAAATCTTAGTTGGAGGAGACACCATTACGTGGCAAGAGTTAGCATCTTTTTGATTATGGTAGCCTTAATTGTCGGGATGGTAGGCCGTGGTCAGGCCGAGCCAGAGCCCGAGCTCGAATGCACCCCCATGGTCGCCGCAGGCTACGATCACATGGTGGGGCTTGAGGCCGATGGCACCGTGGTCGCCGTGGGAGACGTGGAACACGATGCCGGGCAGTGCGATGTGGGCGGCTGGAGGCGCATCACCCAGGTCGCCGCAGGCGGGGCTCACACGGTGGGGCTTAAGTCCAACGGCAGAGTGGTCGCCGTTGGACACAACGAAGAGGGGCAGTGCAGGGTCGGCGGCTGGACGGACATCGTCCAGGTCGCCGCAGGCGGCTGGCACACGGTGGGGGTTAAGTCCAACGGCAGAGTGGTCGCCGTTGGACACAACGAAGAGGGGCAGTGCAGGGTCGGCGGCTGGACGGACATCGTCCAGGTCGCCGCAGGCGGCTGGCACACGGTGGGGGTTAAGTCTGACGGGACCGTGGTCGCCGTGGGAAACAACTACTACGGGCAGTGCGATGTCGGCGGCTGGACGGACATCATCCAGGTCGCCGCAGGCGCTGTGCACACGGTGGGGCTTAAGACCGACGGCACCGTAGTCGCCGCGGGATACAACTACGACGGGCGGTGCCATGTCGGCGGCTGGACGGACATCACCCAGGTCGCCGCAGGCGAGCACACAGTGGGGCTTAAGGCCGACGGCACCGTAGTCGCCGCTGAGGGATACTGCGACACGGGGGAGTGCGATGTCGGCGGCTGGACGGACATCCTCCAGGTCGCCGCGGGCGGGGCGAACACGGTGGGGCTTAAAGCCGACGGCACCGTGGTCGCTGTGGGAGAGAACTACGCAAGGCAGTGCGCTGTGGGCGGCTGGACGGACATCCTCCAGGTCGCCGCGGGCGGGGCGAACACGGTGGGGCTTAAGGCCGACGCCACCGTGGTCGCCGTGGGCGACAACGACTACGGGCGGTGCGATGTCGGCGGCTGGACGAACATCGTCCAGGTCGCCGCAGGCTACAGGCACACGGTGGGGGTTAAGACCGACGGCACCGTGGTCGCCGTGGGAAACAACGACAGCGGGCAGTGCAATGTCGGCGGCTGGACGGGCATCGTCCAGGTCGCCGCAGGCAGCAGCTGGAGTGGTCACACGGTGGGGGTTAAGACCGACGGCACCGTGGTCGCCGTGGGAAACAACGACAGCGGGCAGTGCAATGTCGGCGGCTGGACGGACATCGTCCAGGTCGCCGCAGGCAGCAGTCACACGGTGGGGGTTAAGGCCGACGGGACCGTGGTCGCCGTGGGAAACAACGACCGCGGGCAGTGCGATGTCGGCAACTGGACGGACATCGTCCAGGTCACCGCAGGCAGCAGTCACACGGTGGGGGTTAAGGCCGACGGGACCGTGGTCGCCGTGGGACAGAACTACTCCGGGCAGTGCGATGTCAGCGGCTGGATGGACATCGTCCAGGTCGCCACCGCAGGCTTGGCAATGTGGGGTCACACGGTGGGGGTTAAGACCGATGGCACCGTGGTCGCCGTGGGCGACAACGACGACGGTCAGTGCGCTGTCGGCGGCTGGACGGACATCGTCCGGCTCGCCGCAGGCAATGAGCACACGGTGGGTCTTAAGTCCGACGGCACCGTGGTCGCTGCGGGCCCGGGGGCTGAGCTTACCAACTGGGATTTGTTCTAGGCGGTGAGATTTCGGCGACTGGGCGCTGAATTGAACTTTCCACCCTACCTCCGCCCTTATGGGCGGAGGTAGGGTTATATTGTCGTTGCGAGCCACCTTCCCCTTCCTGTCATTGCGAGCGAAGCGTGGCAATCCCCTGCCCTCATCATGAGATTGCTTCGGCACTATCGTGCCTCGCAACGACAGGGTGAGTGTGTCATTGCGAGCCCCGACTTGTTGGGGCGCGGCAATCCCCGACTCCACAACCCCAGCGAGATTGCTTCGTCGCTTCGCTCCTCGCAATGACAAAGGGCGATGCCTCGCAAAGATGGAAGAGGGGTGACTAGCACTGATGGGAGAATACGCAACTCAGTAGCGTTTAGCTTGTCGCGTAGACTTTACATTACCCCGGTAATCGGGAGCGGTGATGTTGAATACCAGGCTTATCCTGGGGTCCACCATTCGTGAACTGATTCGTGTTTCAATCTCATCTAAAGAGAGGCATGTAGTGACCACCATGGGCAACCGGGCATTATAACGGTAGTTTATCAATTGATATAGCTTCTCCTGAGCCCAGGGTGTGGCCGATTGTTCCCCGAAGTCATCGAGTATCAGCAATGGAGTCTCCTTGAGCTTCTCAGAGAATTCGTCATAGGATATTTTGCTATCTGGACTGAATGTGGAGCGCAAATGGTCCAGAAGGTCGGGAACAACCACAAAGAAGACTGGTTTTCCCTGCGCCAGCCGATAATTAGCGATAGCCGCTGCTAGATGAGTCTTCCCACAGCCATTAACGCCTTGAAATATCAGCCAACCTTCCGGTGAGCGAGCGAATTCTACTGATAAGTTGAAAGCCTGGCGCAAATTTTGCCGCTGTTCCGGGGGAAGTTCCATCCTCTTGTGGTCAAAATTATCAAAGGTCATATTTCGTAATAGCTCTAGCTCTAAGCCACCTCGGGATTCCAGGGGCGATGCTGGTTCAATCGTCCATACCTGGCAGAATTCATTATCAACAAGATGGCCGCGTAAGCGTTCATCCATTCTTTCTAGCGGTACATCGGTGGTGATTACCGTGGCCAGTCTGGTATTGAAGCGATGCTGAAGGAGTTGGTCTAGCTTCTCTTTAGACCAGGTAGTAGCACTTCCCGGAGGAAGGTCATCAAGCACTAATAGAGGCACATTCTTTACTTGCTCAAACAGCTCGTCATAAGTGGTGTCGCTTGTGGGGCTGAAAGCGGAGCGAAGGTGGTCCAGGAGGTCAGCAGCACCGATATAAAATACAGGCTCCCCTAAGCTGAGACGGTGATTGGCGATAGCACAGGCCAGGTGTGTTTTACCAGAGCCGCTGGGACCTGAAAATACCAGCCAACCCTGGGGATTATCAGCAAAGACTTTGGCAGCCTGGTAAACCTTAGCAAAACGCTCCTGGGAAATGGCACTCGCCGCCTTTCCTTTAGGAGATAAATTATCAAAGGTAAGCTGCGACAGGGAACCTAAATTGCTGTATTTCTCAAGATATTCTGTTTTTTTCTTTCTCAGCTCCCCTTTACTGCATCGGCAGGGTACCACCCGGCTGAAATCAACTTTCCCTGAATCTAGAGCAGGATGAACAAAGCCCGCCCCTTTGCAGACAGGGCAGATTTCACCTGCGCCTTCTTCCGGGGGAGGGGGAACGTTATCTTTTGACGAGGTGTCCGTATTTGCCCTTGATATATTTGTCTGGGCCATCCTTTTTAATGTCTCTCTTATACTCTCCACTGTCCTTACCTTCGCTAGCCCATCTTTCCAGAATACGGGCGATATATCTCCAGCTGCGTTTGTTCAGCGCAACTGCTTCCTTTAAGGCCTCTTCAATCCATTGGGGCGGATAAATCTTCTCTGCCTCCTTAAGTTCTTCAGCAATCATGGGCGTTATCATGCCGATGTTCTGCTCATAGAGGGCAAAGATGTTGATAGCCGGCGGCTGACGGCTATCAACGGTCAGAGAATAAACATCCTCGAGCATTCCATTTATATTTAAGGTCGAGTGTAATAGAGTACCATGCTTTACAGCCGAGTCCAAAGCCTGGCGAAGTATCTCCTCGCTTAACTCGGCTGACAGCCGACAGCTTTCAGCTTTCAGCTCCTTGTAACTAACCGAACACTCACAACGCTGGGTGCTCGGGTCTTGTTTTCGCAGGATTAGATAAGCCACATACAACACTACCTTAAGTTCAGCCATCTCTTGGATTTTAGGCACCACCTGAGTAAAGAAAGGCTCAGGCAAGGAGACAAGACTTGTTTTGCTGTGAGCACTTAACAATTGCCTGTCAGGCATCTTCTCACCCTTAACTAACCCAAAAAGCGCGGGGCTTGGGAAGCAGAGATCGTTTCAGCCTCTAGATTGTCAAATTTGGCAATCCTTTCTATAAAGCGCAGCTTGATTTGTGCTAAAGGACCATTGCGGTGTTTGGCTATGTGAATATCGGCGATGCCGCGGGGATAAGGTTCCCTTTCAATATCATGCACCTTGCTCCAATCTTCCGGAGAACAATTCAGATCTTCTCGATGAATGAAAATGACCACGTCAGCATCCTGCTCAATGCTGCCAGATTCGCGCAGGTCAGAAAGCTGAGGTACATGGGAGGGACGCGCTTCTATGGCCCGACTGAGTTGCGATAGGGCTAAGATAGGCACAGTCAGTTCCCGGGCTAAAGTCTTTAAGGCACGAGTTATGTTACTGATCTCTTGGACTCGAGTTTCATTTTTGCCATCGCTCTGTATCAGTTGCAGATAATCGACGATAATCAGGTCAATGCCGCGTTCGAAGTGAAGTCGCCGTGCCTTGCTCCTTATATCTACCACCCGAAGCATAGGGGAATCATCGATATAGATGGGTGCCTCAGATAAGACACCGCTGGCTTGCATGATTTTTATCTCATCCTTCTCACTAAAGCGCCAAAGACGAACCTTTGTAGAATCTACCCCGGATTCACTGGCTAGAAGCCTCTGTACTACTGCATCTCGAGACATCTCCAAACTGAATAATGCAATACAAGCCTTCTGGTTAATAGCGGCGTTTCTGGCAACATTTAGGGCCAAACTAGTCTTGCCCAGACTAGTCTTGGCGGCTAAAACGATTAAGTCAGTCCTCTGTAATCCTCCTAAAAAATCATCTAAGGCAGTAAAACCAGTTAGAATGTGAGGTATTTCGCCTGCCCTAAGCGCAGTAGCCGGCCCACCTCCCTCAAAATATTGACCGAGAAGCTCACGAATCGGAACAAGGCCTCGAAGACCCTGCCTGGCTCGCACTTTAAACAGGATATCTTCAGCGTCATTGAGGCTAGCCTCAACATCTGGGCTGGCTTCGTAGCCAAGAGCCTCGATTTGCCTGGCAGCGGCGATTAGTCGCCGCATTACTGCTGTATTGGATACTATCTGGGCATAATATTCAACATGGAGGGATGTGGGCACATTACTTATTAGATGGCTTAAGAAGGCAGCACCACCAATTTGCTCCAGCTTGTCCTGACGCATTAGCTCATGAGCCACTGTAATCTGGTTTATAGCTTCATTGCGTTGATAAAGAGAGGAACAAGCCTGGTAGATCACCCGATTTGTTTCTGAAAAAAACCCCTCGGGCTTTAGAGAGGCAGCAATTTTCAATATGGCATCAGGGTCAATAAGTAGAGATCCAATTACTGCCTCTTCGGCTTCGATATCATGAGGTGGTAGTTTTTCGTCTGCCATGCCTAGTCTTTCTTCTCCTCTTTCACTTCCTGCTCTTCTTTTCCTTTTGCCTTCCTTTTCTTCTTCTCTTGCCTCTTCTCTTTCTCTTCCTTTTTTTCTTTATCCGCCCTTTGCTCTGTCTCTGCCTCTTTCTCTTCTTCTTCCTCAATAACCACTGTGATTTTCGGCCTAATATCGCTGGCTAACTTAACGGCCACCTCATAGCTGCCCGTTTGTCGGAAAGGTTTCTCGATATCTATCTTCTTTTTGTCAACAACAGAACCTATGGCCCGACTTAATTCTTCAGCTACGTCGGCAGCGGTGATAGAGCCGAACAAGCGCTCTCCGCCGCCCATACGAGCCCTAAAGTGAATTTCCTTTCCCTCAATTTGCTGAGCCAGTTCAACCAGTTTCTCTCGGCCAACACTCTCTTCAAGCTTCTCTTTCTCTAGCCTGGACTCTACCTGCTTAATGACTGCGGAGGTGGCTACCAAAGCTAACCCCCGGGGCAACAGGAAATTCTTGGCATAACCTTTGCTCACTTCCTTTATCTCTCCAGCCCTTCCCGTTCCCTGGATGTCTTCTAACAAAACAACTTTCATAAAATCCCTCGCTTCGCTCAGAATGACAAAAATCTCGCCGCCGATATGGCGGCAGTAGCACCATCTCCAGCAGCAGTTATGGCCTGCCGGGCTGAATTGTGGCGAACGTCTCCAGCGGCAAAAATCCCTGAGATCTTCGTTTCCATGAGCTCATTGGTGATTATGTAGCCTTCTTCGTCCAAAGGTAACAATTCCCGCCATTGAACACTATTGGGCTTTGAGCCGATCGCCACAAAAACGCCTGCTAGCTCCAATACCGATATTTTATCATCTTTAATGTTTTTCAGCGTGAGTTGCTTAACTACTCCATCGCCTTCAATTCCGGTTGCTACAGTATCCCAAATGAGCTCTATCTTGGGTTCGGCCGTAGCTCTTTCCTCAAATATCTTACTGGCTCGAAGCTGGCTGCGACGGTGGATGACCTTGACTGAGGAGGCAAATTTGCTCAGGTAGAGAGCCTCAGTGACGGCGCTATCGCCGCCACCTATAACAGCCACTGTTTTGCCTTTGAATAAAGGGCCATCACAGGTAGCACAGTAGGAGACTCCCTTGCCTACATATTTGTCTTCCCCGGGCACACCCAGTTTGCGAAATTGCGAGCCAGAGGCAATTATTACCGACTCAGCTATGAAATCGCCTTCGCTGCTGTTGACCAGATTGCGCTTCTGGCTGGGCACCACTGTGCTAACCTCGGCAAGTAAGGTTTCCAATCCGTAGCTAGTGGCTTGCTCATGGATGAGCTGTCCCAACTCAATACCCGAGATACCCTTGGGAAAGCCAGGGTAATTCTCCACTCGCTCAGCGTTAGTTATTTGCCCGCCAATTACTCCCTGCTCGATAAGCAGAGCATTGAACCTGGAGCGGGCGCAATATAGCCCGGCGGTGAGTCCGGCGGGGCCACCGCCGATGATAACCGCTTGGTAACTCCTGCTGGAATTGCTTCGTTTCACTTGCAATGACATTACTTTAATTTGTACCTGTGCCCCCGGAACTCACAGCGTTCCCCGCCTTGCGAAATCTTGCCCTCCAGGGATTTGAGCATTTTCATATAGGGGACAAGATTCACGCTAATTATACCATCGTTTCCTGTCTTTCGATGGGCAATGCCGACTTTAGCCGCGCTGGAACTCTTGCCTAATTTTATCGATCGTTCCTGGCTGTAGGATATCAGCCACAGTCATTGCCATCGCCTTGGCTGCATCCAATAGGCCGTTGTGACCAGCTTCAGAGGCGGCCGCAGCGGCAAACTCCGGTGTATGTATCAATACGTCACCAGGGGCAATAGCTATTGTGGGATGTATGCTGGGCACCACTTGACTAACATTTCCCATATCGGTGCTGCCCAGGCCAAAACGCGGGTCGAAGGCTTCTACTTTGCGCCCCAGGGATTCTAGATTTTGCCTGAATAGCCCGGCCAGAGTCATATTGTTCTTCATCGGGGCGTAAGTGCTGTCTCTCCATCTGTATTCCAATCTTGCCCCGGTGGCTACAGATGCTCCTGTAAAACAGTTCAAAACCCTATCCTTTAGTTCAGAGAGATAGTCATCATCCAGAGCACGTACCAGGAACACAGCAGCGCTGTGAGCAGGCACTATGTTAGGCGCCTCACCTCCATCAGTGATTATGCCATGGATGCGGGCATCCCCCCTTATGTGCTGGCGGAGCGAATTTATCGAGGTGAAAGCTAGAATCATAGCATCAAGGGCATTTATGCCTTTGTGAGGTTGGCCAGCAGCGTGAGCCGGCCGGCCGAAGAATTCCACTTCTAAGGTGCTGGCGGCAAGCGCCTCTTCGGTTGACATGTTTCTTGTATCAGGATGTACAATCATAGCCACATCTACCTCTCTAAATGCTCCTGCTTTTGCCATGTCTATCTTGCCACCGAAGCCTTCCTCTCCGGGAGTGCCCAGAACCACAACGTTCCCTCCTAACTGGTCGATAATATGCTTACTAGCGACACCGGCACCAACTGCTGAAACACCTATGATATTGTGTCCGCAGCCATGTCCTATTTTGGGCAAAGCATCATATTCGGCAAGCAGGGCGACTCTTGGGCTCCCCTGGCCATACGTCGCTCGAAAGGCTGTGCGCAGTCCGGCAATGCCCCGTTCGATATGAAATCCTTTGTCTTCGAGATAGTCAGTGAGCCAAACCGATGCCCTCTCTTCCTTGAAGCCCAACTCAGGGTTATCATGAATATTCAGGCTCAACTGGATAAGCTGCTGCCTCTGGAATTCGACGCTATCTTTTACTCTTAGCTTCAGTTCTTTTATATCCAAGGTTGCTTAACACTCCCTTCCGTTCTTCTGAGCGAAGTGAAGAATCCAAATTCTACTCAATGTGATAAAATGAGCGTTTTCTGCTTCTAACTTGAACCCCTTGTGGTTAGTCATTATACTTTGTACCTGGTGTAAATTTCTAGGTATGACAGATGAAAAGAGAACCCCTGAAAGCTTGGATAAACGTGACTCAGTTATTGAAA
>Ga0315284_10013444_pt1 | contig 11656 bp, 18 predicted proteins | sample YL17G09_16_MG_FD_203696 | JGI IMG/M metagenome (GOLD analysis project Ga0315284, IMG submission 203696) | Sediment microbial communities from Yellowstone Lake, YNP, Wyoming, USA - YL17G09_16 | ecosystem: Environmental > Aquatic > Freshwater > Lake > Sediment | place: USA: Wyoming | collected... | reverse complement strand
CTTTGAAGCGGTAGCTCTTATGCTATTAGCTTGACGGTTAGCGGCATAAAGCACATTCACGTTAGTGATTTCCCCAAGAATCTTGGCTACCTTAGAACCAGAATCGTCAAGCAAAAACGGCATGTCAAATTGTTGTGCAAAGTTAAGGTGGTACTTGTCAACTCCGTCAAAGGTAAGCTCCCGCATCCGAAGCACATCATGAACCTCGTCAGGACAACCCTTGCCAACTTTATTAAGAGCGGCCCCATCAATAATGTAACGATTATCTTTCCCTTTGACCCACTTAACTGTATGCTCATCCACGGTCAGCGTCACTTCAGCATTAGATGCGGCAGGCGGTAAGTGTGACCAGTCTTCGCCAAAACTAGTACCGCCCACCGCATCATTACGAACAAGCTTCAATACTGAACGGATGAAAGCCGACTTGCCCGTACCACTCTGCCCCAACACAACCGTGAACCTACCAAGCTCAATATCAACAGTGCGTAAAGACTGAAAATTTTTAACCTTAATATTAGTTAGCATAGGTTAATCCGATTCCCCAAACTTGAGGAACAAGTCATTCTCAGGTGTAACAATCATAGTCTTCTGGACAAGACGGGGCATGGTTTTCATGCTCTAAATTCCTCCCACACACAGGACACCTATTTGACATACTACAATACTGTGCGTCTTTCATGGCTTTACCTTCTCGTAGTCTGATGCTCCAGCACTCCAACAGTGTACTCGTCTATAAAAGTAGCCACAGACTCAGCTGACACTGCAACATCATCTGGATACTTAAGACGGAGCGCAGACGTAAGCTCATCTGCATATGACTCAATTGTACGCTGCTTAACCACGTCAGTAAAGGCCAAAAGACGAACCGGATTCATACCGGAGGGCTGGCTGTCAGCCGCACGGGCTGACAGCCAGATGCCAAGTATTACCCCCGCAATAGCGGTGAGAACAAAAGCGACAACAACCATGACTGCCGCTTAATTAGAACGAACAAGAGAAAAACACCTCGGGCAATACTCAGGTTCTGCGGCCACATGCCCAGCAACAGACTGCAAAGTACGAATCATTTGAGGATTTTCAGAAAATTCCTCATTATTAGCTGCCGCTGTGATAGCGTTAACGATATCATAAAGAGTATCAGCACCTTCGTTGACAACGTTATCTGTAATCGCTTCACGCATAGCAGGAGACACTTTAAATTCACTGAACACAGAATGCAGAATATCCGCTCCGTGCTTTTCTACAGGAACATCTTGCAGATGACGTGTCCGTGCAAACTCTTCCTCAATAGTCTCACTACAAGCAGTCACAGCTTCTGTGAACCACTCATCAAGATTACTAATATCACTCTTACGAGAATACTTTGACAAAATCTCCTTGGACAGCATCCCGTTTCCGCAAACTTGACGCCACACGTATCCGGTCACAACCATCGGCAACTCACCAAGAATATGGTCCTGTACTTGAATGCCCCCACGCACAAGGTCTCCGGGCCGCATGAAAGCAGCCTTCTGAGAAATAATGGCATAATGCATGCCTTTATCCAAAGAGTTGTGAACATGGTCATAGAGCAACGGCTCGTTCTCACCAAGATTAATAATACGTTCCGCCATCTCAAAGAGATGCACCCTTGAATAATAGTCAGTGGTAGGCTTCAAGAAAGACACCACCGTATCACCTTTAAGGAGCATCTTCATATCGTCATCACGATGCGAGAACCAATAATTCAAATGGTCACTCAAAAGCGACAAGTCGGTGTCAGGAAACTTATTCACATAAGTCTCTGGAATACCACAAAGCCTAGATGCTTTGATAAAAGCATCCCGCGAAAGCTTATACTCATGAACACTACCATTACTGGTAGAGAAGAGCATATTGCCTTTTGCGTCGGAGGAAAACTCAGACCGCGTTACCCCCAGCTGAAAAATTCTCTCCCCAAAACCCTCTGTCGTTCCAAGCTCTTCAAGAACTTCTTCGCGCTCCACCAAGGCCATAGCTACTCCAATCTCTCGTTTTTACGTCTCACTTATTTATACCTGTAAATAGCTTTATTCATTAGGAGCAAAAGTATCCGGCTCCAAAAACTCCGCTTCTAAATCGCCCTCTTCAGACTGATAAGTATCCTCAGTGTCTTCCAAGTCCTTCTGAATAAGACTGTGAATATCATCCTCAAGCAGCTCAAAACCGGAGGGCCAAGTATTACGAAAATAATCACACACGTTTCCAAGACCCTGAATATTTGTCTTCTCACCAGAGCCGTGGTAACGGTCAGGAATAGAAAAGAAGCTCCCACTTTTCTTAATAATCTTACGGTCAATAGCAACTGTAATCAGACTCATGATGTCGTCTACCCCAATACCATAACGAATAATAAAATCACACTTAAGAAATGGCGGAGCCATCTTATTCTTTACAACCTGAGCCTTGACTTTAGTTGCGACAGAACCGTCCTCCCACAGGCCCTGCACAGGGTTATAGACCTTTCCCGGAACAGCTTTTAGCTTCGTAAACTTAATACGCATGGAAGCATAAAACTTTAAAGCTTTTCCTCCCGGCGTAGTCTCCGTTGAAATTCCCCGCTGCCTTTCGAAAGGCGTTGACGGCGGCGCTGTACGGGTCTGATTAATAAATGCAAACGTTGTGTCTGTAGTTGAACAAAGCCTCACCAGCTTTTTCATCGCAGAAGCCATCACACGTGCCTGATTAGCAATACCGCCAGCATGAGTGTTTCCCATGTCGCCATCAGACTCAGCTTCGGTAAGCATGGCAGCTACAGAGTCAGCTACTACAAGACCAACCAAATTATTAGAGATGTAGTATTCCGCTATGCGTAGGCCCTGCTCCATTGTCTGTGGTTGAGCGTAAATAAACCACTCCTCCGACAAATCTACGCCTTGTGCGGTCATATAGCGCTTATCAAGCGCATATTCATAATCAAGGTATAGCACTGGACGCTTCAGAACCTTTTGACACTGGGCAGCACAGGATGAAAGAACTGTACTCTTACCACTGGACTCTTCCCCAAAAAATTCTACAATCCGACCCTGCGGTAACCCGCCAATACCTGTGATGACGTCAATAAGAAAAGAACCTGTCGGAATAACAGGCACCGCCTCAGCTTCGCCAGAAAAATCTACAACTGCCCCAGCCCCTTCCTGCTTAAGTAAGTGGGCTTTCGCCGCTGCCAGCGTAACATTTTCATATTTTTTAGTAGTCATCTGCTACTCCTGCCTCGTAACTCACTTTTTGTGCGCTTACAATACCTACAAACAGTAATGGTTACAGGACCTTTTGTTGTAGTAAAATCAGTGCTCACAAATTCGTGCGGCAAAACTTTTGGGTAAATCCCAAGAGCAACAGACACTCCGCCTCCGCACTTCGGGCAACACGTACAACGTGGAAGCGGCGTAGTGTCTTTCCAATATTTTAAGTAACCGCACTTACACTCGTTGTAAAGGTCCATTGTACCTTTGTGGCAGGAACAACCTGTCTACTAAGTTGTCCAATATCCCGGTTTGTTTTTTATTACGCCAAGTTTCTCGCCGTTTTGGCGAGATAGCTTCAAGCGGAACCCCGTCTAAAAACATAAGCGTAAATACGCCAATAGCAGCGTGCCAATAAGCATCTGAGCAATCCGACCGCTGCTTTGCATACTTACAGGAAGACACGTAAGCAAAGTCTTCTTCTGCCCATGCAACTAAAGACCGCTTTCCCGGAGGTCCTTTAGGAATCTTTCTACCATCTGCCGCAAAAGAACGCATTATCACTGGACGATTTAAGAGAATTGGAAAGCCTACATCAAAATGAAATCCTCTAACAAGTCCTCCAACCTCACCAATAGAAAAAGACACCATGCTCAAAGATTGCAAAGTGTAATCCTCTATAGCACACAAGTCTAACCCGTATTGCTGTCTAAACTTAACAGAGTCCCCAAGCATGCACTTAGCACCTTCATAATGAGAGACAAAATTGTTCTCAAGACGGTAAGCGCGTTCCTGTACAGCTTCAATAAAGACACGGCTTCCGTCCCATTCTCCGCGCACATAAGTCACGCCAGAAGAGACGGAAGCCAAGTCAAACCCACCTACCATATAGCCTTTAGCCAAGTTTAAGCTTCATCTGAACGAGGATGTGGAAGAAAATCAACCCCTAGCTGTTTGGACAAAGAAATACCATCTTCATTATTCTTCATCCAGATAGAGATAAAGTCCGCCACATCAGCAGGAGTCCCAGAAATAGACGCTGTTGGTCTGCCAGCCTCTGCATCAAATGCCACAAAGTTTACTTCACCCATAAGTAGTCACCCCCTTATGAAAGTAGCTCATCAAAATCAAGCGGGTCGCCAACCACTGTACCTGTAGAAGAACTCAGGGGGTCTGCCGGAGCAGCCGACAGAGTTTCAGAAGCCTCTCCCATAACGACTGTCTCTACTTCTGTAGGAGCAGTCGTGTCTTTCATGAGTTCGGCAAAATCTACTTCTACAACCGGAACAGCAGAAAGCGCGGGAGCATCAGCAAACATAGAATTAATTTCTCCCACAGAAGCATAGTCGGGCACAACGCCCTCACCATTTGCCTCATTAATAATCTCAGTCACTTTTTCGGGGTCGGTGATATCGCGACCAAGCAGCCTCCGCAAATCCTTACCATACATCCCCATAGACTCTTTGTAAGAAGTGACCACAAGTGCTTTTGTCTCATCATTCTGAAGCCAAATAGCGTCTGGAAGAACATTCATACTAAACCTCTGATACTGCTCAACAAGACACTCAATACCAAGGTCGTGCTGCTTAAGGTCGCCCCACTCTTCTTTCTTGGCGTAAAGGTCATTGAATTTATCGTTGCCAAAAATCCAAGGCTGCACGTCACAAGACACGGGAGACAAAACCTGCCCCTTACTATTCGTGCGATAAACAACAAGAAGAGTGACAAACTTACGCTTAGCTTGCTTCACTCCACCCTTATCAGCGACTTGACAGAACTTACAATGTGGGTCAGAACCGTCTTTCATCATGGTTTTGTAGTCACCCTGACAAATAACGTTTCCAAAATTATCCACCCAGTGGACCCACTCTACGTCAAACTCGTCATTAAGAACCAGCACACGGGCTTTCTGCCCGCCCTTCATCTTGAAGTTCTCAGTATCAAAAATACTGTGAGACTTCTGGTCTGAGGTCAGTCCGACTTTTGGCATGAGCTTCCTTTCATTGGGAAAAATATATCCTTCTTAAGTTATACCTGTAAACACGAATTTTCATTAGTTGGTAGGGTCATTTGGGTTAGGCTCAAACTCACGTAAAGAATAACCAAGCCTAATAAGATTGGTTTGGGTTAACTGGTCTTTTCGAAAACCCTCAAAGTGCCAATACTTGTGAGTGACCACTTTAACAAATGTCTCGCAGTCAGAAACTTGCCGCTCAAGTTCCCGGATTCTAATACGCGCCGCAATAAGCTGCGGGGCAGAACGATAGCAAGATTCGCGTTCTTGATAAGCGTAAGATTTAGCAATAAACCGCTCAGGATGAGAGCGCACTTTATCAAGCTCATCTTCCATCAAGTCTTTTGCAGCATTCAAAGCGTTCTGCACTTTTCGGTGCAAACGATTTCCCTTTGCCATTAACACATCTACGCGACTCATCAACGCCTGTAAATGGTCCTTGTCTTCAAACAAAGCCTTAAGACCTTCTACTTCATAAGAGGCTGAACTCTTATAGTGCATCTCCTCTAGCTCTTTATACCAAGCACCAAGAAGCTTCTCCACCGGGTCTTGTGGAATTTCTGGTTTTGGGTTGGGTTTCACCTCCTCAGACCCAAGAGACATTTTAGCCATTATAAGAATTCCTTTTTATCATAACTTTATCCACATACGGGTCATCAAATAATTCCCGTGCAGCCCCCAAAGCAGTTATAGCATTATCAAATCTACGATAAAGTTGCTTTTTTCGTACCGACAATTCATCAGTAGATGACGGAATAGATATCGTAATATAGCTAACCGTGTACGTCATCCTTTCCACCCACTTCCATTTTCCCAACCGCCCTCAACACGACTTTGGAACATATCCGCTTGATGCAAAGCAAGCCCAAGTTTTGTTTCTGAATGTGAGACCTCTTTACCAGCATCAACATACTGCCCATCATGATAAGCAATTGCAGCCCACGCCGTAGGGCTGGGCTTCCAGACATCTCCAAGCAACATACTAATAATGTGCAAAGACCCTAACGGAACACTCATAACAACACGTTCTGTGTTTCTACGATATTCAAAAGCTCCGGGTCTAGTCTTCAACTCACGCTTTGTATAGTAGGGAATACGCTTGACACACAACTGTTTTCCACCAGAAGAAAAATTAGTCTCAAACGGGTCTTCCGACACAGTAATCTGTGAGGCTTTCCCCAAATCATGCAGTAGCCCCACAAGAATAACATCTAGTTTTGCATAAAGAGGAAAGAGGCCGTAGGCCGAATCTAACGCCAGCAGTCTATAAGTGACCCCCAAAGAATGCTTATAAAGACCCCCCGCTTCATTCAAATGAAACTTTGCAGAAGCTGGAGCTTCAAAAAAATCCGTGTGTGTAGTAATCGCAGACAAGACTTCCAAAAAGTTCTTCTTCCCCTCAGCATCAGAAATAAAATCTTGGAGGTCTGCCAAAGCAGCGTCTAGCTGCTTCAGTGACATTGTTGGAATGGCATCCGCAACAACGGGTGGGGCCGTATTAAAATCGCTCATAGTACGACCTTTGTTTAGTGCCGTAACGAAGCAACGTATTATCGTCCTTATCCTCAGGCTCCATTAAAAGAACCCCTTCTGGGATAGTATTTTCTGGGTGGTCCCCGCACCAATCCCGCTCATTCACAGACGGGAACAGGTCACCCTGTCCATAAGGAGCATTCTTACGGCACTCCCCCGAAGTTCTATAGCGAGCCGTCTGCCCAGACAAAAGCTCCTCTCGCGGAGCATAGAAAGGGCATGTTTTACAAAATGACTGAAACATTATGGGGCGTCCAATCCGTCAATATGCTCTCCGCACCAATCAGTAGAGTTAACCGGAGAGAAAGAACTTGAGCGCCCATAAACGGAAACTGGAGGGTAGATATATGCAGGTGGATACCTATGACATTCTCCCTCAAAAGTTACACCGTGCTGCGGGGCGTTCACTCTTAGCACAAAATAAGGACACGTTTGACAAAAATTATGGGGTTTAATCATACAGCCTCCAACTTCTTGACCTCTACGGGCGCTTTAGACAGACCTTTCAGTTCAGACGCCAGCCTAAAGCCTTCTATAAATTCCGGTGAGTTTATCGTTATGTAGCCAGACGCGACCTGAAAGACTAGCCCCATCTGTAGCATCACGCCCTGTATAAAACGAGCACGGTCTGGAATCGACAGCCCCTCAAGCTCAGGAAACTCAGCGTCATCCACCTCCATTGAAAATTCCCGCATCTCAAATTTTTTGCCCAGCGGAAACTTTACACTGTGAGAAAATTTCATTTATGCTCCCTTACGCTCAAGATACACACATTCCGCAGCATCAAGCTTACGACGCACGGCACGTACCACATCCCGCAAACCTAAAACCTTGATAGCGTGGGCAAGTGACGCATAAGCCTGCTTAACATCACGGTCTCCCGTATTTACCTTAGCGCTTGGTAAACCGCTTTCAACAAACTGCCTGATAAGCGTCTGCCAAGTCCCCTCACCTTTTACTGTAGAGCCGCTACGTCCATAAGGAATAGGTTCCGCAACAAAACTCAGGTCCTCCATTATCTAATACCTACCTTTCACTCATTTGTGCCGCAGCCAACTCTTGTGTAAGACACTCTATACGAAGAAGGTTTCTTTCTACGTAAGCAACTTTGGACGGTTCGTCTTTTATATAAGAGTTCGCCCGCTCAAGACGTGCTATCTCTTGTAACAGCCTCTCACTTTTTGTAACGCTCCTTTGATGCTTTGTTCTCAAATTTAGGTGGATGATTCCTGATGGATTCTGCATGGTCCTCCAAACTGTCCTCTACTTTGTTATACCTACAAACAGTAAATTTCAACAGTAGACTACAGTTTTAATCCCTTAGTAAGAACCTTTGGGTCAACTGTGTGTAACACTAGTTGACAGTCAAACAGAATTTTAAAGAGGGCCTCATCACTTTTACCAAGAGACGTGGGGAAGCCAGTCATTGGCACTTCCGCATCAGGCAAGAGCAACGTAAGCATATTCTTTCCGGGATTACGCACAAGCAGTTCTTTTAACTGCACAGCTTTTGTTTGCGTAAGGTCCTCCCTAACCACCAGCGCATAACTTAGGGCCTCAACAGCAGGAGGCTCTTCTACAACCACAGAGGTAAAGGCCACAGGAGGCTCTACGAGAGCAATTGCGGGCTCTTCAAAGGCTTCCATAGAGGTGGACACCGGAAGCACGTCTATCACGTGTTTATGGCCTATAACAGAAGGCTCACTAATGCTTTCCCTGTGCTCGTCTAAATATTCGACATCTTCATCCAGAGTACTTACGTCAGAACCAATGCCCAAACGCTTATCATTAGGATTGAAAGTAGACCGCAACTCTTCCCACGCAAGCATTTCTCCATAGTTTGGCCCCACAGAAAAGTCCATACTGATAACAGGAAAATTCCTTATCTCTACTTCACACGCTGCTTTTAACAATGTTACCAGAGCGTCAGGATGGATACTCTTGTGCACCATAAAAGCCATTGAGTCGTGAGTTGTCAGCATAGGCTTAACCTTATCGTTAAAGCGTGGACCATACTTAGCGAGTAGTTGTTTGGTAAGACGATTCATACCAATGCGCAAAATATCAGCTGCACTACCTTGAATAGTCAGGTTGAACGCCTCGCGCTCACCCCTAAAACGCAAGTTGCGATTAGGTGATTTAAGTTCTGGAATCCACACCTGCCGCCCAAAATGAGTTGTGATATAACCACTCTGCAAGGCGGCATCAGTAATATCCCTAATATGCTGTTTGCCCTCAGGAATAGCTTCAAAGTAACGGTCATACAAACGCTGGCACTCTGCCTTAGAACGACCAGTGCGCAGCGCAATCCCGCCAGCCCCCATGCCATACATGATACCGAAGGAGTACGTCTTAGCTTCTGTACGAATAGACTTCGTGACTTCCGCTTCTGGAATACCAAAAATCATTGCAGCATTACGTGTGTGCAAGTCAGCACCATCACGATATGAATTCAAGAGAGCGCGAGCTTGTGACCGTCCAGCAAATACACGATATTCAATCTGTGAGTAGTCCCCCTCAAGAATATAAAAGTTGTCTATAGCTTCATAGCAACGCCGCAAATTAGACTTGATAGTATAAAACTTATGTCCCTCTTCAGAAACTTCCGCGCTATCTGAAAGTTCCTTGTCAAAAACTTTCCACTCTGTAAGACGCGGCTGATTCTGCATATTAGGATTCTCAGAGGCAAACCGGCCACTCGACACATGTGCCGTAGCATATGAACAATGGATACGGCTATCGACAGAAGAAATATAATCCTTCATTCCACTGAAAAAGTCCTCAGCATTCTTACGCAAACTACGCCACGTAAGAATATTTGCGACCAAAGGAAAGTCTTTCCCCATCACGTCAAGAACTTTTGCATTAGTAAGAGCTTTTCCCGTTTTCTCAGAGCGCTCAATAACAGGATATTTCAACTCGTCAAAAAGAATCTTTCCAACCTGACTAGGAGAGCCCAACTCAAAATTTACCTGATAACCAATCGCTTCAGTAGCATCACGGAAAACAAGCTGCTTAACCTTAGCAGCCTCAGCGGTAAGCATTTTATAAGCGGCATCCATCTTTTCTACATTTGCGTAAACGCCATTTAACTCCATCAATTTAGTAAGAGGGATGACTCCCATATCCACCCGTAGAAGAAACAGGTCTTTAACTTTAGGAAGAAGCCGGTTGAACAAACGTAAAGTCATGTCAGAGTCGGCACAAGCGTACTCATAGGGCTTGATAACAGTTCCCGGCTTCATGTGCCCAATCGGATTTTGAATCTCAATATCCTCGTCTGGGTCTAACGTCTCAAAATGAATCCGGTCACCCTTCCGCATCTTGGTAGAACGCCCCGCCGTCTGAAATAATTCCTCAATAAATAACATCTGAATGCCCAGCTCTTCTTGAACAATCTTCTTCAAAGATGCTGTAGAACGTCCCGTACCAATACGCGCATACTTACCCGTCAGGTAAGCCATTATCATAGTGTCATACTGAAATGTAACCGAGAGACCAAACTTCTCGAACTGCGCATTTAAAAGACCAAGCTCATTAGCATATGCCGTAAGCCAAAGGTCTGTAGCGTAATTGGTGTCGTCTCTAACCTGCCCTTTATCAAAGTCTAAAGCGGCCAGCATCATGCCATCAAATTTCTTACCATGCGCGACATTGATAATATTTGTGTCTTCTAGCGAAGGACGCAACTTCTCAATAGTCTCCTGCTGGTCAAGATTAGTCCCTCTTTGATGGTTGATAGGGATGTAATATCCAGTACCTTCTTGCCAAGAAATAGAAATTCCTGTGATGTAGTCCTCAAGAACGTTCAGGCCAGACGTCTCCACATCAATCGCACGTGTGTGCGCCATCTTCATGCCTTCTAGCATAGCGTCTAATTTCTCAGTCGTATCTACAAGCGTATAGAAAGCATCATTATAAAGCGCCATGCTACGTCCTCTCAGTTTTTAGAATTTAAAGTGTCGCGTAGGTCGGCTAGCCAGTCGTCGTATGAAGGAGCCGGTCCATTGAACCATGACCCCTCCCATGCCAACCGCAGCAGCGCTTCCAGTTCATCAACCGCAGCATCAGCAAGGCGTACTTTAGCAGCCCAGAGGGTGTCAAGCTTGGGAACCCAAAGAGAGCGATAGTTGGTGACAGCGTTACTCACTGTAACCCCTTAGAGCTTGAATAGCTATGCGATGGGCTGACCCCGGAACTGTAGACTGGATAGCCACCAAAGCCACGCACAACCTTTCGTTCTCGGCTTTTAAAGCTTCTTTATGGTCTTGCAGAAGACTGTTTGTATCCCGCAGAAACTCAACCTCTAGCTCTAGTTCGGCAATGCGCTCCACCAGTTTATCACCAGCCCGCTCCATTACAGCTCTTCCATATCTTCAGCACACAGCAGCTCAGGAACATTTGGATAAATACCCATGCGCCTCTCAAGGTGGCAGGCGAGATTCTGTTCCCAAGCGAGAGGGTCTAAGTCGTTAAGGTCAAGTTCGTAAATGCTACCCCGTTTACTTTCCTCAACACCCGCAGCCTCAAAAGCAGCAATGATAAAGCAGTCCCGCACATCCCGCATGGTAATACCTTTTAGCTCAGTCTTACCACGTTCTCCCGTATCAGTCTGCGGCTGTCCGTTATAAGGACGCTCCCGGTCTAGGGCAGAGCGGTAATCACTCGGAGAAATAACCTCCAGTTCAAAAGCAATCGCTTGAAGAGCGCTACTAAGAAACTCTTCGTCCCTATCAGACATCATGACTTCCCCTTATAAGACTCAGCATCCTTTACAGCTGTGCGTGTCCAACCCAAAGAACCTTTATCCCTTGTCCTAATCCGATGACAGTTAGCACAAACAAGTTCACACTTGTCTATTTCCTCTTGAATAAGTTCCCATGAAGCCCCTTTAGCCACCAAAGCT
>Ga0315284_10013443_pt1 | contig 11656 bp, 19 predicted proteins | sample YL17G09_16_MG_FD_203696 | JGI IMG/M metagenome (GOLD analysis project Ga0315284, IMG submission 203696) | Sediment microbial communities from Yellowstone Lake, YNP, Wyoming, USA - YL17G09_16 | ecosystem: Environmental > Aquatic > Freshwater > Lake > Sediment | place: USA: Wyoming | collected... | reverse complement strand
GAAAAGACTTTAACAATAAAGAACTTCAAGCCTATGGTTTTGATTTAGAGGTATTCAAAAAAGGCAAGGTATACAAGGTTCCACCAGAGGAAAAGAAACTTCTTGTAGACGAAGCTAACGCCTTGAGGAAGATAGAACACGACAAGACAAACTGTACAAGATTTGATGTATTTGAGAAAGAATTTAATGAAAAATATCTCGTAGGGGATGAAGCTGATTTCCAAATGCAAACATTAAGTATCTATCTTACAATAAATCCATTCCAAGTTATATTGGATTGTGCAGAATTAAACGATAAGATAAAACCTTTTGCTGAAATGCCTGATGGGTTAGGAATAATTATTGGGACTATTATCGAAGTCAAGCGGAAACAAACAAAAGGAGAAGGTAAAGCATTCGCTTTTACAAATTTGTTAACACATTGCGGAGAAATGATAGAGGCAACAGTTGGTTCAACATGTTATGCTGTGTGTGGTAACTTAGTAAAGAAAGGCGAAAGAGTTGTGTACATAGGAAAAAGAGAGAACGGGAGATTCTTCGTTCAAGAAATGAAGACCGTCAAACAATGGGAAAAAGAAATCAATAGTCAGAAAGGTAGGTAAATTATGTTTCATGTTATTAAAGGTTACTTTATCGTATTTGACGATAGTTCTGTAAACCTCTGCACTGACACTGGAAAACTTGACAAGGATGGAAAGCCAGTGCTACGTGCATTCGGATACTATGGGAATGTAGGTCAGGCAATGGAAGGTCTATACAAAGTGCTGGTCAAAGAAAAATGTAGTAAAAAGACAGTACAGCAACTTGAAGACTTAAGACAAATTGTAGTTGACACACAAAAAGAAATCAAAGAAATCTGTAAAAAACTTAAAATATAAGGAGAGAACAATGAGATACGTTATTAATCAGACCCTGTACAACACCTACGCAAAATCTCTTGGCACTATTACAAAGATAAAAGTAATGAAGGGTGGAAAGCCTGTATTTGTAGACAAAGCGATTCCTGCAGATTTTGAAACTGTATTGGCTTATATCAATGAAATGTCTGGAATCCTTGGCGGTATAACACAGCTTTCCATTGAAAAGGATAAGAGATGAATAGCGGAAAAGAATTTGAGGCATGTTGGAAAGACAGTTGGGAGAAAACCGGATATTGGTTTATCCGGTTAATTGATAGTGTTAAATGGGGTACAGGGGCAGGTGCTTCCTTTACCCCATCAAATCCCTGTGATTGCGTAGGATTCTCTGCTCCAATCCTATTTGTACTTGAATTAAAAAGCACGAATGGAACTGGAATATCGTTTAATCCTGGAAACCCGTTACTTAAACCGGAGAATGCGAAAACAAACGTTATGATTAAAGCCGGACAATGCAAAAGTCTTTTAAAGTTTGCTGAGAAAGACGGAGTAATTGCTGGATTTATCCTTAACTTTAGACCAAGAATGCTTAAGACAAAAAGTGAACCAAATGAAACTTTCTTTATATTCATTGAAGATTTCATGAAGTTCGCTACAGAATCAGGCAAGTCAGGAATCAATAGAGAAGATTGCCATAAGATAGGAGTACCAATACTAGGAGAAATCAAAAAGGTAAAGTACAAATATGATATTGAATCTTTTATATCTGATACCACTACTAAGCTCTTTCAAATGAAGCCCGTACTTAAGGAAACTTTTCTTAAGGGATTGGAAAACTTCATTAAAAGATACAAATAATAATTTAAAAGAAAAAAGGAGAAAAACAAACACATGGAAAACAAAAACGACAAGTCAATCGTCTGCAAGGATTGTGGACAAACATTTATTCTTACCGAAGGTGAACAGGATTTTTACGCAGAAAAAGGATTCTCTGAACCGCAAAGATGCAAAGCTTGTAGACAAGCAAGAAAACAGAATAACGGTGGTCAGGGTAGAAAATAGATTTCGATTTAAAGTCTATTTTAAACAGGTAACATAAACATCCCTTTGAGGTCATGGGACAGATTGTACAAAGTTCTGTGACCTTGAGGTATGTATTGAGAGAGGAGAATAACAAATGGAACTTTTGATTTCTATATTGATTGTTGCTGGCGTATTAGGAATAAGTGGTTTGGCTTTATATCTGAGAGAGAAACATTTATATAATCCTGCAGATATAGCATATGTACAATCAGCATTCAATCTCGGAATGGACATAGTTAACGAATTAAATTTGAAACAAGAGCCTCAGATAAGACTGATAGCTCAAATTGTTTCTGATATATTGAATCAAATATTGAAAGTAGAAACTAATGAAGACGAAGCTACACTAGAAGCAAACGCTATGAAAACAATTCAAGACGCTTTAATTGCAGCCAAGATTACAATCACTCCCGAAAGAGAAAAGATTGTTCAAGCATTGGTAGACACGACATTAAACAACATTGAAAAGAAAATAGTATAACAAAAAAAAGACAAAAAAAAATTGGGATGGCTTTCGCCATCCCTTTTTTATTTATTGTAAATTGCTACACAAGCTCTTATAGCTCGTTCTGTACCATCTGTTGGAGAATTCATTATCTTCCCATTCACTATAATCTCTGAACTTCCACCGCCATCTAAATTACATGCATTAATGCATCCAAGTCTAAACATCAATTCTGCTTCTTGTTTCGCTGTTACTCCAGCTTCATTGAATTTCCTACCTTGAATGACAACCAATGCCCATGTCCCATCTTTTCTTTGTCCAAATAAAGTTCTAGGATTCTTAGTAACTGCATGGTCAAAATACTGTGTATTCTGTATGTTGATATGACCATCAACTACCAAAGTCCATGAAGTTCCAATAGCCCATTTTGCTGTACCTTGCAATTCAGATGCTTTTGCAATTTCTGTAACTCTTCCAATTTGCGTATGTCCATCTTTAAAATAAATAAGGTCTATAAAAGCTACATTTTCTGGAGCCAGATATTTTCCTTCATCTATAAAAAGACCCAACGAGTCTTGATTTGTTGGAAGCATATTGAAGAACCCACCATTAATTTTGCAAACAATTTGTTTGCTTGCATCGTTTATCTTGCTAAGTGGCTGTCTTGTAGGTGACAATATGATGTCACAGTCTTGAGTATGAGAAGACTCGTATATATGAATAGTACTTTCATAATCTCTAACTGCTCTATATCCTGGGGAAGTCGTAGTACATTTTGCATAGAATAAATTTGTCAGTGTAGTTAATGTCATATTTCCAGCTACTCCATCAGGAGTTAATTTGTTAGCTTTTTGGAAAGCAATAACTTGTGTATTAGTACCATTACCAAATACTCCGTCTGCTACTCCACAATTGAAACCAAGCTTATTTAGCATTAACTGCATTTCATAAACGTCATTTCCTTTTGAGCCTATTTTCAATGTATTCATAGGTTTCGATACCTCCACTGGTTTAGGTGCTATTACTACTGGTCTTACTTTAGGGTCATATATTTTGTCATCTGCATCTAAATACTGTGTTCTATCTCCTGTATACCCCAAAGTCTCTATGGGTTGAATATGCCACCATTCAAAAACAGTGTTGCCATCAACATGATTCAAAGGTAAACATAAACCATATTTGTATAATTCTTGATTCTTGACACTTCTCTTCATGTCTCCATTTTCCATATATGATTGCCAATAGTTTTCATCTGATATATCTACAGCACATCTTCCGTTATGCCAAGAACTTCCTGGCTTTGCTACATACCCATCACCATTTGGTGGATGCTGTTTGCAATTTGCTGCATACAATTGAGCTTGTAAAACTACATCTCGATACCCACTGGATACAACACATTTTTTCCCTTTGTCTTTAAAAAATGTAGAAAGTCTTTGTGCAAATACAAGAGCAATCCCTTCTTGCCCTGCATTCACAAATGATAAATAGTCCTGTGGGGCTATTGCCGGATAATTGCTTTGTAGTCTCATAAACACTCCTTCTTTCTATAGTTTATACATTGCCATTTGTACTGTCGGTTGGGGTTGTAGGAGTTGTAGGTGCTGGAGATACGTATCCTTTAATATTTTCAATACCAGATTTGGTAAAGTAAGCTGCAGACACTCCAAGAAACGCAGTCTGTATATAATTGAATACAAGACTAAGGTCTACTCCAAAAGCCCATAATGCTATATAGTTTGCTATAATTCCCAATACCCACATAATCATTACAATACTGGATATCTTTTGAGAAAATCTTATATTTTTAAACCACGAGAACATAAGCCACACTCCTTCGCTCTAAATAATATGTAACAATGCCATCAGAACAGAGGCTAAAAATCCCATAACTCCACCAAGAATAGCAGTTAATATACTTGTTTTATTACTGCTCTTTTGTAGAGTAGCCCCTTGTTTCATTTGCCTATCTTGTAATATAATATTGGTCAACGCTTCGAACTTATCGTCAATTTTTAAATCAATACTTTTAACGTCACATTTTAAATCTTGTACTGCATTCGTTAGTTCATTTAAACGATATTCATGTAAACGATAATCTATATTGTTGTTTTCATCCATACCGTTACCTCGATTTCCTGACGCTATGACTCTTCGTCAAATATAGTTTTGTTAATTTCAGAATTTTTATGTTCAATGTAGCTATTCATCGTTGTTGAGGCATCGTTATGGTGCCCAAATTGTTGAATAACTTCTAATGGCTTATGCCCTTCGTGATAAAGATTGGACAATCTATTACTCTTAAAGAAATGGGGATAAATTGCTACGTCTTGTCCGGTTAATTCTTTATATAATTCAGAAAAATACGTACACCAATTATTTAATGTCTGTTTAGATATTGGTTTTACTTTGCCTTGTGCAGTCTTAAGAACAAACAGCTTATCACAATCATCTTCCCCACGAACTGCTAACCATTTTTTTATATATTCTGCGGTCTCTTTGCTGAACGGCAATGTAAATGTTTTGCCACCTTTACCCCTAACAATATTAGTCTCTCTATTATCCCAATTAATATCTTTGGATGCAAGCCACACTTCAGTCTTCCTACCAGCACTGTCATATGACAGAGAAAAATAAACGAGCTTTTGCCATTCATTTCTTTCTATCAATGCCTGTTTCAACAAGTCGAACTGCGACTCTGGTAAGTATGTCTTCTCTCTCGTATATTCTTGCTTTGGAGCCGGAACCTTTTCCCATACATTCCTGAAGTTTGGGTATTCCCTGTCATACATCGTTTCGATATACTTACTTACTCCAGAAACAGCAGCCCTTATCTGTCTTATCGTTGATGAACTTTTACCTGCCTTGATTTCCATGCCCTGCCAAAGCATTACATCCTGTGGAGTCAATTCAAGGTAAGATTTATTATTCCGGCTTTCTAATAGCCACACAAAGAAGATTTCTACCTTGTTTTTATACTGTTTAATTGATTCAGAAGAAAGCCCCTTTGACAAACAATAAGCTAGATACTCTTCCAGCATTTGAGTGTTAAATGGATGAAACTGAGAAGCTTTCTCTATCGTACCATAAACACTGTAGTGTGTTGGTCTCTTTTCTTTTGAAGTCATTTAACTCACTTCTTCCTTAAACATGGGCATCCATGCCCACAGCCTTTTACTGCTATTCTTTCTATATAATTCTTTCCACGTTCACACTTATCTACACAAACCTCACATTCAGATGATAAAGCTAACTTTACAGTAGACTCTTTCTTCCTGTTTGCAGGGTCATTCTTTGATAATGATGCTCCAGCCATTCTAATCACTCCTTAAACTCACACCCATTATAAGGTGTTATTGTTAATGTAACCCTATACAGGGTGTTTTGATTGCAACTAAAAAAGGTTGCATTTTGACAATGCAACCTAATTGAGTTATTTAGACAATTGATTCTTCGGCTCTTTGTATAGCTTCATCTAACGTTTCTCCTGTAACTTCAGTTTCAGAAGGCATAACAACAATATGAAATAATGATTCAGATGGTTCCCACCATATGATACACCAATGTTCAGATATTATTATTCGTGAACGAAACTCTAATTGTTTTAGTTCTAATTCTGTCATAATTCTATCTCCTTATATTGCATAGGTGTAGGTATTTCCAGCAGAACCAGATGTTCCAGCAGTTCCAGCCGTACCTCCATTAGAACCAGCAGCACCAGCAGCACCAGCAGCACCACCAGCAACAGATAGTGTTCCTAAATTGGAGTATGTTCCGTGTCTCATTAATACTATTGCACCACCACCAGAGCCTCCACCGCCACTACCGCCTTGACAATATCCAGCGTATGTGTCTTGACTTCCTGCTCCACCACCGCCACCAGCACCACCATTACAAGTGATAATGCCCGTACTACCAATAGTAATGTTGCCACCTGCGATAATAAGTACAAAACCTCCAGCATAATTCCCACTACCACCTGGATTTCCAGCTTTGCTTCCTATTCCAGTAGTACAATAGCAGCTTCCACCGCCACCACCACCACCGCCACCACCATAACATATTCCTCCATATGCAGAACTAAGAGCAACCAAACTGCCATAGGTATAGTTTGTGAATATGCCCATTCCTCCACTGCCACCACTACCGCAATATCCTGTAATTCCATTAATACCGAAATTATTCTGTGATAAATTTTGATTAGCTACAATTGTTCCAGCTAATCCAGGAGTGTAGTATCCCCCTCCACCTTCTGCTCCTTGTATAGCACCACCGCCACCGCCAGAACCTGCAGCACCATACGCTGGAAGACCGCCGTTCCCACCTGCTCCACCACCACCAAAACCTCCGAAGTTTTGACGACCAGCCCCACCAGTAGCTCCACCACCACCATTACCACCTGCACCGCCAACCCATTTGGGCATGACAGAAATCAATTTGTAAAAATAATCAACGGCATTAGTGACTGGCAAAGATAAAACATTAGCATTTAAAAACATAGGTGCTAAATAATTCATATTGATTGTACCATTAATGGTGACATCTCCTTGTACATATATTACTAAACCAGCACATGGATTAGATAATGTCAAAGTGTTGCCCACGGGCAAATTAAAAGATGTATATTGTTTAACAATAGCAGCACCATTTAAAGTACTTGTCAAGGTAGCTCCTGCTGTCAATGCACCATCTGAACCATCTCCATAAAAATTGGATAGACTTGGCACCAAACTTCCAACTTGCTCTCCGACATCATTTGTAAAAGTTTTATTTAATACAACGTCTGCAGCAGTAGCGTTACCACCAGTGCCTTGTCCTGTATTTAATCCTGGAGGTTGGGCATTGATATTGGTAACGGAACCAAATTTTCTTACATTTCCCATGTCTCTTCCTCCTTATGTTAACTGTTCTTCGATACCTTCACAAGTGATTGTTACGTCTCCACCACTATCTTGTTTGGCTGAAAATGTCTGTGAACCAGTAAATACCAATTGTGTAGTTATAATCGTGGACGAATTAGCAGCTAATGTTATCGAGTTTGCAATCTGGTTAGCTGGTGTAACGTCATTTTTATAAAGTGTTATTACTCTGGAACTAGCTCCAGTATTTGCTAAGAATATCTGTGTCAACTGAGTTCTAAATGTTCCACCAGAAGTTCTGTTCGTGAATATTGTTGTTGCACTTGCAGCCAATGCTGTCTGTGCAAGTTCAACGGGTGTTCTATCTCCAATAGCCATTATATTAACCCTCCCATACTTATTACTCTCATGTCATTTAAAACGACTGAGCTTTCTGCCTTGCTATTAAAATCTGCAGCCACAATTAAATATGATAATATGGCTGTTTGGATTAACATCATTAATCCATATTGTCCTTGGTTGTCATAAGCTCCACCAGCAGTATTATAAGTGATAGTACTTGAAGTAGAAGTCCAAGATACGTTGCCAGTGGTTGTTCTAGTTGCACCAAGAAGATACAAATAATTATATTCTATTTCTTCTTGCACATATGCATCTGGAAGATTCGATTTAGCCATTCAATCATCTCCTCACGATTATTTCTTAATTGCGATATAACATGACGTTAAAACAGATTGTGGGGAATATAAATATACATCATCTCCAATAGTTAAAGCTACACCAGTCTTGTTCTTTAGTCCGGTAATAATTGGTCTACCAACTCCAGAATCTGTTGAAAGTTGTACATCTGCTGTTCCAACACCTACATTGACAACTTTAGCTGCCCATGATTTAATATATCCTAATTCTACTATTCTTTTTTCCAATATCTTATTAATTCTTACATCAATCATATCATTGATGAAACGAGCAAAATCATCAGAATTGATATTCATAATCTTTCACCGTCCTCATGTTGTAAATGCAAGCTCTGCCGTATCTGCTGCATCTATAGTCATTTGTGCCCCAATTTGTAATGGTAAAGAAAATCCATTAACTATCAAACGTTGTTCGTTTAAACCAAGATTCTTAACATCAGTTATGGTAATTACATCCTCTGGATTTAAGTGATACATAGGAATTGAATTCATATTAGATGAAGCCAAAACTCTCATGACCTGTCTTAATTCATATTCACTTCTAACCTGAGCCAAAGGAACAGTATTAATAATAGGGTCTGTAATGATTAATGGTCTTGTAAACCCTACGTTTGGTATGCTAGTTGGACTTGTTAAGTTCATATTTTTAGTCATAGCTGTTACCGTAGCTCCATTGATATTGTCTCCTACGACAATACATTCATTAAAAACTTTCGCAAATTCCTGAGTATAAGTAGCACCTTGATAATTGACTTCTTCTGTTGTGAAATCCCACACTGATGCTTTTTCAAAATCTTTGACATCTGGTACAAAATTCAATCTTCCTTCTTCGTCATAATAAACCAACGCACTAAGCATCCCTGCCAAATCAACAATAATTTCTCCCAATGTTCCATTGCCACGTTCTTTAATAATTGTATATGGAGTCACTTCTGCAACCCATCCTGTATAGAATATAGGGGACTGTGGGTCTCCAGACAAACTTAATATGTTCTGTACTGCAGCTTGGATATTACTTCCTACTGGTATAATAAAAGTGCTGTCTAGTTCTCCACCTAAAGTCCCATCCATAATAGAAAATTTGTCAAGAGATTTAATAGCAATCTTGGTCTCACTAAAATTGCTTGTAACCGCAGGATTTTCAAGTACGAAAATACCTTGTGGCAAAAGAAAATCTTCTCCATTGATATTGAGTCCAAGATATAATTTGAATTTTTGTCTTATCCATATCCCATCAGGATTTGGAATATATGTCTTATCAGTATTTATGATTGTAAAATCCAAAGACCTGCGCTGACCATTGACTCTTTGTGCTGTCAAAGTCCCACTTGAGTTCTCAAGATTTGTAGTTAATGTCTGATAAACCGTTTCATCTGGTCTTAGCCAATCTATCTGAATAATAGGTTTGTATACTCCAGATTTCAACGCTGCAATATAATCACTATATAGTACTGCCATATTATACTGCCTCCACTTCGAATACGTCAAACGTAATGAGCATAGGTTGTTCCACAATGCCATCGTTTTCTAATATTTTATAATGGAAATTTCTTGTATAGACTTTATATATTCCACCTTTTCTGGTTTTATATAACTTAATTTTACCATTTGTAATAAAAGCTTCCAATGTATTGATATAATCTATTGGTTGCAAAAAACCCTCAGTGCAAGATATTGTTCCAGCCAATGCTGTGATTGTATTCTTAAGATAATTCGTTTTACCTTTTGTCACTGCCGGATATTGCACATAGGTCTTATATACAGTTACGTCTTCTTCGTACTGGAATTCTCCACTGCTAATGTTCAAATCAAATTTATATACTGTACCATCATCAGGGTCTATTAAATAATATCCAAAATAATCAGTATATAAAGGTGCTGTTTGTAACGCATCACCAATCTCTGTAGCCGTAATTGGGAATATCTCATATATATATGTTTTATACGCTTGTGTTGTAAAATCTACATAAGTCTTGATTGAGTGGTCTACAGTAGTCAAATAAGTAAGAATATTCTCTTCTACTGTTTTCCGGTATATATCCCAAGATATTATCGGACTGGTCAAATTAATAATATTACCAGCGTTTATTGAATTATGTTCAAAGAGAGCCAAAAAGATTGTATCCGATGTCCACGTTGGAGCTATTTTATAATTCATAGCATTGATTTCTGCATCTGATAATATTCTCTCTCTAATCCACACATTATCAATTGTGATGTCGCCAAAAAAAGTAATTCTATTATAAGCTGCCGGAGTTGCCTTTATGGACTTATACATAAATGTAGAAAGCCCTAAGAATGTCCCACTAAGATACACAATCTTCACTCCCTTCGACATTAATATGTCTCCATGATTTTCCTAATCTTATATTAGAAACAGTATATTTACTTACGTTGTACCTACTCATAATTTCTTTAGTACTTCTGCCTTCACGTATCATATATTTTATATTTGTTACATCTTGGTCTGATAATTTGGAATTGGGATTTTCTTCACCTAGATAATGTTTGCCCCACATAGGATTATTCTCTCCAGACAATGCACTTGATATTTTTTGCTTCTGCTCCTCTGACATTGATTTGCCATGATTATGATGAAGCTCTCCACATCTTCCTCTCATCGGACTGATAGTCCCATACATTGGGTTCTTTTCTCCAGAATATTTTCCCTTCATCCGAGAAGAAGATTCTTGTTTTTGTTCATCAGTTCGCCTATATCCAGTACACCCGTCTCCACCGTCTGTTAGATTATACCCTTTATCTGGATTCTTAGCGTCTAAAGTCAAGATTAATAATTTTTCAAAGCTTTTAGCCTCTTCTTCGGTTAAATTAGATGCTACAACCTCGTGGTAAAAATTATTCCATCCATATTTTTTAATTGCATTAAAAAACCTAGATTGGTCTTTACTGTAGCCATGCCCACGCTTCCATCTTTTTTGGGGTTCTTTGCTTGTAATCCCAATATATATTTTGTTATTTATTGTGTTAATATGTATATAAACACTCCAATTAAAATTTAACACATAGACTCCTCCAATCTAAGTAATTAGGGGAGGTTTGTGCCTCCCCTGTATAATGATATTGTTTGATAATATTATTGTGGTTTAACAGGATATTGAACGTTGTCTACATCAACAGTTGCAGGTAAATCCCTAAGTGCTGTTCTATAGTTTTTCCAGTTAGTCTTTTGTGTAGTTGTCAATGGACTATCCTGCAATACTGTCCAGTCACATTCTGCTAACAGTCTGTTTCTTTCCTGTCTGATAGCTGCCATCTTAACTTCATCTGATGGTTCTGGTCTATTTTCTAAATCCCATGTAGCATCAACTTCTACTGTATATTCGCAATCTCCATCATGGAGTATTGTGCAATGTTCTTTCTTTGTTGCCTGAAATTCTCTTTCGCAAACTTCGCCTTCAGCGAGGTTTTCTTCTTCTCTGAGTTCAGTTGTCCCATCCACTTTACGGATAAGATGTCTTACTGTGGACTCGTCCTGCCAAACTTGTTCATTATCAATAGTGATATATGCCATGATATTTCATCCTCCTAAAATGTAATTAAAGGCACTTAATTTGATTCAATGACTCCTTATATACCCTACCCCATTTAAGTGCCTTGTAGTTAATCCTGCGAGCTTGAGGTAGATTCTACAGGATGATAATTGCTTTAAATTTTTAGATACAATTCCGATTTTATCTTATTTCATACCCATCA
>Ga0315284_10013442_pt1 | contig 11656 bp, 8 predicted proteins | sample YL17G09_16_MG_FD_203696 | JGI IMG/M metagenome (GOLD analysis project Ga0315284, IMG submission 203696) | Sediment microbial communities from Yellowstone Lake, YNP, Wyoming, USA - YL17G09_16 | ecosystem: Environmental > Aquatic > Freshwater > Lake > Sediment | place: USA: Wyoming | collected... | reverse complement strand
AAGTTGATGATGATCAACGGGTTTAGCATCGGGATCGTGACGTGCCTGATCTTCTTCCAAACGCCCGCTCCGTCGAGGTCGGCCGCTTCGTACATCTCGTCGGGGATGCCCTTCATCGCCGCGAGGTAGATGATGCTTCCGGGTCCCGCTCCGGCCCATATACTGGGGAGGATGATGCACAGCATCGCCAGCTTCGGATCCTGAAGCCATGTCCCCTGGCTCACTTGAAGATGCGACAGAGCCGGGCTGATGTGCTCCGCGAGGCTCATCGCCAGGCCGTTGTAGTAGGCGATCAGGGTGTTGAACAGTCCTTGCGGCGATGGGTCATAGAACCACTTCCACAGGAAGATGACGACCAGCGAGCTGGTGACCGCGGGCAGGTAGTAGATGGTACGGTAGAACATCTTCAGGCGCGGAACCTCGTTCAGCATCAGCGCCAGGGTGATCGGCACGCAGAATCCCAGCCCGAGGTTCAGGGATACGTACATCAGCGTGTTCAACACTCCCCGGCGGAATGTGTCCGAGCTGACCGCCTCGATGAAGTTATCCAGTCCGATGTACTTCCCGCCGCCGAGTATCCGGTAGTCCTGGAATGCCATCACCATGCCGCGGAGCAGGGGATAGTACGCCCAGATGAGAATGGAGAGCACCGCCGGCAGCATGAAGAACCAGGCGACCACGTGGATCATCTTGTTGCCGCGCACGACCCGTGTGTCCGCGGTTGCTTCCGAGTGGGCTCTCGCCAGATTCCTGACCGAGACCGACGCGACCGATCCCATGAGCAGGAAGAGGCACGCGAAGACGGACCAGCCGATTATCCGCTTCCGGGCCATCACGTTCGGGTCAACGTACCCCAGCATCTTCGTGTCAATCCTGTATGCGGCGGCATCGAGAATCGCCTTCGGATCCTTGTTCGGATGGAGCTTGGCATCCTGAAGCGGGTAATCGAGCTCGATGTAGATCATCTCGCAGTTCTTGCCGTGCGGCTCGGGTCTGCCATGCTTAAAAGCTTCCTTGTTTGCCTCGATCCAGCCCTTGGGGATGCCGCGCAGGTACTCCGTGTAGCCGTACCTTTCGAGCATGACCGGGTTGACCATCTTCCCGAGGCCGGCTTCCACGTAAGCCTTCGTGCGAATCCGATCGGCGTCGTCGCTGCTCATAAACTTGATGTATTCCCAGGCTGCATCTCGGACGCGCTTGTCCTTGATCGTGGAGTTTACGCCCCACATGCCCGCGTTGATCTCGTTCGCTCGCCCCGCCGGGCCCGCCGGGAGCTGCGAAATCCCGATCAGGCTCGGGTTGATGCTCGTCTGCTTGTTCGTGATCATGTCGTACGAGTAAGCGAACCACTGGGCGATCTTGTCCTGAGCGATGTCGTTGGCGTAGGTTGTGGTATGTGTGGCTACTCCCATGAAATGCTTTCCGTCTGACTCGCGAACCCACTCGCCGACTACGAGCTTCCGGAAGTATTCCAGTGCTTTGACGCCTGCCGGGCTGTTAAACACGCAGTGCCATTCGCCGTCCTTGTTCTGCGCGACGATATCCCCGCCGGCCTGCCACAGGAAGTTGATCCAGTGGAAAGCCGTCCCGCTCGGGCTCGCCTGGAACGCGAATCCGTACTGGCCTTTTTCGGGGATTGTCAGCCTCCGGGAGTATTCATAAAACTCATCCCAGTTCTGAGGTGGCTTGTTCGGGTCGAGACCGGCGGCTCGGTACATGTCCTTCCGATAGTATAGGGCCATCACGCACTGGAACCAGGGCATCGAGTAGACATGGCCGTCTACCGTGATCACCTTGCGTATCTGCGGGTGGATCTTCGCGAGGATCTCCGGGTCCTTCTTGATGTACTCGTCCATCGGGTAGAGGAAGCCCTGGTTTATGTAGTTGTGGAGCTTGCGGAAGTTGACGTAGAAGAGGTCTGGGGCCGTGCCGCCCGCCATCGCCATGAGAAGACCGGATTCGGCCGCGGGGCCTTGAACCTGCAGCCCGCTCGCGCTCACGATCTTGATCTCCGGGTGGGCCTTCTGAAATGTTTCGTACACGGCGCGCTGGGCACGACGCCAAGGGTCGGTCGAGTCCTTCGCCGGGATGCCGAAGTCGCCGCCCCAGAGACGCAGCGACACAGTGCCGTCGTCGTTTGTGGCCTGAGTATCCGCCGAAAGCAGCTTCGGCGCGGCGAGGATGACTGCCGGAAGGATCAGCGTGCAGAGAATGTACGGAACGACTCTTCGCAACTCTAGAATCTACCTACTGGGAAGGAATGATGTGTGGAAAACCGGTCACGCAATTGTAGCAGCCGCCCCGACCGCCGTCAAGCGAGACTGCAGACCGCCGGGAGCGCATGTGTCCTCACATGCATCCGGGAGCCGATGAGGACATCGGCGCTCCCGGATGTCTCCCGTCTCTAGTCTATCTCCGCCCGTTTCGTGCCGTCCGGTGAGATCGTCTTCTTCTCCCGGATGTACTTCACGATCACGTCGCGGACCGGAACGCCTGTATCGCTCGTCTTGATCTCTTTGGGAAACACATTCGATGCGTAGAACGAGTGAGTCACGCCGCTGTAGACCTTAGTGTCCTCGATCGGTTTCCCGCCGATCTCCGCGGAGATGAGCTTCCCGCCCGTGATCCGGTACTTGATGCCCGAGACAGCAGGCCTGCCACTGCGGAGAATCCCCTTCAACTGCACGCCGGTCACCTGGAACGTGAGCGTCGAGTTGCCGAACGGGAAGAGCGTCGCGATGTCGCCCGCTGTGATCGGCCCCTGCACCAGATCGGTCCGCACGCCGCCGTAGTTCTGAACCGCGAAATCGGCCTTGTAAGTCTCCCGGAGCGCGTCTGAGACCATGTTGATCGGCGCTTCTCCGATGAAGTCCGCGGTCGCCTCGCCGAGGACGACATCGTATTTCGACGCGATCTGCCTGTGATACTTCTCGACGACCTCTCGAACCTTCGCGTCCTCCGGGATGTCGTTCGTCACCGGGATCAGTCGCCCGCTGTAACTCATGAGCGTCCAGCCGGAGTCGCCCTTGCGGAAGGTGAGGTCAACCTCGCCGAGATCGCCGCCCCACTGGAAGTCCTGAGCGATCACTGTGCCGTCGAGTGAGAACGGGTCGGAGTCCGGGGCATGCTTCACCAGCACCGGATGCTCCAGCCTGGTATGCGAGTGCCCGCCGATGATCGCGTCTATCCCCGGAACCTGCTCCGCGAGCTTCCGGTCTTCATCGAAGCCGATGTGCGTGAGGAGAATCACCGCGTCGGCGCATTCTCGAAGCTTCGGAACCCATTCCTTCGCCGTCTGGATGGGGTCCTTGATCTCCAGGTTGCCTTCCTTCACCGCCGTGTAGTTGTTCGGCGTGACGAGCCCCAGGATCGCCACCCGGAGGCCGTCCTCGTTCCTGATTATGTACGGTGTCAAGATCGGGCTGCCGGTGCTGATCCGATAGACATTCGCGCCGATGACCGGAAACTCCGCTTCGAAGAGCCGCTTGTTGAAGTCGTCGTATGTGTTGCTGTACTCGTGATTGCCCGTGACCGCGGCGTCGTAACCGGCGGCGTTGACCGCGGCGAAGTCGGCCTCACCCGCGAACTCGATCGAGAAAGGCGAGCCGTCAATGATGTCGCCCGCATCGAGCACGAGCGCCGGATTCTGCTCCGCGCGAATCCGCTTGATGAGAGTCGCCCGGCGCGCGATCCCCCCGATGTCCTTGTACGCGGGCAGGTTCATCTGCTGACCCTCGACCATCACCGTGGACGGGTAGCTGAACGGCAGCAGATGCGAGTGCGTGTCGTTCGTGTGAAGGATCGTGAGCCGGACGTACCGCGAATCCGCGCACGCCCAGCTCGACAGGATGAGCAGCACGATCAGTGCTGAGACGAATCTGCGAATGAAGCGCGATCCCTTTTCCATATCCGAAGCCTCCGTTCGAATGCTCTTCTGAGGCTATCTTAGTTCCCGGCTGTGCGCCTGTCAAGCCGCTTCGGTTGACCGCGAGCCGTGGAGCGCATATAATCTCACCAAATGGCGAACCTCTTTGACGGCGTGCGTGCCGTGCTTTTCGACATGGACGGCACGCTCGTCGAAACGAACATAGACTTCCCGCTCATGCGGCGCGAGGTGCTCGCGCTCGGCGGGAAGTACGGCGTCCCCGACTGCGATCTGGAGGGACTCGACATCCTCTCCGCGGTGGATCTCATTGACGCTCGGCTGAGGGAGACTTCGCGCGACAACGAGGCTGTTCGGGCGAGGCAGGAGGCTCTCGAAAAGCTGGAGCAGATCGAGCTTGCCCATTCCGAGGATGCCGCTCCGATCGAGGGCGCCCACGACGTGCTTCGTGCTCTGCGCGAGGTCGGGCTGAAGACGGCGATCGTGACGCGCAACTGCCGTACCGCCGCGCAGTTATCGCTTGAGATCACCGGGATCTCGGCGGACATCCTGCTCACGAGGGACGACGTTCGCAAGACGAAGCCGCATCCCGACCACCTGTTCATGGCCCTCGAAATGCTCGAAGTTCCTCCGAGCCAGGCGGTGACGGTCGGCGATCACTGGATGGACGTTCAGGGCGGGAAGGCGGCAGGCACTCGGACGGTCGGCTTTTTGCGCCCCGACCGGCCGGACGACTTCTTCGACAGGGAGCAGCCGGATCTGGTCATACGCCGCCTCGCGGAACTTCTCGACCCGATTGAGCGTTTGAGGAAGTAGAGACTGTTTCTGTGGCTGCGGTTCGTCCCTCGATACGTTCGCCTTGGCGAACTACTCGGGATAAGACGGGCTGGCAGGTCCCGACTGACCCCCGAGTAGTCCCGATCTGATCGGGACGTAACGAGGGGCGAGGGCCGACCTATGCATCATGTACCTGGATCAACGGCATGGATCTCTCCATCGTCATCGTGAACTGGAATACGAAGAAGTACCTGGCCGCGTGTCTGGGATCCATCGAGACGAATCCGCCCGGATGCGAGTCTGAGGTCATAGTGATTGACAACGCCTCGACCGACGGCAGCGCGCAGATGGTTCGTGACTGCTTCGAGGGCCTCAAGCTGATCGAGAATGAGGCGAATCTAGGCTACGCGGAGGGGAACAACCGGGGGATTCGGGAATCGAGCGGCGAACATGTGCTCCTTCTGAATCCCGATACCGAGGTAAAGCCGGGCTCGCTCGATGCGCTGGTCAACTTTGCCCGCGAGCATCCCGATGCGGCGGCGGTAGGATGCCGTCTCATCAGTCCGGACGGTAAAGTCCAGCAGTCGGTGCGGGGCTTCCCCGATCCCGTCGGTGTCCTCTTCGAATACACGAGGCTGAGCCGCATCTTTCCGAAGAGCAGGTTGTTCGGCAGGTATCGCATGACCTATTTCCGGTACACTCGCGAGGCAGAAGTTGACCAGCCGATGGGTTCGTGCCTGCTCGTCAGTCGGAAAGCCATAGATGATGTGGGCAGGTTTGATGAAGATTTCCCGATATTCTTTAACGAAGTGGACTGGCTGTACCGGGCGAAGCAGGCTGGCTGGAAGGTGTACTTCACTCCCGATGCCGAGGTGCTCCATCACGGCGGCGCGGGCACCGGGCAGGTCAGGCCCGAGGTGACCATGGAGTCGCACCGCGCGCTGTGGAAGTTCTACGAGAAGCACTACAAGGGCAGGATTCCGAAGCCGATCTACTGGCTCATAGGCGCCGCGATCTCCATCAACTCGCTATTCGCGTCGAGGTTGAAGTCCGTTGACAGATAAGCAGGACAATCCGGTTGAGGATATCTCCATCGTCATCGTGAACTGGAACACGTGCGACGAGCTTCGGACGTGTCTGCAAGCCATCGCCGCCGAGAGTGCCGTCTCGTCGGAGATCATCCTGGTGGACAACGCCTCATCGGACGGCAGCGTTGAGATGGTGCGGGCTGATTTCCCGCGCGTGAAGCTGATCGAGAACAGCGCGAACCTCGGTTTCGCGAAGGCGGCCAACCAGGGAATCGCGGCGAGCCGTGGGAGATACGTGCTGTCCCTGAATCCCGACACCGAGGCCAAGCCGGGCGCGATCTCCGCGCTCGTGCGATTCGGTGACGACAACCCGAAGATCGGCATCTTCGGTCCCAGGATACTCAATCTCGACGGCTCGGTTTACTACTCGTGCCGCAGATTCCCGACGCTCGCCGCGGGGTTCTTCCGAAACACCATCCTCGGCAAGTTCTTCCCGCGAAACACATACCTGATGGACTACCTCATGGCCGGCTGGGATCACACCGAGACGAAGGACGTTGACTGGGTCTCCGGCGCGGCGCTGGTGATGCGGCGGGAGCTGCTGGACGACATCGGCGCGCTCGACGAGCGATTCTACATGTACTGCGAGGATGTGGACATCGCCTACCGGGCGAAGCAGAAGGGCTGGCGCGTGGCATACTTCCCCGGGGCGGTCATCGTCCACGCGCGAGGCCGAAGCAGCGACAAGAACCCGAACCGCATGATCGTCGAGTTCCACAAGAGCATGTACCGCTTCTTCAAGAAGCATTATCTGCACGAGTATTCCATCTTCGCGCGGCTGATTGTTCCGGTCGGTCTCATCGCGCGGGCATGTTTCTTCATCGCGCGGAACGACTATCGCCACTACCGGTATCGGCTTCGGCTGAGAATCAGGGGGCCGCATGAGCCGGAGAATCCCTCCGACAAGGAAGCGTGCGCCCGAGGACACTGCGGTGAGGAATAGCCCCGACAAAGCGTCCGGCGGGCGAGGATACGTCGCGGTTCAGATGATCCTGCTCTGCGCCGCGGGCTTCATCTCGCCGCTTGTCGCCGGGAAGCTGACGCCAGTCCCCGCGCTCTCAATGCAGATACTGATCCTCCTCGCGGCTCTGTTCTGGATCATCCGGTCCGCCGCGCAGGGAACGATCGTGCTCCCCGGCAGATGGGTCTTCGGATCCCTGACGGCGTTCTTCCTGCTGCTCGTGATCTCGGCGTGGCGTTCGTCGAGCCTGTATCTCACGATCCGAGAGCTGCTGAACTTCACCACATACCTGCTCGTCTTCCTGATGGTGGTCGGCCTGAGTTCGGACCGAAGCTCCATCTACCTCGTGCTCGGATCGCTCATGGTTTCAGGGCTCATCGTGGGCGCGCTTGGCGTGAAGGAGTACGTGCTGACGGGATCGGCGGGTTGGCGAGTCTTCTCGACCTTCTTCAACCCGGATTTCCTCGCAGGCTTCGCCGCGATGATGCTGCCCGTCGCCCTCGCCTGGTATCTGTCACGGACGTCCGTCGGAATCTCCGCGGTGGCGGGTCTGGCGGTGTTGTATCTTTTCGCGAACGTCCTCATATCGGGATCGAGATTCGGCGCGCTGACGGCACTCGGCGGCGTGATTGTATTCCTCGTGCTCGCGCTCGTGTCGGCTTCAGTCCGAAGGGCCCAGGTGCTTCGCGGCCTGGCATTGGTGATCCCTCTCGTGCTCGTGTACCTGCTGTTGAGCAGACCCCTCGCCGGGCGAATCGCGACCACCAAGGCCGAAGCCCACTCCGGCGGATTCCGCATCTATACGTGGAAGGGCACTCTGCGCATGGCGGAGGCGCATCCCATTCATGGAACCGGGCTCGGCACATTCGAGGTCGCGTATCCACGGTATGCTCTGGTCGGCTACACGAAGCTCGCGCACAACACGTATCTCCAGCTCGCCGCGGAAGCGGGACCCCTCGCAGCCGGGATGCTCGTCGTGCTGCTCGTGTCCTTGACCCTGCCTCCGATCATCGCCCTCGCCCGCAGGAGAGTCAAGTCCGACTCAACTGACGGGAGTCCCGGTGACTTCCGCTGGATGCCCGATTCCTCGCTCATGACGTGCGGTCTCCTAGGAGGCGCGGCGGCGTCAATGGCGAGGAACCTCGTGGATTCGGACTGGTATGTGACCGCCATCGGGATCAGCTTCTGGGCGGTTCTCGGTGCGGCGGTGGCGCTGGGGAATCCCGGCATTCGGGAGTTGCTCATCACGTCGGACGCTGGGCCTCGTCCCTCGATACGTCCCGCCAGCGGCGGGACTACTCGGGATAGACGGGTCCGGCAGGATCCGACAACCCCGAGTGTCCCCATAGGGGGCGTATCGAGGGGTGGCCGGCGACTTGCCAGATACATGCGCCTAGCTGCCTGCGGGATTGTCATTATCATCTGCTCCACCTCGCTCATGCTCGCCGGGGAGGTCATCTCCGCGCGAGGTGAGTCCGCCTGGAGTCAAGACCCGCAGACCACCATCGCGGGCTACCGGCTCTCCCTCAAGCTCGATCCGCTGAACGCCGAGTATCGTCGAAAGCCGGCGATGGCGTATCTGGCCCTCGCGCGCCAATCAGATGATTCATCTCTCGCGGATCGTGCCCGTATCGAGATCCTGAAGGCGGTTCGTCTCGAGCCGGGAAATGCGAAGAACTTCTACCAGCTTGGCCGAGTCAGCAGTTTGTGCTCGCAACCGGACAAGGCCATCTCCGCGTACCAGGCGGCGCTGAGATGCAATCCGAACGCCGTGGAAGTCATGCTCGCGCTGGCACGAGCCTATGAGGACTCGAGCCGGCATGCCGAGGCCGTTCGCATCTGGCAGCGGATGGTGGAGGTCGAGGACAGCCCATACGAGCGGATCAGGGCCGTGCCGGAGCTTGTCGCGCCGGAGTATGTCTTCGCACGTCAGGCGCTCGGCCGCGAGTATGAGCGGAACGGCGACAAGGCTGCCGCCGTTCGGGAGTACAACCGCGCGCTGGACCGGATCGCGCGTTACCAGGATTCCGTGAAGGCGATGAAGGAGATACTCGAGGCGAACGGGCGTCGTGACCTGCGGATGGAGCAGTCGGTCGAGGATGTCCGACTCGACCTGAATCATCGACTGAGGGCCCTAGCAGTCTCGAAGTAGATGCACGCCGTCATTGACGCTCTCCACCACGAATCTGCCGTCCTCCCGGCGCTCGATGACGTTCAATGCCGCGTTCCCCTGGGCGATCTGCTTGTACCGGTTGATGTCTATCCCCATGAGGCAGCATAGGATCACGCGATTCACGCTCTTGTGCCCGACGATGACGACATCTTCGCTCGGATGCGACTCCGCGATTCGGCGGAACGCGGAAAACGCGCGGTCTCTCAGCTCGGCGAAGGTTTCGCCGCCGGGGATGCGAACCTCCGCTGGATTCACCCGCCAATCGTGGTATATTTCAGGATGGCTCGTCGGGAGCTTCGTTTCGGAGACGCCCTCCCATTCGCCGTAGTTGACCTCGCGAATTTGGGGAACCATGATGACCTGCAGGCCGAATCGCTCGGCGATGATCTCGGCGGTTTCTCGCGCGCGAATGAGATCGCTCGAGTAGACGGCGGAAACCTTGTGCTGCGCCAGACGATCCGCCAGCAGAGCCGCCTGCTTTTTCCCTTCATCGTTCAACGGCAGATCCGTCGCCCCGATGTACGAATTCTCCCGATTCCACTCGACTTCCCCGTGACGGATGAGGTAGAGCTTTGCCAAGAGTTCCTCCGATCCTATTAACCATAGCGAGCGTGTCGCCGTCCTGTCAAGGGCAGGAATCGGGAGCACGCCGGGGAATAGGTTACTTGACTTCGAGGAGGTTCGTGGAAGATGCTCGGGAGGCGCGTATCGAGCCGGCCGTTTCTGGGTTCGGAGGCACACAAGACGACCAAGTTCCTGGCCGAGGGAATAGGCCCGCGCGTCGCGGGATCCGATGCCGAACGAGCCGCCGCCGAGTATATCCTCGGCTCGTTCAGGAGCATGGGCTATCGCACGAGTCTCCAGAGCTTCCGGACGCCGAACGAGACGGAATCGCAGAACATCATCGCGTGTGCGGGCGATCTGCCGGAGCGCTTCATAGTTGTGGGCGCGCACTATGATTCCGTCACGGAGACCCCCGGTGCAAACGACAACGCGTCGGGCGTAGGAGTCTTGCTCGAAACGGCGCTCTGCCTCGCGGGGATCGAGCTTCCGATGCCGGTCGTCTACGTCGCCTTCGGTTCTGAAGAAGGACCGCACGCCGGATCGAAGCACTTCGTCGAAACGCTCGCATCTCGGGATGTCGTGCTCGGCATGATCAATCTCGACGCGGTCGGCGTTGACGCGGGCATGGAGATCGGATGCTATGGGGAGGTTGATCCCTGGCTGGCGAATCACTGCCGGGGCGTCGCGGAGTGGCTCGGATACACGCTGAGCGAGTGCAATTTCGGCGGGAAGAGCGACTACGCGTCGTTCTCGGACGCGGGCATCCCGGTGGCGTGCTTCGCCCGAACCGACCAATCGTCCGCCCACACTCCCGATGACACGATGGAGATCATCTCCGCCGATGGACTCGCCCAGATCGGGGAAGTGCTGGTCGCATCCATCGTGAATCTGCCCGCCCGGCGGACGAAGCGGAGGTAGAGGGACGACAGACCATCCACATGACCGAAGAAAACCGTTGACAGATCGGTCGGTCTCAGGTACAATCTCAGTAGTGTGCGATATGTATGAAACTTCATACATCGCGGAGAGGAGTGATATTTCAGTGGCTGCAAAACTCGATCTGGAGCATTCCTTTATCGGGGCCGTCACCGTCGGCGAGCGCGGACAGGTCGTCATACCGGCGGACGCGAGGAAGGAGCTCGACATTCATACGGGCGACCGACTGCTCGTCATGGGCCACCCGAATCGCGACGGGCTGGTGCTCTTCAAGGTAGAGGCGGTGCGCGAGTTCCTGAGCCATTTGGCTGCGGGACTAAGCATGGCCGAAGGGGAATCCGTCTCCGCGGAACGCCCCGAGTCACCGGCAAGGAAAAGCGTATCGGAGGGTGAGGTCGAGAAGTGATGAAGGAGAAGTTGAACTACCATCGGCGTTTGCCGCGCTCAATTCCCATTGTATTGTTCTGCTCCGTGCTGCTTCTGTCCGCCGTCGGAGCATCGTTTGCTGAGAAGCTCAATCTAGCGGACAGCGTGAAGATCGCGATTCAGAACAACCCGACCGTCAAGATCGCGAAGGAGAACCTGAACAAGGCCGACGCGATGGAACGGCAGGCCTTCGCGCAGGGCATGCCGAAGGTGACGCTCATAGGCACCTACACCAGGCTCGACCAGGTTACGACGGTCAGCTTCGGGCCGGAGCCTTTCACCATCGGCTCGCTCGAAACGCGGTCGGCGAACCTGGCTGTGGATCAGCCGATTGACGCGTTCGGCCTGGTCCGAACGGTGAAGGGCGTCGCGAAGCTCAACATGTGTTCGACCGGGTTCGGACTGGATCAAGCCATTAACGATGTAACCCTCGACGCGAAGGTGGCCTTTTTTAACATTTTTCGCGCGGGGCAGTTTCTGAAGGTGCAGGAGGACACCGTCTCTCAGCTCAAGGCGCACTTGAAGGACGCGGAAGCCCGTCGGCAGGCAGGGGACGCTACGAAGTTCGAGGTTCTGCGCGCCGAGACGGCGGTCGCGAACGCCCTTCAGGGGCTGATCAGCTCTCAGAACGGCGTGCAGCTTGCCGATTCGTCGTTCAACACGGTGCTCGTGCGGCCGATAGACGCGCCGGTCGAGCTGGCCGAGCCGTCGCCCCCGCAATACTTCACGGTCGGTCTCGACACGGTGATCGCAACCGCCGTCAAGAGCCGTCCTGAGCTCAGGCAGGCGGGCTACCTGGTGGACATAGATGAAGGGCTGGCGAAGGTCGCGCGTCTGCAGGAAAAGCC
>Ga0315284_10013441_pt1 | contig 11656 bp, 11 predicted proteins | sample YL17G09_16_MG_FD_203696 | JGI IMG/M metagenome (GOLD analysis project Ga0315284, IMG submission 203696) | Sediment microbial communities from Yellowstone Lake, YNP, Wyoming, USA - YL17G09_16 | ecosystem: Environmental > Aquatic > Freshwater > Lake > Sediment | place: USA: Wyoming | collected... | reverse complement strand
ACCATCGGTATAGTTTTGGGCATTGTAGCATCTGTAGTTATGCTCGCGCTAGGGATACGGCTTGCCCTTGTTGATACAACTCGTTTCGGTCGGAAGAAAGGTATAAATGCATAGGCTTGATAAACTTTCTGCTATATTAGATAAGATCGCAGAATGGTCATTATACCTGATGATATTCGTTTTGCCTTTCGCAAAATCTATCGTTGAGATAACGATAGTTACGGGCCTGGTGAGCCTGGTGCTAAAAAAGATCATAGTAAAAGAGCGAATGTTCAGCACCACTTCCGTAGACATATTTTTATATATGTTTTTGATTGCATCACTTATTTCGTTGTTCAATACCTCATACCTGGGATTGAGCCTCCGGGCATTCTTTTCAAAATCGCTAAAATTCGCGCTACTGTTTTTTATAACCAAAGAGATCATCAACACACGTGAAAAAATTAAGAATCTTACAGCTATGGCGCTCTTATCCTGCGCTATCATATTAGTAGACGGTTTCATTCAGTACTTTTTTACGCATGAAGACCTTTTGCATAAGTACCCTTCTTTTAAATACTTTGCCCCCGAGCCTTTTTTTCTGGGTTTTCCGACAGCGTCTTTTCCATTTCCGAATGATTTCGCCGCATGGATACTTATATTCATATTTCCAATAGGCATTTTTACTTTTTTAAAGAATAACGGCTGGAAACAAAGGGCTATCACGGCGGTTATTTTTATTGGGCTATCCTACTCTCTCATTTTAACGAAAGTGAGAGGTGCGTGGCTGGGTTTTTTAATTGCATTTGGTTTTTTATCAGCATTCAAAATGAAGAAGCTTGGTATAGTATTATTAGTGATTTTTATATCGGCCGCTTTATTGATAAATAAGGCGCTCATACCGGACATCTTATCTTTTACGAGCGTAAGTGATAGATCTACGATGTGGAAGAATAGCTGGGAGATATTTAAGAAACACCCTATCATCGGCAATGGGCTGAACACATTCTATGTTAACTATGAAAAGGTGCGCAATGATGAATTCAAAAATAAGAAAGGTAGTTACGCTCATAATTGCTATTTGCAGATGGCGGCAGAGATAGGGCTTTTGGGGCTTATTGCATTCCTTTGTTTCATTGTCGCGCTATTCCGAAAAGCCATAGTAGCCCTCAAAAATATTAAAGACCCGCTTTATAATTCCATAGCCATGGGACTAATATTTGGCATATTGGCTTTTCTTGTGCACAGTTTCTTTGATACTAACTTATATTCGCTGAACCTGTCGGCCCTTTTCTGGCTATCGTCAGGCTTTTTGATTTCCGTTATAAATGCAGCTAAGAAGGTGTCATGAATAACATATTAATAATAAATCCGTTCGGGATAGGCGACGTTTTATTCTCCACGCCCCTTCTAAAGGCCATTAAGAGAAAATATCCGCGTGCTTCCATAGCTTACGTATGCAACAAACGCACTGAGGGCATATTAAAGAACAATCCTAATGTGTCTAAGATCTATATATTTGAAAAGGACGACTATCGGGATCTGTGGAACGAGTCCAAGCTCGGATGCCTAAAGAGAGTGCATTCGTTCATCAAGGAACTAAAAAAGGATAAATATGATGCCGTTGTGGATATGTCTCTCGGGTATATTTTTAGCCTTCTGCTTTATGTATTTACAGCAATTCCCTTTCGCATAGGATTTAACTATAGGAATAGAGGCAGATTCTTAAACCATAAAGTCGATATAGAGGGCTTCAATAAAAAACATGTGATCGAATATTATCTTGAACTAGGAAATATCTTTGATCTGGACCCGCAGGATAAGGAGATGGAGCTGACTGTCTCAAGCGAAGATTCCGTGTGGGCAGATAGATTTCTGAATGAAAACGGGATATCTAAGCTTGACAAGATATGCGGAATAATTCCGGGCTGCGGCGCAAGTTGGGGCAAGAATGCTAATTATAGACGATGGGCTGCGTGGAAATTTGGAGAGGTCGCCAATTATGTCACCGAGCGTTATAAATATAAGATATTGATATTTGGCGAAACGAAAGAAATGCCGATATGCGCAAAAGTTCAATCTGAAATGAAGACGAGTTCCATACTGGCGTGCGGAAAAACGACCCTCAGCCAATTTGCCGCACTCCTTAATAGATGCGATCTTGTGATAACGAACGACGGAGGGCCTTTGCACATGGCAGTTGCGCTCAAGCGGAAGACCGTCTCTATATTCGGCCCAGTCAACCCCCATATTTATGGACCTTATCCGCCCAGCTCTCTCCATGTGACGGTGACCAGCAATGATGCTTGCCGGCCGTGTTATGTAAATTTTAAACATAATAAGTGCGAAACATTAGATTGCCTGAAGAATATCAAACCCAATAAAGTTTTAGAGGCCGTCGAGGCGTTGATAGGACAAAGATAGATGAAGTGCGATATAATTATCCCTATTTGGAACCAGCCGGATTATACAAAAGAGTGCATAGAAAACATTTTTAGGAATACGGCGTATCCCTATCGCTTAATCTTGATAGATAATGGCAGCGGGCCGGAGACGAAAAAGTATCTCCAGGATCTTGCCGGAGGGATCGCCATAAGCGCACCCCAAAAGACAGAGATCTCCCTCGTAAGAAATGAAGAAAACCTGGGTTTCGTGAAGGCTGTCAATCAAGGGCTGAAGATCACGAACGCACCTTATGTTTGCATATTGAACAATGATACCATACCTGCGCCCGGGTGGCTTGATAGGCTTATAGAATTTGCCCAGGCGCATAAAGATGCCGGCCTATTAAATCCGCTGTGCAACGGCCATATGGATACGCCTATAGACGCATACGCTAAGATGCTTTACGAGAAGAATAAAGATAAATATATGGAGATGAACCAATGCCAGGGCTTTTGCATGCTCATAAAAAGAGAGGTCATGGATAAGATAGGTTATCTCGATGAGTCGTTTGGCATAGGAGGGTTTGATGATACCGATTATTCTATGCGCGCCGGCAAGGCAGGATATAGATGCGTATGCGTATATTCATCCTACGTCTATCATAAGCAGCATGTGTCATTTCACGCAATGGGGGACCGCAAGCGCCTGGTCTCTAAAGGGGAAGATGCGTACTTTAAGAAATGGCCAAGGCACCTGCGCGTCGGAGTCACATTTTCCATTGACGGGGATACAACCGATGCGGAAGTTGCCAACATGCTGGAGTCTGTCCTTTTTATGGCTAGAGAATGGTGCTGGGTAAACCTCTGGGTCTTCGGAGAAAAGGACGAGAACTGTAAAAAGATAGCCGCTGTATCAGAGAAGATAAATATGCCGCTGCATCAGAACATAAAGTTCAACGCCCTTTCCGATAAATACAAGAATGCCCATGTCCTTGTTAGGCTGATAGAGCGCGCCTTCGGGACAAAGGCTAGAAAAAAGTATGATTTCATATTAGTCGACGACAAGAAGCTGTTTTCGCTATTAAAAGTTTTTCAACTTCTGCACAGGACCCCTGTAAATTTTGTAGAGTTCAAGAAAGATATGCGGGGAGATATAGGGAATAGTATAAATACAATACGGGGAATAAAATGATCGGAATAAAGTGTGACATCATCCTGCCGGTCTGCGACCAGTTTGATTTCACAAAAAATTGCATAGATAGCATGATAGCGAACACAGATGTGCCATATCGGATAATCGTTATCAATAACGGTAAGAACGAGAATACGAGGTCATATCTTTCTGAAATAAAAAATAGGTTAGGAGAGAGACTACTGGTCATACAGAATGACCACAATGTCGGGTGGGTTAAGGCGCTCAATCAAGGGTTTGCTATCTCCAAGGCCCCGTTTATATGCTTTCAGAACGATGACACTATCGTTACAAAGGGTTGGCTAAAGAAAATGATAGGGATCCTGGAAAGGGATGAAAGGGTCGGGTTGGTAAACCCGACTTGGGAAGGCAAGCCAAACTATCTGTCAGTAGAAGATTACGGCGTTCTTGTCGAGAAAAAATACAGCGGCAAATACATCGAGACAGACTGGGCGCGAGGGTTCTCGGTGGTGCTGAAAAGGAAGGTCCTCGACGCAATAGGCGGGATAGATGAGATATACGGCCTTGCCTATTTTGATGACGTTGATTTCTCGGTACGCGCCATAAATGCCGGATTTCTCGTCGTCCTTGCGCTAGATACGTATGTATATCATCACAGGAACGTCACCTTCTTCCAGGTCTTGAAAGGCAAGACTTGGAATGAACTTCATGAAAAGAATAAGGTGATATACTACAGTAAATGGGGTAAACCGCTCAAAATAGTTGTCATATTAGACAGATCCAATTGTAAGGACGAGACCGCATTTAAAAAAATAAGGGATACTCTGTATTATCTTGCAAGAAGGCAGCATCATATAGATGTGTGGTCCCCGTGTGACGTGCGCGCAAAGATCCCGCATACCAACATAGAGGTAAAACATTATAGCTTCTTCTTTTTGACGCCCGCGGTATTGTTGGATCTATATCTGAATAAATGGAAAAAGGAAGAGAAGAAATATAATGCGATATTCGGTTTCAATAAGCGCCTTGCCGACTTCGGCGTAAATAGTGTCCTATTTAAGGGGTTGCTTTTGTACGGGCCTTCCGGCGAAAAGGATTTCAACGATTTTATTAAAGACCGTGCGGATGAGCTGAGAGAGAAAAGTAAGGAATTTTACAGTGCAAAAGTGTGATATCATAATGCCAGTATGGAATCAGTTGGAAGTCACAAAGGATTGTATAAATTCAATAAGGGAAAACACGTCCTGTCAGTTCAGGTTTATCGTGATCGATAATGCCAGCGACGCACCGACGCGGCAATATTTGCAAAACATCAAAGAAATAAAAGGGAATCCTGTAACGGTAATAAGGAATGAGAATAATTTAGGATTTGTCAAGGCCGTCAATCAAGGTATAGCCGTATCAGACGCTCCTTACGTATGCATACTGAATAATGACACCATGGTGACAAGAAATTGGCTGGAGGAGATGATATCGATAGCCGAACTAGATAAGACTATAGGGATAGTCAATCCTTCAAGCAACAACCTCGGCCAAAGGCCGGAAGAAGGGGAGCCCCTGGAATCTTTTGCGGCCAGATTAAGAAAGCAATCAAGATATTTCATAGAGCTCGGCGCAGCGATCGGTTTCTGTATGCTGATAAAAAGGGAAGTCATTGTAAAGGTCGGGAATTTTGATGAAGTTTACGGTATGGGGAACTTTGAAGACACGGATTTTTCTCGCAAGGCGATAAAAGAAGGGTATAAATGTGTAAGGGCGTGCGGCGCCTATGTGTATCATAGAGAGAACTCGTCATTCAATAAGTTGAAGACGTTCGAGGACGATTTTAAGAGAAATAAGGAGATATACGAGTTCAGATGGGGCAAGCCAAAGAGGATAGCGTACATCCTCAATCACTATGACGAGAAAGCGCTGAAGGCGCTCAACCTAGAATCCATTAAAATGGCTCGAGGCGGCAATTGGGTCTGGTATCTATCAACAGAACCGGTTGAGTTGCCTGCGCACTCCAATATTAGATTGATGCAAGTCACGAAAAAATGGTTTTATCCGAAAGTCGTATTTACGATATTGAAAAAAAAGAAAAGATTTGACGAAATATTTGTAGATGACAAGAAAATGATGAATATACTGAGCAATATAAGTTTTATTCATAAGGCAAAAATCGATTATTATTAGAAAGGTATAAGTATGGGAAAAGTTCCGATAACGGTTGTCGTAATAACAAAGAATGAAGAAGCGAATATCGCAGGCTGCCTTAAAAGCGCGAGCTTTGCGGACGAGATAGTTGTCCTGGATGATTATAGCACGGACGATACCGTGAATATCTCAAGGCAATTTACAGATAAGGTATTTTTGAGGAAGATGGATATCGAGGGGATCCATAGGAATTACGCGTATAGTCTGGCAAAGAATAAGTGGGTCTTAAGCCTGGACGCGGACGAAACGATATCGGAAGACCTCCAGGCCGAATTGGCAGGGCTCTTCAAAACGGACATAACCCATGCGGCGCTCACTATACCTATAAAGACCTATATAGGCGATTACTGGATACGGTATGGCGGCTGGTATCCTGCGGGAAAGGTTAGGTTATTCAGAAAAGATAAATTTAAATATGAAGAAGCGGAGGTGCACCCCAGGGTCTTCATCGATGGGACATGCGGCCACCTGACAAAAGATATCATTCATTATTCATATAGAGATTTTCACGATTTTTTCACAAGCCTCAATAACCAGACGACACAGGAAGCGAAAAAATGGTTCAAGGAAAGAAGGCGGATAGGCTTCTTTAAGATGATGCGCAAATTCTATGATAGATTTTTCAAGGCCTACTTTCTCAAAAAGGGTTTCAAGGACGGCTTAATAGGATTTGTAGTGGCTTATTCTAACAGCCTGTACCAATTATTAAGCTATGTCAAATATCAGGAGATGTTAAAGCGGGAGAAGGCAAATGAGGGCAAGTAAGATAACCGCCGCAATAATAACTAAAAACGAAGAGAAGAATATCAAGGGGTGCATCGATAGCGTCAAGGGATGGGCCGACGAGATAGTGGTCGTTGACGGTTATAGCGAAGACAAGACAAGAGAGATCGCCAGGGCGCTGGGAGTCAAGGTCGTAGAGCATAGGTTTGAGGGAAATTTCGCCAAGGAGAGGAATATGGCGATGGAGAGCGCTACGAGTGATTGGGTTTTGCACATAGATGCAGACGATAGAGTGACTCAAGATTTTAAGAACATGGTGGACGCTGTAATAGATAAAGATGAAGAGGTGGATGTTTATAAATTTAAAAGGAAAAGCTTCTTTCTCGGCCACTTCATGGAGCATGGGGGTTGGTATCATTATGTGCCGAACCTGGTGAGACGCGATAAAGTAAGGTTTGAAGGTGTTCTGCATGAAAGGCCTGTATTCAGTAGAAAAATCAGCGTTATCGAAGCCGACATAGAGCATTATCCGTTTGATAATATAGCACAATTTATAGAAAGGCATAACCGCTATAGCACGCTGGAAGCCAAGCGGATATTTGAAGACAACAGCCTATCTCAAAAATCGCATATAAGGAAAAATATGATAGGAAGGTCATTTAAAATTTTCTGGAAGATATATGTGAAAAAGAAGGGGCACAGGGAAGGCGTATATGGCCTGGTCTTCGCGATACTATTCGCATTCATGAATTTTCTCATATGGGCCAAATACTGGGAACTTTGCAATAAAGACGAACAGGAGCGGGTGAAGATATGAAAAAGATGCTTGTCACGGGCGGCGCCGGCTTTATAGGGTCTCATTTAGTGGATAGGCTTGTAAAAGAAGGAAAGGACGTTTTGGTCCTGGATAATTTTGATACACAAGTCCATCAGGGGAAGAAACCCGACTATTTAAATAAGAATGCCGATTATGTGGAAGGCGATATCAGAGACGAAAACGCGCTCAAAAAGTCTCTCAAGGGTGTTGATACGATATTCCATCTGGCTGCGAAGGTGGGCGTTGGGCAATCTATGTATGAGATAAAGGATTATGTCCACGCCAATACGTTTGGGACGGCATTCCTGTGGGATCATATAATAAATAATAAATTAAATATAAAGAAATTTATCGTCGCAAGCTCTATGTCTATTTACGGCGAAGGTGCATATGAATGCGGAAAATGCGGCATTGTTTCGCCCCACCTGCGCAAAGATAAAGACCTAAAGGATAAGAAATGGGATCCATTCTGCCCCAACTGCGGATCGACCTTAGGGTCCGTGCCCACAGGGGAAGATAAAAAGTTATTATCCACCTCGATATATGCGATCACAAAAAAAGACCAGGAAGAGATCTCTCTGAATCTGGGCATGAGTTATAAGATACCGACGGTAGCTTTACGGTTCTTCAACGTATATGGGCCGAGGCAATCGCTATCCAACCCTTATACAGGGGCGTGCGCTATCTTTTCTTCTAGGATTAAGAATGACAAGGCACCACTTATCTATGAGGACGGCAGGCAGAGACGGGACTTCATCAATGTCTCTGATGTAGCTGAGGCATGCGTCCTGGCGATGAATAATGAAAAGTGCGATTACGATTTTTTCAATGTAGGGACCGGAGCGGGCGTGACGATATTAGAAGTTGCGCAAACTCTTATAAAGCTATACAAGAAAGACCTCACTTCCGATGTCACCAACCGTTATCGTGTCGGAGACATAAGGCATTGCTATGCGGATATAGCTAAGCTTAAAAAAGCCGGCTTCAAGCCGAGAGTGAGCCTCGAAGAGGGTTTAAGAGAGCTGGTGGAGTGGGGGAGGCTTACAGAGGCGGTAGATGAGACCGATAGAGCTGATCGAGAGCTTGAAAAGAGAAATCTTAAAGTATGAAAGAGTGTGACATAATAATACCTGTATGGAACCAGCCAGAGGTGACGAGAGATTGTGTAGATTCCATCCTTAAAAATATGGATCTGCCTTACAGGTTAGTCATCATAGATAATGGGAGCGGACCTGAGACACAAAGCTATCTGAACGGCCTCAGAGATAAAAACAATCTAAATCTTTTATTAATTAGAAATGACGAGAATCGAGGTTTTGTAAAAGCGGTTAATCAGGGGCTTAAGGAGGTCATTGGTGCGCCATATGTATGCATAATGAATAACGACACGATAGCAACAGCCGGATGGCTTAGCGAGATGATGGAAATAATGAAAGCCGATCCCAGGATCGGATTTGTAAATCCCTCCAGCAACACCTCCGGCCAATCCCCCAAAAAAAATGAATCCATAGATGATTACGCGGCAAGTCTAAAGCGATTCAAAGGCAAAGCCCAGGAACTATATACTTGTCGTGGTTTCTGCATGTTGATCAGAAGGGAAGTCGTGGATAAGCTTGGGCCGCTTGACGAAATTTACGACTTAGGTTATTTTGAAGAGACGGATTATTGCAGGAGGGCCCAACAGGCCGGGTTCAGAATAGTCCGCGCAAAGGCCGCCTATGTCTTCCATAGAGAAAATACGAGTTTTAAAGAACTAAAAGGCAATAAGATCCTTTTCGAAAGGAACGAAAAGATATTTTTCAAAAGATGGGGAAGGCCTATCAGGATAGCCTATTTTGTGGATAAGATAAGCTCCGGAGATAAGATCGATGCCATCGCAACGGATGTTGCTAGAAACGGGCACCAAATTTTAATCTTTTTGAAAAAGGGCCTGCAATGGCCGGTCAATTTAGACCATTTTGATATCAGGAGATTCGATCTGCATCCGCTATTCTTCGGGATGATTTCAATATATAAGATATTTAAACGGAAAAACAGGAAAAGGCTTGAGATGCTTTTGACGGACAACAGACTATTCGGTATTGTCTTGAAGGGACTGGGGATTTTGCATGGCTCAGATGTCCTGATAAATCCGAACAGGGAAGAACTGCTTAAATTATTGAAAGAGAAGTCAAGGCATCTTTAAAACAGGAGAGAGATCTTCATGGGAAATCAAATATTGTCGGTCGTGATGCCGGTCTATAATGAAAAGGCCACCGTTTTAAAAGCTATTGACAAAGTATTGAGGCTAGACCTCGTAAAAGAGCTGATCGTAGTAGACGATGGGTCAACGGATGGTACAAAAGAATTATTGAGCCAGACAAGATTCGATGACCGCGTAAAAGTCTTTTTCCACGATAAGAATATGGGCAAAGGCGCCGGCCTGCGCACAGGTTTTCAGCATGTGTCAGGAGGCGTCGTTGTAATACAGGATGCGGACCTGGAGTATGATCCAAACGAATTCAAAGAAATGATAAAACCAATAGAAGAAGGCATGGCCGATGTCGTATACGGATCTAGGCTTTCCGGAGGGAAGCCTCAAAGGGCGCATATGTTCTTGCACAAGATCGGCAATGACTTCCTTTCATTTTTGACGAACCTGCTTTACAACACCACCCTTACCGACATGGAAACGTGTTACAAGATGTTCAGGAAGGAAGTGATAGACGGCATCACCATACGGTCTAACGGATTTTCGGTAGAGCCCGAACTGACCGCCAAGATCCTGAAAAATAAAAAGCTAAGGATTTACGAAATGCCCATATCTTATTACGGTAGGAGTTACGCTGAGGGAAAGAAGATATCGTGGAAACATGGTTTCGGCGCTATTTGGGCCCTCTTAAAATTTAGATTCATAAATTAAATGGATAAAAAAAAATTCGTAAGAGCGCTCTTTATAATATGGCTCTTCATTTGGGTTTTATTTTTAATACGGCCATATTTTAAAAATCATCTTTTACGGGACTATAGCATCCTTCTCGCTTCATCGTTAGAGGGAAAAAAAGCCTTTATAGCCGGCGAAGAGTTGCATGCGTTCATAAAATTTTGTAATCAATCCATAACGCCGCAGTCATCCTATAAGATCATCGGACTTGAAAATGACCCACTTTCTTATAGACGGGCTGTTTATTATCTCTATCCTAACATTGAAAGCCCAAATCCTTTATTTTTATTAGTGTATAAAACGGATGTGCACAAAGAGCATTATCTTATCTTTAAGACCTTAGATTCCGGAAAATATATCTTGATGAGAGAAGGCAAATGATAGGTATTTTAAGACTTATGGTTTGGATTACGATTACAATAATGGCTGGATGGTCTGTCCTATCTTTCTTGCCGCGTAAAAAAAATATCCTATTTTTTGCCGAAAAGATGGCCCTCTCGTACTGTTTGGGCGCAGGACTTATATCTATTGAAATGGCGCTCCTCTCGGTTTTTAAGACCAAGTTCAGCATCCGCTCTATAGTAGTTTGGTGGGTCCCTGTATTTGTGATCGCTTTTATTAAATATCTCAAAAATATGAAGGGCCCATCTCAACAAAAATCTAGCCGGGAGAGGGATAAGCTGCAGTCTTTAGAGAAGTTTCTGGTATTCGGCATATCTTTTGAGGTGCTTTATGCCTTCTTCAGGGCCCTCGTGAAACCTATCGAATCTTTTGACGCGATAGCTATATATGCGTTAAAGGCCAAGATTTTTTACCTTCAGCATGCGATACCGCAAAATTTTTTCAGTGAACTCAAGAATTTTGTGCCGCACGTCGAGTATCCGCTCCTCTTGCCGTTGTCGGAGACATGCATATATGTATTTTTAGGGAATCTGAACGACCTCTTGGTAAAGGTCATCTTCCCCCTATATTATTTAGCGATATTGCTAGTGTTTTATTTCCTGTTGCGAAGGAATTTTGGAAGAAAGATATCGTTACTATTTACATTTTTGCTGGCCAGCATCCCGCAGTTTAAGGATTACGCTACCAACGGTTACGCGGATATCCTGCTCGCATTTTATTATTCGGCAAGTTTCTTCTATCTGTTTCTATGGATACAAAAAAACGAAAAGGCATTTTTGATGATCTCCTTTTTGTGCTCAGCGTTAGGAATGTGGACAAAGAGCGAAGGTTTGATCCTCATCGGCATCAATATGATCGTCGTCATCATCTATATTATGTCCAAGAAAGGCAGGAAGTCGCTGGGGCAGGCAGTTCCGTATCTTGCGGTCTCGCTCGCGCTGATAGGAACATTCTTATATATCAAAAAAATATTTGGTGTGGCGATAAATAGCGATTTTGATAATTCCTGGGCGTCTTGTTTACCGACCGTAGTCGGTAATATGAAAAGGATCCCGTTGATATTATATGAGTACCAAAGG
>Ga0315284_10013440_pt1 | contig 11656 bp, 13 predicted proteins | sample YL17G09_16_MG_FD_203696 | JGI IMG/M metagenome (GOLD analysis project Ga0315284, IMG submission 203696) | Sediment microbial communities from Yellowstone Lake, YNP, Wyoming, USA - YL17G09_16 | ecosystem: Environmental > Aquatic > Freshwater > Lake > Sediment | place: USA: Wyoming | collected... | reverse complement strand
ACTCCACAGATTATAGAGAACATTGTTAATGTTTTCGGTCTGAATGACAGAATTTCTTTGACAGTCAATAAAGAGAAGCACTGGGAAGTAAGAAATATCGTAGAGGCACTTAAAGAATGTCATGATGATGAGATAGTATGTCGTTTAGATGGTGATGATTGGTTGTGTGATCTTGATGCATTAATGATTATTAATGAAAGATATTTGAGATTAAATGTTGATGCATTATGGACTGCACATAGATGGGATTTTTCAAATCAAAACATTTCTGGACCAATGCCGAGAAACGCAAATCCTTACGCGCATCCCTGGGTTTCTTCACATTTAAAGACATTTAGAAAGAAACTTATTAATGAAGTTAGCGATCTAAATTTTAGAAATGAAGATGGTGAATACTTCAAAAGAATAGGCGATCAAGCTATCTACCTTCCAGTTCTTCATAATGCAAACGGTAATTGGTATTTTGATCCAATAGTCGCATATCATTACACGATTGATGTGCAGCCAAGTACATTTCAAACTCCAGATGCCTTGTTTCAAAGAGACGAGGCGATCTATCTTAGAAAGCGAGGCTTTATCAAATGAAAACACTATATGTCAATAGAGCACCAGTCGATGGCCCTTGGGGCGGTGGTAATAATTTTATCAAAGCTGTCTATAAATACGCAGCGACTTTCGGATATCAGATAGTTGACAAAATTATTAATGATGTTGATGTAATTTTAATTACAGATCCTCGCTATGATGATGTTAAAAAGTTTTCAATGAATGAAGCAATAAGATATAAGCAGGCATTTCCTAAAACAAAAGTAGTTTATAGAGTTAATGAGTGTGATAAGAGAAAGGGCGAAACAGAAATTATTGATCCTCTTATAAGAGAGACAAGTAAAAATTCTGATTTGACAATTTTTGTTTCTAAATGGTTACAAGATTTGCATGAGATGTCGAATATAGTTTATAAAAAATCGGCAATCATTCATAATGGCGTTGATAAAGAATTGTTTAAAAAATACAATAAGCTAAGCGAAATAGACGGAAAGATACATCTTGTAACCCATCACTGGTCAAATAATCCTTTTAAGGGTCATGACGTTTATAAAGAAATCGACAAGATGATTGCAGATGAACCCAATATAACTTTTACATACATCGGAAGAAGTCATGATGTTCTTGATCACTCAAAAGTAATTAGACCATTGCACGGTGAAGAACTTGCAAAGTGCTTGTCAATACACGACATATACATTTCAGGTTCTAGATTTGATCCAGGACCAAATCATGTACTAGAAAGTTTAGCATGTGAATTACCAACTTACGTTCATAAAGATGGTGGCGGCGGCGTAGAATTAGCGGGAGCAGATCACTCATTTGATAATGTGCTTGACCTATTCGAAATGATCAAAGAAAGAAAAGTAACACATAATAATGTTACCGTCGAGTCGTGGCGGAGTTGTATGAAGCTGTATTTTGCAGAGCTTGACAGGCTGCATCAGGATTAAATAATGAAAATACATTTTTCGAATGTTGATTTTTCTTCTCGTTCTGGGCCAAACACATTTGGGTACAGACTTGCAGAAGAACTTTCTCTTCGTAGACACGAAATAGTAAGTGCAAATTCTGTTTATGATGTGGCACTTGTTTTTATAGAACCATCTACACGCCTTAGAGATGATGCAAAAATAATTCAACGCCTCGACGGTATATGGTTCAAACCAGAACAGTTTGTCTCTCATAATAAGCTTATTAAAGAAACATACGAAAAATGTCATCATGTTGTTTGGCAGTCAGAATTTGACAAAAATATGACAACTCATCACTGGGGTGATCGATCAGGAACTGTTATAAGGAACGGCGTGGCGCTTAGAGGCGCGTCGCCAATAAAACGTGAAGGCTTTCTAGAATCAGATAATATTTTTGTTACTTCATCGAATTGGCATCCACAGAAGAGGCTAAAGGCAAATATAGAATTCTTTAGAAGTCTTAAAATTTACAATTCACGTCTTGTCGTTATGGGCAAATGCGGCCCGGCAGATTTAGATGAGAAAAGTTTGGGTGAAGATATTGCATTTATGGGTGATGTTGATCATGAAACATGTATGAGAATTTATTCAACAGCAGACTGGATGATTCACCTTGCATGGTTAGATCATTGTCCTAATGTTGTTGTTGAAGCACTGTCACAGGGGTGTAAAGTTATTTGTGCATCAAGCGGAGGCACGCATGAGCTTATTAATGAAACAAGAGGATTTGTGCTACCTGAAACTTCTGAGTACAAATACGAATTAACAGATTATGATTCTCCGCCGGAACTTGATTTTTCTAATGTTAAGTTGCCAATGCTCAATAGAGATTTTGATAAATCTGATCTTGATATCAAGCTTGTTGCGTCAAAATATGAAAAAATATTTTTAGGAGTTTAAAATGGGTCTCGGGGGTTATCTTACATGGACTGCTGTAGCTAGAGAAGTAAGAGCACGATTGGGCAAAGATGTTAAGATATTGCCCATTGAGCAGCATGGAAACTTCGTTAAACTAATTAAGTCTCCAATTTTTCATAACAATGAAGATTTTGTACAAGAATGGTCCGGAGATCAATTTACATTTCCGTTAGTTTTCAATGATCCAAAAACAAATTACTGCAAGAGCGACACGCAAGAAAAAGCTGTGCATCGCTATGATAAGCACATTATTGAACAGATTTGTGAAGTGTATGGAATCAAAGATCCGCTATTAAAATGCGTAATTAGCCTCGATACTAAAGAGAAAGAAGAAGTCGATCGAATTGTTGGAATTTTGCCGCCTTCATTTGTGACGATTGACGTTGGTGTAAACAAAGAATATACTCAAAATAAATTTGATAATATAGAATTTTGGCAAAAGTTAGTTGACAATCTTTCTCCGAAAATAAAATTTGTGCAGGTGGGCACACCAGATGATAGACGTCTGAATGGTGTAATATCTTTACTAGGTCGTACTACGTTTAGAACTGCAGCTGGCGTAATTGGCAGGTCAAAATTATTTGTGGGCCCAGAAGGTGGTCTAGTCCATGCCGCATCAGCATTTGATACAAAGTGCGTCGTAATAGTTTCAAGCTTCATACACCCCGATTTAGTAAAATATCAAGATAATGTTTATATTTGGGCAAATGAAGACAAGCACGGTCCATGTGGCATGAAGATAAATTGTGAATATTGCAAAAAGAACATGCAGACTTTGAACATTGAAGATGTTTGTAATACAATTAAAAATCTTTTGTGAGGAAAAATGAATTTTCTAATTACGGGTATTACGGGTTTTGCAGGTCCGCATCTTGCGAATCTCTTACATTCGCAGGGTCATAAAGTATACGGACTTATACGTGGCAGTAACGGTAGCGAAGTCGATATAGTTGACGTTGTGCCAGATGAAGTTTATAAAAATATAACATTTTTATATTCTGATTTGTTAAATGAAAGAACACTCAACAGCGTATTTAGAAAATATGAATTTGATGGTGTTTTTCATTTAGCTGCGCAATCTCATCCGCCAACATCTTTCGTTGATCCCGTCGGTACATTTCAGACAAATGTAATGGGCACAATGAATCTTATTCAAGCTATAACAGATAATCAGTTAGATTGCAAGCTGATGTTTTGCTCAACATCTGAAGTGTATGGAAATGTAGGTTCAGATGGAAGAAAAATTAATATTAATGATACACTTTTGCCATCTAATCCATACGGATCTTCAAAAGCTGCAATTGATCTTTATATGCAAGAAAGAATGACTAATGGAAAGTTGAAAGGTTTTGTAACACGTGCATTTTCACATACTGGCCCAAGACGAGGTAAGAATTTCTCAATATCATCTGATGCATATCAACTAGCAAGAATGAAGCTTGGTCTTCAAGACAATAAGCTTCTTGTTGGTAATCTTGAAACTGTACGCGTAGTTGTTGATGTTAGAGATACGGTCGACGCATATTATTTAGCTATGATTAATGACAGTTGCAATGGAAAAGTATTTAATGTGTGCGGTGATACTCCCCACAAAATGGGATATTTTACTGATGAATTGATCAAGTCGTCAACGCTGAAAAATGTTGATAAGCAAAGACATGAACCGTTTTATAGACCGATTGATATTGCTTATCAACATGGCGATTCTTCTGAATTAACGACTTTGACGGGTTGGGAACCTAAGATTCCACTCGAGAAAACGATGGAAGATTTGTATGATTATTGGGTTAAAAAGTTGCAATGATAATTTTTACAAATGGCTGCTATGATATCCTGCATATAGGTCACATTGAACTATTCAAATATTGTAAGTCATTTGGAGGAAAAGTGATCGTAGCAATCAATTCAGATGAAAGCATCAAAGAAATAAAAGGAAATGATCGACCAATTAACAAACTTTCTGATAGAACGCAAATGCTATCAGCAATTCGTTATATCGACGAAGTTCAGACGTTTAATACAAACGAAGAATTAGAAGAAATTATCAAAAATGTTAAACCTGACATAATGATAGTTGGGAGTGATCATAAAAATAAGAAAGTTATAGGTTCGGAATTTGCAAAAAAACTTTTATTCTTCGAGAGAATAGATGAGTATTCAACAACGGAAATCGTTCAACGTATTAGTAATCGGTGAAAAGTGCGATGATATTTTTGTGTATGGCAGTACGACAAGAATAAGCCCTGAAGCACCGATTCCTGTCTTTGATGTCTCCCATGAAAAGAAAATTCCTGGAATGGCAGCAAATGTAAAGAAGAATCTCGAGGGACTTGGTATCATTGTTGATATGATTTCTAATGAAAAGACAATCGTTAAGAAGCGCTTTGTAGACAGCAGATATAATCAACATCTATTACGTGTAGACACTGGGCTTGCTGTTGATAAAATTGACATTAGCAAATTACATGCGTTGCAACTACAAATTGATGCGATCATAATCTCAGATTATGATAAGGGTTTTTTGCCTAATGACATGATTGAATCAGTATTAAAGATTCTTAAAGCATTCAATGTACCAATTTTTGTCGATTCCAAGAAAAGAGACCTATCGCAATTCAAAGATTGCATCATTAAGGTGAATGAGAAAGAATATAATGATGCAAAACACACGCTGCCAAATAATTCAAAAGTGATTGTAACACTTGGCTCTGCGGGAGCAATGTACAAAGACGTCGTATATCCTGTAAAAAAGGTAGATATCTTTGATGTTGTCGGTGCAGGTGACACATTCATATCAGCACTTGCATTTAAATATTTGCAGACAACAAGTATAGAGCAAAGTATAATATTTGCAAATATATGTTCTTCGTTTGTTGTAACTAAGATTGGAACATATGCAATTAAGCTTTCGGATATAGAATGAAATTTGTTTTTGATATTGATGATACAATTTGCACAAGTGAATCTAAAGATGGTGAACACAAAGATTACAAAGATGCAAAGCCAATTGTGTCAAGAATTCAAGCAATAAATAAGCTGTGGAATGAAGGACATAGCATAACATTTTTTACTGCAAGAGGCATGGGTAGATATGATGGTGATGTGCATCAAGTATATGCTAATTTTTATGAATTTACTTTTGATCAATTAACATCTTGGGGCGTACACTTTGACAGATTAATTATGGGTAAACCAAGTGCAGACATCTATGTTGACGATAAAGGAATATCAGATAAGGAATACTTTAATGAAAAGAGTTGAAAAGGGTTGGGGACATGAGCTTTGGATAGCGAACTCGAGCGAGTATTGCGGAAAATTACTATTCTTTAAGAAAGATAAAAAATGTTCATGGCATTATCATGTATTAAAAGATGAAGTTTTTTACTTACAATCTGGAAAACTCATAGTAAGATATTCTGATAATGATGATATTACAAAAGTAGATGAGTTAATTCTGCTTCCTGGGCAAAAGTTTCATGTTTATAGGGGCTTGAGGCATCAAATGTTTGCAATTGAAGATTCTGAATTATTTGAATTTTCAACAGAGCATTTTGATTCTGACAGCTATAGAATCGAAAAGGGTGATTAATGAATGATTTTAAACTTACAGTTGGTATCACATCATGCAATCGTTTAAAATATCTTCGCGCTCTAGTCAATAGTCTTGATGATGTTCTTGATAGTGATGTACAACTAATAATTGTAGATAACGGATCAACAGAAGCGGGATTAGTTGAGTATCTAAATGCACTGAAGAAAGTCGACAAGCTTGTCCTTAGAAAGGAAAGAAATTGGATAAATGATGAGTATATTGCAAAAAATATAATCATTGAACATTCAAAAAGTCCTTTTATTCTCTTTCTACAAGACGATTTTCAGTTTATTGCTAACAAAGAAACACTTATGAATTATGTCAATGCATTTTCTAAAATGCAAGAGCAAAATTTAGATATGAGCGGTGTAAGAAAAAGCACATTAAATACTGTCATTAATAGAAATGAAAAAATGATTTATAATGATGCAATTTTTTGGCATACTAACAACGATCATTTTTCAACAACAGGCCTCTTTAAGAAAGAAACATTTACAAAGAATGGACTCTATCCAACTGCCTGGCCGCAAGAACAAGCATTCTGGGGAAGATCAGAAGATTATTATCATGAATTGCTAAGAAAAACAACAAGTAAACATCTAACAGTAAAGTCGCATGTTCCTTTATTTTTAACTGTTTGGAATGATCCGCGTGGCGGATATGCTTTTATTAGAGGCGATTATCGCTATGGCGTTTATGAGTCGCCTTCTGATGTAAGCGGTATTTATTACAAAAAATTAAATGTAGAAGAAATTGATTCGTACATGAATTATGACGAGCCGGTAGGGACAGTAGACATTGCTAAGCCGTTAAACTGGTCTCTTCCGACGGGTAAAGATGGAGATTTGTTAAAGTATCCGCAGCTGAAGATTTTAGAAGAAGGCCCAAGAGAACCTTTAAATTTAGTCAAGCAGCTTGAATTAGAAAAAAATGAAGATTATATTGACAACTGGCTAAATGAATAAACGGGAGTTTTGATGAAAATTGTTGGATTATGGTCGGGACACGATTGTTCATTTTCAATTTTAGAAGATGGAAAGCCCGTTATTCATGCTGAATATGAAAGGTATATACGTGAAAAGGAACCAAAGGGCGATAGTATCTCTTTCTTTTTAGAAACGATGAAGAATCCTAGTTTAGAAGACTTTGCACACTATGTGTCAGTATTCCCAGAAAAAACGTTATTGTCACATAATTCAATTAATAAGTTGAATGCACCTGTTACATTTTATGGACATCATACAGCACATGCTGCTCATGCATTTTATTCAAGTAAATTTGATAATGCACTTGTCATAACAGTAGATGGCGGTGGCGTTGAAAGTGATATAGGCTTTGAAACTGCAACAACATTTTGGCAAGGATCTGGAACGAAACTTAATTTTGCATTAGCAATTCCATCACATCAATGTAACATTGGCGGCCTGTGGACGCGTGTAACGAGATCAGTTTTTAGAATGCAGAATGGTTGGCCTCGAGGACATCAGGCGGGCACAATAATGGCAATGGCAGCGCTTGGCGATCCTAACAAATACAAAAACGATTTTATGAAAATGCTTACAAGCGACATAATACCTGCATCTGCAAAAGATCCTGGGCAGCCCGTAGGTGCGTACGTAGGTACCGACCCACGTCATCGTTATCTTGGAAAATGGATGGATATTGCTGATAGAAGCGAGAAAGATACATTTGATCTTGCGGCAGGCTTTCAAGAAGCAACTGAAGAATTCTTTAGGGAAAAAATTCTTCGACCCGTGATTGGAGATTCAAAAAACCTGTGTTTTGCTGGCGGAGTAGCACTCAATTCCGTGTTAGTTGGAAAAATTAAAACATGGTTTCCACAACTTGACAATGTTTTTGTGCCTCCCGTTCCTTATGATGGCGGATTGTGCATCGGGGCATCGCAATATCACTATCATCACGTCTTAGGTTATCCTCGCGTTAAGTGGGAAGATAATTTTTCACCTTACCTTGGCGAACTTTATTCAGAAGAAGATGTAATGGCAGCAATCAGTGAAAATTTTGACAATATAACTTCACAATACAAAGAAGATGATGTCGTAATAGAAGCATTATTAAAAGGAAAAATCGTATCTGTCTTTAACGCAGGCTCTGAATCTGGGCGCCGTGCGTTAGGAAACAGAAGTATTCTTGCTGATCCAAGAGTTAGTGATATGAAAGAAAAAATTAACTTGAAGGTTAAGCATAGACAGTGGTTTAGGCCTTTTGCACCATCAATTTTGCGAAATCATGTAACGGCATGGTTCGTAGAAGATGTGAGTAGTCCTTATATGACGCATGTTCTAAAATTTAGAGAAGATGCAAAAAGAAAAGTTTCCGCAGTTGTACATTTCGACGATTCAGCGAGATTACAAACAGTAACAGAAAATGATAATCCTTGGTATTTTTCTTTGTTGACAAAGTGGTATAATAAGACAGGAATCCCGATATTATTAAACACGTCATTTAATGATTCAACACCAATAGTTGAAACACCAAAGGACGCAATTAAGTGTTTTTTGTCGACTGACATAGACTATCTTTATTTTGTAGATGCAAAACAGCTTGTGGAGAGAAAGAAATGAGTAAATCTGTTGCAGTTATTGGACAAGGTTTCGTGGGTGGAAGTTTGACGACTGTCCTTGCTGAGAAGGGATTGAAAGTATTAGCGTTCGATAAGGCAGGAAAGGCTGCGATAGGCGGACACAATGTATTTAAGCTGATTGAAGAAAGAGCTGTTATGTTAACTGCTGCTGGTGTTGAAAATACTTCACGCGAAGATCGACAGAAATTGATGACAATTTCTAATTTTGTCAAAGTATGTGAAGAAGATAGCAGAAATTTTAGTAACATATATTTCGTATGTTTGCCGACACCCATGCGCCCAGATGGATCAGCTGATCTTTCAATCGTTGAGGGCGTTTTAGACGAGCTTTCTTTGCTTCCTGGCGAAAGAGTCGCTGTTATTAAGTCAACAGTTCCGCCAGGTTCGACGATGAAGTGGAATGAAAAATACTTAAAATCGGGTTTGAGAGTTGTTTTCAATCCTGAATTTCTTCGTGAAGCAACCGCACTAGAAGATATGCGTAACCAAGATCGTATTATTCTTGGTGGGCCTCGCCCATGGATTAATAAAGTAAAGAGTCTTTACGAATCAGCATTTCCAAATGTTAAGATTGTAAAGACGTCTAGCACAACAGCAGAAATGGTCAAGTATGTAACAAATATTCATTTAGCTGTCAAGGTCTCTTTGGCAAATGAATTTTACCAGATTTGCAGTGCACTTGACAAGAGCGGCCTTGATATAGATTATGATAAGGTTGTCGAGTATGCAACATATGACCAAAGACTTGGCAATTCACACTGGAAAGTACCAGGTCCAATGCCCGCAGATGACACGGGTGAACCTGCAATGGGCTGGGCAGGGAGTTGCTTCATTAAAGATTTGAATGCACTTGTCAATGTTGCAAAGACGCTCGGCATTGATCCAAAAGTAATGACGGGTGCATGGGAGAAAAATCTGGAAGTTCGACCACAGCGTGATTGGGAAAAATTAATTGGACGTGCTGTGTCTGAGGAGAAGAAATGAGTTATCTTGAATCAAATATTTGGAAGAAAGTATGCGAAGTTGACACAAAGTATAAGAAGAAAGTAACCGATCCTCACCAAAAAGTATTGGGAAATTTTAGTTATTTTGAAGAGAAGTGTAAGCAGCTAGAAGAAATAGCGATTAACAATAAGCCAAAAAGAATACTTGAAATTGGTTTAAATTGTGGTCATAGTGCTGCGATAATGTTAGCATCATGTCCAGAAGCTGAATTTATTTCACTCGATATTGGCGATAGAGATTACATTATTGAAACTGCCGAGATGTTTAAAGCAGATTATCCAAAATTCAAGTTTTACCGTGGCGACTCTAAAGTAACGCTAAGATATGCAATGACTGATTTTGTAGGCAATATCGATTTAGCATTAATTGATGGTGATCACACGTATGTTTCTGTTATGTCTGATCTTTCGTATGTTATACCGAGAATTGGTGTGAATGGTTTGTTGTTAGTAGATGATGTTGAAATACCTGAAATTGCGAAAGCCGTCAATGATTCTGTTGGAATGAACTGGAAGCTCGAAAATCTAATACGTGCCGAGCGATATACAAAAGATCGTTTTTCTGAAGCCGCCCTTTTCAGGAGATTAATGTGAAGTATTTAGTTACAGGTGGACAGGGTTTTATTGGATCACATACAGTTGAAGCGCTGCTTAAAAATGGTGACGACGTTACTGTTATAGACGACGTGTCTGCACCAGAAAACAATACTTTTTTTAAATTTGAAAATGTTGAATACAAATGTATTGATATTAATAATTCAACACCAGATGATTTTGCTAATGTTGATGTAGTTATACATCTTGCAGCAAGATCAAGAATACAGCCAAGCTTCAATTCGCCAAGACACACATATATTAATAATACTTTGGGTACACAAAAAGTTGTTGAGAATTCAATAGCAGCGGGTGTAAAAAGAATTGTTTATGCCGGATCATCATCGTGCTATGGAATGAAAAATTCTATGCCGTATCGAGAAGATGCACCTGCAGATTGTCTTAATCACTATGCAGTATCAAAATATTCTGGTGAGCAAATATGCAAAATCTATTCTGCATCTCATAAAATTGAAACTGTCATACTCCGTTATTTCAATGTATACGGCCCAAGAGAGCCATTGAAGGGTGTATACGCACCTGTAATAGGCATATTTAAAAGACAACGCGATGCTGGTGAAAAGTTGACAATCGTAGGTGACGGAAATCAAAGTAGAGACTTTACCCACGTTTCAGATGTTGTTCGTGCAAATATTTTAGCATCTCAAGAGTTTAGCTCAAATCTATTTCATGATGTTGAAAAATCATGTACGCTAAACGTCGGTACTGGTCGCATGTATTCTATTAATACAATTGCAGAATTAGTCGGCGGCGAAGTAATTCATATTGAAGATCGGCCAGGCGAAGCAAAATATACAATGGCAGATAATAGAAAGATTAGAAAATCACTTGGGTGGAATCCGATTATAAAGCTTGAAGATGTAATAAATTCTTATTAACGAAATGTAGAATAACAAGGCATGTAAAGCAAATGACAGCTTGTTATAATTAGTCATGTTACCTACTGGCAAAAATCACATTTCTTATTCTGAAATCAAAACGTGGCTTGATTGTTCTTGGCGCCACAAGCTAATTCATATAGAAAAATTAGCTGATGACGAACCATCAATTTATTCTGATTTTGGGAAGATATTGCATGCAGAATGCGAAACTTTCCTTAAAACTGGTTTAATTGATAAAGACGCAGCAAAAATCAAAATAAGAGAAATGTGGACAGAAAGAGGTTATCCCGATGTTAAAAGTTGGCCTGTTTTTAAGTCTGCTGTTCCAGATGTTGAATACTGGGTAGACTCTGCAGATTCAATGTTAAGTAGCATCAAGCCTTTTTTTGATAAGAATTTTGAAGGATGGGAATACGTCGAAGCAGAGCATTCGTTGTATGAGAAAATTGACGGCACAGACACAATGTTTAAGGGCTTCGTCGATGCAATTATCAAAGTAAAAGATAAGAAGGGCAAGTACA